>Ga0209629_10001884_pt1 | contig 13728 bp, 3 predicted proteins | sample TergutCu122P5_FD_187286 | JGI IMG/M metagenome (GOLD analysis project Ga0209629, IMG submission 187286) | Cubitermes ugandensis P5 segment gut microbial communities from Kakamega Forest, Kenya - Cu122 P5 (SPAdes) (version 2) | ecosystem: Host-associated > Arthropoda: Insects > Digestive system >... | reverse complement strand
CCCCCCCCGCCCGCCACCCAAAACCCGCCAACCCATTCATGAATTTTACCATGAGAAATCCGCCTTCGCGCAAAGTCGTTTCCCTGTCCTTGTCCGCCCAAATAACCGCCCTGCTCCTGCTCTGCTGCGCCGCCGCCCTGCCGCCCCCCGCCCGCGCCTACGAATGGATCATCGGCGGCACCTCCGGCACCTCCGCCCTGCCCACGGGTGTCACCACCGCCTCCGGCGATGGCTCCGACTTGATCAAGAACGGCGACGTCATCACGCTCTTCACAAACGTAACCGATGGCGGCCCCCACCCGGTCGGTAACACCAACCAGCCCCTCATCCTCGTTTCCGACATCAGCCAGGTCGCCGGCTTCACCATGCAATCGGGCGCGCCCGGCGTCTGGTTCACCGTCACCAACACGCGCTCGCCGGCATCCAGCGAAACCCGCGTCATGTCCAGCTACCCCAGCACTCTCGCCAACCCCTGCACCTACACCTTCGTCAACATCAATTTCGCCAACAACCGCACGAACGGCAGCAACGGCGCCGTGTTCATCTTCCGCGCCGGCAATCCCGCCGCGCCCGTCACCGCGATTACGACCATCACCGGCACCATGTCCTTCACCAACAACGGCGGTGGCACCCACCTCACCGGCACCACCATGAATGGCGGCGCCATTGTCATGAACCAAAGCGCCTTCAGGTATTCAGGCTCCATCACCTTCGACCGCAACTTCGCCGACATCGGCGGCGCGCTCCAAGCCGGTACCCAGAACACCGAGACCGGCCCCGTCGATTTCTACGGCCGGATACTCTTCGTCTCCAACTCCGCGAACTGCGGCGGCGCCTATGGCGACATGGTGTCGAGCCACGTCGTCTCCTTCCACGACTTCGTCGACTTCGAGAACAACGCCTCCGCCGCGCAACCCTTCCTCTACGGCGTGGGCGGCGGCGCCATCTTCATGGCCTCCCGCGGCCGCAACGGCAGCGTCTCCTCCTCCAAACTCGTGATCGACGGCACCTCCATCTTCAACAACAACCGCTCCATGTCCGTCGGCGGCGCCATCAGCTTCGGCGGCCAGTCCCTCTACATCGGCGGCAACGCCACCTTCACCAACAACCTCTCCGGCACCTGGGGCGGCGCCATCCACCAATACAACAGCAGCCAGCCCGCCAGCGCCCCCGGCGGCAACCAGAACGGCTCCGGCGTCTCCTTCACCCTCGACGCCAGCACCGGCCCCATCCTCTTCCGCGGCAACTACGAAAACAAAGGCCCCGCCCTTGACCAGCCCGGCACCCCCAACGCCATCACCTTCTACTCCGGCTCCTACGCGGGCGGCGCCCTGCGCACCGACATCGCCCTCAACACCGGCACCCTCCCCGGCGGCAACACCATCTCCTTTTACGACCCCATCCGCGTCACCGACACCATCGCCATGACCGGCCAGAACAAAGTCAACGTCACCGTCTCCGGCAACGGCACCCTCCTCTTCGACACCTACCAAAGCCTCATGACCTCCGGCTCCCTCACCCTCTCCTCCGGCACCACGATCCTCGCCAACGGCGCCATCTACGGCACCGGCACCGACACCTCCTACATCAGCGGCACCGACGCCTTTTACGGCACCCCCATCATAACCTCGGTCGACGCCTCCCTCATCGTCCGCATATCAGCCACCGGCGTGCTCTCCTCCAACAACGGCGCCATCCTCGCCAGCACCATCTCCTGGTCCCCCGGCGCCCGCATCGACGTGTTTGCCGGCGGCACCCTCGGCCTCTACTCCGGCGGCGTGCTCATGCCCGCCTTCACCGGCTCCGGCCTGCGCATCTCCGGCAACGGCACCATCGACACCGCCGGCAACCCCATCTCCGCCGCCCTCGTCAGCGTCGGCTCCATCGTCTCCCGCCTCCCCGGCGACCCCGCCGTTCCCAACACCGCCTCAACCCTCACCTTCACCCCCGCCACACCCCTCACCATCGAAAACGGCGGCATGATGGCCTTCGACCTCTTTGCCGACTCCAACGACCTCCTCATCGTCAACAAACTCGCCATCGCCACCGCCACCACCTCCGTCTCCGGCTCCGCCTACATCAACATCAACGGCAACGTCAACGGCTCCTACAAAATCATCAACTCCCCCGCCACCAACCTCAGCCTCCTCGACCACTCCCTCATCCCCCTCGTCAACGGCGCCGCCCCCGGCGGCCACTACTCCGCCACCAAGGACTACCGCGCCGCGGGCTCCGAACTCTGGATCAACTTCAGCACCCAAAACATCATCACCCGCTGGACAGGCTCCATCAACGGCCTCTGGACCAACCCCGCCTCCACCGGCAACCTCAACAACTGGAACGACGGCAAAGGCGCCAACGCCGACTACATCTTCCTCAACGGCGACCGCGTCACCTTCGACGACACCGCCACCGGCACCCGCACCATCACCATCGACCCCGCCGGCGTCACCGCCGCCGACATCACCATCACCAACACCGGCGCCCCCTACACCTTCACCGGCCAAGGCCCCATCACCACCGCCACCACCGGCATCCTCGGCTCCACCGTCACCGCCCCCACCGGCAAACTCGTCAAAAACGGCGCCGGCGCCCTCAACTTCGAAAACACCGCCCCCAACACCTTCACCGGCGGCATCGAAATCTCCGCCGGCGCCATCACCTTCAACACCGGCGCCCAACTCGGCGACGGCGGCAACGGCCTCCACGCCACCGGCAACGCCACCCTCGCCGCCAAAGCCCCCTCCACCCTCGCCAACAACCTCATCATCGACGCCGGCAAAACCCTCACCCTCGACACCGGCACCGGCGCCGCCAACACCCTCGCCCACACCGGCGCCATCGCCATCGCCCCCACAGGCACACTCGCCAAAAACGGCCCCGGCACCCTCACCCTCGCCGCCGACAGCTCCGCCAGCGCCGGCGCCCTCGCCATCAACGCCGGCATCCTCGCCCTCGCCACCCCCGCTGCCAAACTCGGCGGCGCCATCAACATCGCCCCCGGCGCCACACTCGCCGGCGCCGGCGCCGCCACCGGCGCCGTCACCGCCGCCCCCGCCGCCATCATCGCCCCCGGCGCCCTCAACCCACTCGCCCCCTCCACCCTCACCATCAACAACCTCAACATCGACTCCTCCATCCTCCGCTTCGACCTCTACACCGGCGGCGCCAGCGACACCATCAACCTCACCGGCGCCCTCGCCACCGCCGGCGCCAGCACCATCGACATCGGCCTCTTCCAAATCGGCACCTACAACATCGGCAACCTCGCCCCACTCGCCACCTCCCAAGTCACCATCGGCGGCTTCACCCAGCCCCCCAACGCACGCCAGCAGGCAAAACTCCTCCAAAACGGCCCCTCCCTCATCATCTCCGCCACCGCCGACATCTCCCGCATCATGCACTGGACAGGCGCCATCAGCGCCACCTGGAACCCCTACGAAAACAACTGGACCGACAACGCCCCCGCCACACCCACCCTCCTCTTCGCCGGCGGCGACCGCATCTATCTTGACGACACCGCCCCCGCCGCCGCCCCCCGCTCCATCTTCATCGACGGCAAAGGCGTCATGGTCTCCGACATGCGCGTCGACACCGCCTCCACCTACACCCTCACCGGCGCCGGCATCACCGCCGACCCCCAAAGCATCATCGCCGGCGCCATCCTCACCACCGGCTCCGGCAAACTCTACAAAGCCGGCACCGGCACCCTCGCCCTCGGCAACGCCGCCAACACCTTCTACGGCGGCATCGAAATCACCTCCGGCGCCCTCACCTTCACCAACCCCGCCCAACTCGGCGACGGCAACACCGGCGCCGGCATCCTCTTCACCGGCCCCTCCAAATTCGCCCCCGCCGCCAACAACCTCACCTTCGCCGGCAACATCGCCGTCGCCCCCGGCGTCACCGGCACCATCGACACCACCGCCAACACCCTCACCCTCACCGGTGCCCTCACCGCCGCCGGCGCCCCCGCCACCCTCGCCAAAGCCGGCCCCGGCACCCTCGCCCTCGCCGGCGTCAGCGCCGGCGCGAACACCGCAAACCTCACCCTCAACATCGCCCAAGGCACCCTCCTCCTCAACGGCGCCACCTATGACGGCACAATCAACGCCACCGCCGGCGCCACCCTCTCCAGCACCGCCGCCAGCACCGTCGCCGCGGCCCGCGCCACCGCCGGCTCGACCCTGCAACTCTCACCCGGCACACTCACCATCGCCGACCTCCAGTTTGAGGACAACTCCACGCTCGCCGGCTCCGGCAGGCTCGCCGGCGCCGCCACCCTCAACGGCGTGGTCGCCGCCAACATCGCCACCGGCAACGTCCTCGCCCTCGGCGGCACCATTGGCGGCGCGGGCGGCTTCCACAAAATTGGCCCGGGCGAATTACAAATCGCCAACCCCAGCGCCCTCGGCAACACCGGCCCCATGCAAATCGACGAAGGCCTCGTGCGCATCAACCCCGTCGCCAACGAAATGCTCCCCTACGTCAAGCAGGACATCGTCCTCAACGGCGGCCAAATCCTCTTCAACACCGGCCGCGCCTCCGGCGTGAACGAAACCATGGCCGCCGACTGGACCGCCATCAACCTCATCCAAGGCCCCCGCGCCGCCGACAGCATCATCGCCGGCACCAACGACATCATCCACATCGGCTCCGGCACCTTCGCCCCCGAACTCCTCGAAGGCATGCACGTCGCCGTCAACGCCGGCAACGGCGTCGCCGTCCTCGGCAACCTCGGCAACGGCTTCACCGGCGTCATCCGCGTCGACTCCGGCACCTACCAAATGACCGACGTCCGCCAAATCGGCACCCCCGGCGGCACCGGCGCCGAGAAATTCATCCTCAACGGCGGCGTCCTCCAAATCAGCGCCCCGCTCGACATCTTCAGCAGCATCGTCGTGCGCGACCCCTTCGAAACCGTCGTGGTTGACGACGGCCTGAGCGTCTCCATAGGCAGGGTGACCAGAGTGACAACCGACATCAAAATCGCCAACTTCACCAAAGCCGGCTCCGGCACCCTCACCTTCACCCAAGTCACCAACAAATCCCAGTTTGACGTCACCTCGCTGACCGTCGCCGAAGGCCGCCTCATATCGACCAACATCAACGGCGTGCCCTCCAACAACAACACCGGCGACAACGGCTCCGCCGCCGGCGTGAAAGGCGACATCATCATCAACCCCGGCGCCGTCTTCGAGCTGAACCCCGGCACCGCCACCGGCAGCATAGACAACCCCATCATGGGCGGCGGCACATTTGCAGTAACCGGCGGCAACGTCACCTTCACGGCGGCGCGGACGGACGTCGCCAGCATCAACATCTCCGGCTCGAAGACCGTTGCATGGATTAGGGCACGCTACTTCGGCCCTCAATCCGAGATAAACATCGACCAAGCCCACCTCTATTTCGTCGCTCCCGAGCAGGACCTCGGCAACGTCACCCTCAGCAACGGCGCTTATATTGGCTTCTCCTACCTCAGCTCCAGCGCCACCGCCACCGGCACCACCTACATCTACAACAGCACCACCGGCAAAAGCAGCGTGGTCATTGGCACCGGCACCTACACCTCCGACTGGATTGCCGGCAAAAAAGCCACGCTCGCCTCCCTCACCAACACCAGCGACACCCCCGCCCCCCTGACCATGGGCGTCGACCTCATCAGCGGCAACGCCGACCACCTCACCGTCAAAACACCCGTCACCGGCGCCTTCCTGGTCCTCCCCTATCTGGCGACCCAGCACCTGACCATCACCACGATCAACTCCGGCGCTGCCGCGGCCAACCAGGTCAATTACGTCACCATCGACACCCTCCCCAAGCAATACTACGCCAGCATGGACCTCATCACCGCCCCCCTCTCCGCCACCGGCACCTTCATCCTCGCCACCACCGAACTCGACCACGGCCTCTATAAATATGGTCTCAGCTCCTCGACCGACAACGGCACCTTCTCCATCACCATCAGCGGCACCGGCGCCATGAGCAACGCCGCCGCCACCATCAACTCGCTGGCCGCCATGCTCCCCGTGAGCTGGTTCTCCGAACTCAACACCGTCACCCAGCGCCTCGGCGACCTGCGCCTCGAAACCCGCGAAAACAAAGCCGGCCTCGCCACCTGGCTGCGCGGCTACGCCGAGCGACTCGACTTCAACGGCAAACTCACCGGCATGAACTTCAACGAACGCCAATACGCCACCGAAGCCGGCTTCGACTACAAGGCCGGCGGCGCGTGGAACTTCTACCTCGGCGGCTACATTGGCGCCGGCCGCGGCGACCGCAACTGCTTCGCCGCCGGCGACGCCACCCTCGACAGCTATTTTGGCGGCCTCTACGAAACCCTCAAATCCCCCGGCGGCTGGTATCTCGACGGCGTGGCCAAGTTCAACTCCTTCAAGACCAACTTCACCGCCCGCTCCCCCGGCGGCAAGGAAACCACTGCCGCCAGCTACAACAACTGGGGCGCCGGCGCCTCCCTCGAATTTGGAAAATACCACGAACTCCCCTACGACTGGACCATCGTCCCCTCCGTCCAACTCGCCCTCACCGCCATCCGCGGCCAAACCTACACGACCGACAGCGGCATGACAGTCAAACTCACCCCCGGCACCACTGTCCTTGGCCGCGCCGGCTTCATGTTTGGCCGCAGCTTCGAATTCCGAAAAAGCACACTCAACGGCTACGTCAAGTTCTACTATGGCCGCCAAAAAACCGCCGACAGCCAGCTCTACGTCACCCTGCCGAGTGGTGGCGCCCCCGTGAACTACACCCCCTCGCTTGACGGCCCCAACCTCACCGCCGGCCTCGGCCTCGCCTGGCTCGTCAGCAGGCGCACCCAACTCTACTTCGATTACGAAACCGCCCAGACCGACTACATGGTTAAACCTTGGGGGGTAAACCTCGGCATCCGCCACACTTGGTGAGGTTTCGTGGGGTTAAAAATCCCAAATCACAAATCCCAAATCCCAAAAAAATCACAAATTCCAAATTACAAATCACAAAACCAACCCACCGCATTCGCCCCCCCGTCCTACAAGTCCTAAAAGTCCTACAAGTCTTACGTCCTATGTCCTACCGCACCCTCCACACCCGCCTAGCCACTCTCGCCCTCGCCCTCCTCCTCCCCTGCGCCCTCCCTGCCCAGCAACTCACGCCCCCCGCGCGCGAAACCACCGCCGCCCCCACCGCCCCCTCCACCATCCCCGTTCCCGTTGTCACCTCAACCACCACCGCCACCACCTCCGGCACCGCCCCCGCCTCCGACGAAGTCGTCCAAATGTCCGTCTTCAGCGTCAACGCCGAAAAAGACGAAGGCTACCAGGCCCTCAACACCGCCAGCGGCTCCCGCATCAACACCGCCCTCAAGGACACACCCGCCGCCATCTCCGTCTTCACACAACAATTCCTCCAGGACGTCGGCGCCAGCACCATCGAGGACATGCTCTCCTATGCCGCCAATGCCGAGGTCGACACCGGCGACTCCGGCGACATCGACGGCAACAACGACTCCGTCCGCAACGCCGGCAGCCAGGACACCCGCTTCCGCATCCGCGGCATGGCCATGTCCGTCGTCATCGACAACGCCGACACCGGCAACCCCATGGACCTCTACAACGTCGACCGCGCCGAAATCTCCTCCGGCCCCAACTCCATCCTCTTCGGCATGGGCTCGCCTGGCGGCATCGTCGCCCTCTCCTCCAAGCGCGCCAACACCCAGCGCAACACCATGAGATTCCAAAACGTCGTCGGCACCTGGTTCAACCCCGGCAAACCTTGGAACTACTACCGCACCACCCTCGACTACAACCTCGTTCTCATGCCCAAAATAATGGCCCTTCGCCTCAACGGCATCTATCAGGAAGGCGGCAACGACAGTTGGCGCAAATGGATGGGCCGCCACGACCGTCGCGTCAACCCCACCCTCACCATTAAACCCGCCAGCACCACGACCCTTAACTTCTCCTTCGAAACCGGTCGCCTCAAGGAAGCCATCTCCGACTCATGGAACGCCTCCGACGGCATCACCGGCTGGCTCAACTGGCGCCAGAACGACCCCGCCTCCAACGGCGTCCTCAGCGCTTTCAATCCCCCCCCCGAGCAACGCCCCCCCACCTACCTTGACCCCGTGTTCGGATTCATCACCAACCCCATCTCCCAGCGAAACACCAACGACAACCGCTTCACCCTCTTCAGCAACAACGGCATCATGTATAACATGCGCTCGACCTACTATTCCAACAGCATCCTCCCCGTCACCTCCCGCCTCCCCGAGGAGATGTCCTCCTATTATTACGGCACCATGGGCCCCGGTGGCATTCGCGACCAGAAATTCAACCGCTACCAAGTCTCCGTCGAGCAACGCATCGGCAATTTCAACCTCCAGCTCACCTACGACCGCAACAGAAACAACTCCGCCTCCTACTACACCTCAAGCTATGACGCCGCCCTCCGCGGCGACCCCAACGGCTGGATATCCTCCTACTACTGGGCCGGACCCACCGGCGCCATCGAGAACCCCTACGCCGGCCAGCTCTACATCGAGGACCGCTGGATGCAACGCATCCTCAACGTCGCCAACGACGCCCTCCGCCTCACCGCCGAAACCACCATCAACCTCGGCAAATGGGGCCGCCACCGCCTCGTCGCCAACATCGAGCACGACACAAACGACCGCTTCAACAACGCCCTCTCCGAAACCCTCCTCGACGAACGCCAAATGGCCATCACCGTCCCACTCACCCCCGCTGACGACCGCAACTACATCTTCCGTCGCAACTACGTCACCCCCGGCGACTTTTCCACCTATCACGCCGGCCTCTGGCAGGACCCCATCCCCGACATCATCATGAACGGCCACACCTACCACTCCGCCTGGGTCGGCTCCCGCACCAGCATCAGCCACATCAAACGCAACACCGACACCGCCGGCCTCACCCTCCAAAGCTACTTCCTCAAAGACCACCTCATCCTCACCCTCGGCGGCCGCTTCGACGACATCACCTTCAAACGCGCCCAGAAATCCCAAATCAGCGACCCCAGCGACCCCCGCATCCTCAACAGAACCAAAGCCTACAACGAATGGGATTTCAACGGCGACTGGGACACCCCCAAGCAATTCCAACCCTACACCATCACCGCCGGCAGCGTCTGGCACGCCACACGCCGCCACTCCTTCTTCGCCAACTTCTCCACCAACCGCGGCGCCCCCAGCCTCGACGGCCGCACCGTCCTCCCCGACGGCATGGACCCACCCCCCTCCCAAGGCCGCACCTTCGACTACGGCATGATGTATGACCTCCTCGGCACCGGCAAAATCTTCCTCCGCCTCACCAAATTCGACACCAAAATGGTCCACGACGCCTCCAACGGCGGCGGCGACAACGCCCTCAACCCCAGCCTCGGCGCCACCAACCTCTACAACATCTACGACGCCCTCTATTTCCTTTACGTCACCGGCAAGACCAGCAACTCCTTCGAGTGGCCCAAAATCCCCATCTCCGGCGTCGGCACGCTAATCACCGGCCCCGACCAAGGCCCCATGCCCGCCAGCGAGTATGCCGTGCGCGCCCCCGTGCGCGGTGTCACCCCCTACGGCACCCCGCCCCTCTACAACGCCGGCATGTTCGACTCCCGCTCCCGCGGCTACGAAGCCGAGCTTACCGCCAACATCACCAGAAACTTCACCTCCCGCATCACCTTCTCATGGACCCAACAGGAACGCCTCCACATCTTCGACGAAATATTCCAGTATTACAAAGACAACATCCCCCACTGGCTCGCGCTCGCCAACCAGTATAATCCCAATTCCGCCGACGGCAGATATTGGATGAATGTGAAAAACTACTTGCTGCCCCTCGGCGGCCCCGACGGCTACATTTACCAACAACTCTACGCCGAAGGCTCCAATCAGGCCATTGCCGGCGCCCAGAACCTAAACGACGGCAACAGCGTCAGGAGAAACCTTGCCAGAAAACTCCTCGACGTCGGTGGCGCCATGGGCGCGCGCCCGATTAAAATCAACATCAACTCCAAGTATACCTTCCAAGACGGCCTCCTCAAAGGCTTCTCCATCATCGGCGAGATGCAATACCGCTCCCGCAACCTCATGCCCGACCCCAACCGCGTGCTCGCCGCCCTCGCCTACCTCCCCGCCGGCGACGGCTCCGACGGCATAGCCCTCGACCCCAGAATGTTCACCGACGCCTCCCAAATGATCAAAGGCAACTCGCAAGTCTCTTGGAACGGCACCCTGGCCTACCGGCGCAAAGTATTTGGCGGCCGCACGACCATGAACCTCCAGCTCAACGTCAAGAACCTCTTTGGCCAGAACCTCGTCACCGTGAGCCGCCGCACCCAATACGACACAATCTCCCGCGTCTATCTCAACCCCCCCCGCGTCATCCGCCTCACCGCCACCTTCGACTTCTAACCCTCCCTCCACATGACCAACATCATCACCCTAGCCCAAGTAGAGCAAAAACTCCTCCCCATCCGCGGCCAAAACGTCCTCCTAGACAGCGACGTAGCCACCCTCTACGCCGTGAAAACAAAAGAAATCAACCAAGCCGTCAAAAACAACCCCGACAAATTCCCGGACGGCTACATCATCCAACTGGATAAAGCCGAGTGGCAGCACTTGAAGTCAAAAATTTTGACTTCAAGTGAAGACGAACCGATCACAATTTGTGATCAGTTGGATGAGGAAGACTCTCTAGGATCAAAAATTTTGACCTTAGAAAACCCCTTGAATATCAAGGGGAAAACTGAACCGGTCAAAAATTTTGACCGGTTCAACCTCAAGCATTCCACCGCGCTCCCCAAAGCCTTCACTGAAAAAGGCCTCTACATGCTCGCCACCATCCTCAAAGGCCCCCACGCCGTTCAGACCACCATAGCCATAGTCGAAACCTTTGCCAAAATCCGCGAACTCGCCCGCACCGTCGCCCAGCTAGCCGACACCAAGGAAAAATTCAAACAACAAACCCTCATGCAAAAAAGCGGTGACATCATGGCCGACATCCTGGGTGAAGGCATGAAAACCACCGACACCGAAAGCACTGTCGAACTCAACCTAGCCGTCTTCAAGTTCAAGCACACCGTCAAACGCAAACCCAACTAACCCACCCGCCAACGAAAATTCCCTTTTAGACAGAATGAGCCGAATGCAAAAAAATTAACAGAATAACCTCCGACATTCTGTCCATTCATTCCAATTCTGTTCATTCTGTCTAAAAACAAAACCCACACCTTCGCATCCAACCACTCAATCACCTCCACCGCCCTCCCAACCCTCTGAACTCTGAACACTGAACTCAACTAGAAACTAGAAACTAGGAACTAGAAACTACTTTCACCATGCACCACCACCGCTCCCTGCTCCCTCTCCTCGTGGCCGCCCTCCTCCTCCCCTGCGCCCCCTGCGCCCCCCGCGCGGCGGCGCAAACCATCATCACCATCCCCGGCGCCTCTGGCGTCACCAACGGCTCCACCATCGCCTTCTCCAACTACTCCACCTCCAACACCGACATCGTGAACATCCTCGGCCCCACCTCCAACACCATCGACGTCGCCACCGGCACGACCATCGCGAACCTCTTCATGGCCGGCGCCAACTCCTACGGCTTCATCGGCACGGGCGTCACCACCACCGCCGCGCTCACCCTCGGCCTCACCGCCACCAACGTCGTCTCCTCCACCATCTTCACGATGACCACCGTCTCCACCGGCACCCTCGACTTCACACAGATCACCGGCGCCAACAACTTCGCCGGCGGCGTCGTCATCAACTCCGGCATCCTGCGCGTCGCCTCCATCCAACAACTCGGCGTCCCCAGTCTCAACAAACTCACATTCAACGGCAACAGCAACGGCACCCTCCTCGTCGCCGGCAACCTGACCCTCAACAGCGCCGGCGGCAACACCAACAAAATCAACCTCGCCGCCAACTCCCGCGCCATCATCGTCGCCGAGCCGGGCATGACCTTCACCGTCAAGAACAACACCGGCCCCGCCCAGAACGACCTCACCTTCAACGTCGCCAACGCCAACTCCCTGCTCGTGCTCTCCGGCACCCGCGCGGGCGCGGGCGGCCACATCGTCCTCGATGGCAACTCCTCCCCCACGCGCGGCGGCGGCGGCATTCACGTCAACAACGCCAGCGCCACTGTCCTTATCGACAGCGCCACCTTCATCAACAACTACAACAGCTACGCCGGCTCCGGCCAATACAACGGCGGCGCGCTTTACGTGAGTAACGGCACCCTCACCGTCGTCGACACCGTCTTCATTGGCAACAAGGCGCTGGGAACCCAAACCGGCGGCTCCGGCGGCGCCGTCGGCAATCAAGGCGGCGGCGCGGCCACCATCCTCACGATGGCGAACGTCCTCTTCCTATCCAACACCGCCTATCAAGCCGGCGCCTTTGTCAACGCCGGCGGCCTCTCCACCTTCACCAGCGCCACCTTCCAATACAACACCGCCACGCGCGGCTCCGGCGGCTCCGGCGGCGGCGCCGTTCAAAACAGCGGCGCCAACGCCCCCCTCACCTTCATCAACAGCCTCTTCCTCAGCAACACCTCCTACGCCGGCGGCGGCGCCATGTCCATCACGGCCGCCATCGCCAACAATCTGACCAACGTCTCCTTCCTCAACAACGCCGCCGCCAACGCCGGCGGCGCCATCTACGTCAGCAACGTCGCCGCCACCATCAACCTCACCGCCACCAACGGCGCAACCTCCCGCTTCGCCGGCAACACCATCAGCGGCACCATCGGCGTCGTCAACACCAGCACCATCCCCAACTCCATTTATTACGACATCACCGGCGTCCTCACCGGCACCCTCAACGTCAACACCGACGCCAACTCCACCGTCGACATGCTCGACCCCTTCAGCGCCAACCTCGCCAACGTCAGCGCCGCCCTCGCCGTCGTCAAATCCGGCCCCGGCACATGGAAACTCTCCGGCACAAGCCTCATCCAAAAACAAGGCGCCACAGTCGCCTCCTCCATCAACATCAACGCCGGCACCCTCTACCTCTACCGCGCCGGCGAAACCGTCACCGACCCGTTCACCAGCGGCACCTACACCTCCTCCGCCGCCGCCATCGAACTCCGCAACATCTCCACCGCCGACACCAACATGGCCTCCTACTTCCGCCTCGCCCCCGGCGCCAACCTCGCCATCGGCGGCGGCAACTCCATCTCCATCACCTCCGTCACCCCAACCGGCACCTTCCCCAACGCCTACATCGCCCTCGCCCCCGGCTCCATCCTCTCCTACAACCTCGACACCGCCACCGGCACCCTCGCCCCCGGCGCCGGCCCCGCCCTCCTCACCCTCAAAGTCCCCGACACCCTCCCCGCCGCCAACTTCGAAAACCGCATCATCACCGCCGGCGCCCTCAACCCACTCCTCAACTTCACCTGGACCGGCACCGCCGACAACCTCGTCGGCAACACCTACAACCTCCTCACCCTCGTCACCGGCTCCGGCGCCGGCAGGCTCGGCTCCCTCACCAACTTCACCTCGCTCATCCAAAGCGGCACCTACGACGGCCTCTCCTACGCCGACTTCAACGCCTCCGGCTACCGCCTCACCGCCGGCGTCACCAACAACACCCTCTGGGGTGCGAACCTGAAACTCACTAATCCATGACATCAGCAATCATACAGCCAGTTAGGTTATTTAGCTGTAATGCGCCGGCAACTGCGTGTCCGCGAGGACAGG
>Ga0209629_10001883_pt1 | contig 13729 bp, 8 predicted proteins | sample TergutCu122P5_FD_187286 | JGI IMG/M metagenome (GOLD analysis project Ga0209629, IMG submission 187286) | Cubitermes ugandensis P5 segment gut microbial communities from Kakamega Forest, Kenya - Cu122 P5 (SPAdes) (version 2) | ecosystem: Host-associated > Arthropoda: Insects > Digestive system >... | reverse complement strand
GTTTAATATATGGCGGAGAAAATCATGATTATCAATCGTTCATTCTGGAAACTGATCGGATCATCTCTGAGTGTGGTCATGCTGGCGCTGATGCCGCTGCGGGCCAATGCGGTCGAACTGGCCGACGCCCCGCTGTCGGTCATCAATGTGCCGGGCAATCTGATTCTGGCCTTGTCGGTGGAATTTCCTACCGCTTCGACATCCAACTATAACGCGACGGCCTATTCTTCGAGCAATACCTATATGGGGTATTTTGATCCGGACAAATGTTATAGCTATCAATACAATGCTACCGCGCCGGCGAGCAGCTATTTCAACCCGGAATCAATGACGACGAAGCATGAATGCACGGGGAGCGCGGCAAAGCCGCTTTGGTCCGGCAATTTCCTCAATTATGCCGCGATGCAGACACTGGATACTTTCCGTGCGGTGTTAACCGGAGGGTACCGCAGCGTGGATACCGTGGATGAAACCATCCTGACGAAAACCTATATGGGAAGCGATAGTAATGATTCAGCCCCTGACAGGTCAACTGTCAGTACTATTGCCAGTAAAGCGACCCCATTTTCTGCCTGGGATGTCAACAGTCGGATAAGAGGCCAGAACATTTCGATGCTCATTGGTTCCACCCTGTCCGGTACGGTTGCTGATTACACCGGGCAGAATCATTTTGTGGCCACAAGCGACCCGAAATATGCAAACGCCTCGACAACTTACCGGGTCTATATCAACGTCAAGGTTTGCGACAGCGCCGTGAGCCTGGAAGATAACTGCAAGCTCTATGGCGAGCATTACAAGCCGGAAGGCTTGATGCAGAAATATTCGTCAAGGCTTCGTTATTCCGCCTTCGGTTATTATAATGACAACAATATTCTACGGGACGGCGGTGTCATGCGCGCTCGGATGAAGTTCATTGGCCCGACCGACCCTATCTCCGGCCTGTCTAATAGCAATACCGAGTGGGATCCCGTGACGGGTATCATGGGCGTCAACCCGGATTCCTCTGATGCGACGGCGACGGCTACTTTTGCCGCCAGTTCGGGAATAGCCGGCATCACGATTCCCAATAGCGGCGCCATGAATTATCTGAACAAGTTTGGCTATTTTGCCAAAAAATATAAAACATACGATAACGTGAGCGAAATGTATTACGCCTCCACGCGCTACCTGCGCAATTTGGGCAATGTGGCGTCCTATACCTCGCTTGACGGGAAGAGCAAGGCTGATGCGGAAACATTTCTCGATGGTTTTCCCGCCATCACGACGTGGGATGATCCCATCAAATATTCCTGCCAACAGAATTTCATTCTCGGTATTGGCGACGTTAACACCCATGCCGATGCCAATCTGCCTGGTGTATGCAAGACGGAACTGGGTAGTGATGGCAAACCTGTAACCACGTGCGCGGTGAGCATGGCCTATGAACCGCCCATGCCCTCTGAGGTCACCAACGATACAACGGTCAATGTCACGACAGCCCTCAATATGATCAGCACACTGGAATATGGTAATCCTACTACTATAGCCCCATTCCATGGCCGCGGCACTAATGGTACTACCTATATGGGGGCGTTGGCCTATGATGCCCACACGAAAGATATTCGCAGCGACATGCCGGGAAAACAAACCGTCAATACGTATTGGCTCGATGTAGTGGAATACCAACAATTCAAGCCTGCCAATCTTTCTTACACCCAAAATAATCAGTTCTGGCTGGCTGCCAAGTATGGCGGATTCAAGGTTCCAGCCGATTTCGATCCCTATGCGGCAACCAATAATGCGACAACGATTCCCGCTAGCAGTTGGTGGACAAGCGGCGACAGGATCACGAGTAATGGCGTTATCGTCAATCCAGGCAACACTAATCCGAGTAATGGTGATGTAAAGCGCCCCGATAATTTCTTTCTCGGCAGTGCGCCGGACCGGATGAAGTCCGGTCTGACCACCGCATTTGAAAAAATCATTTCCGAAACGGCCTTGGCGGGTTCGAGCATTCTTTCCAGCCCCAGCCCTTTCCAGAAATCGAGCGGCAACGCCAACTACAGTGTCAGCTATGACGCCAATACCTGGTCGTCAACCCTGGTGGGGCAACTCCTCGATTACACGGCCGGCGCCGCCTCGGCCACCACCGTGTGGGACGCCACGGCCTTGCTGGATAATCGTACCGCCAGCGACCGCTTCATCGTGACCTGGAACACGATGGGCGTGCCTTTTGACGTCGCCCACCTGAGCGCCGCTCAGAAAACGGCATTGGGCGCCGATGCCGGCGCCATCGTCGATTACCTGCGCGGCGACCGCAGTCTGGAAAACGGGACTTTTCGCACCCGCACCCATCTGTTGGGCGATGTCGTCAATGCCAAACTGCTGGCGGTGAGCATCCCCAGTCAAGGGCTTTGGGAGTCTTACAACCCGGGTTATGGAAAATTCCGCAGCGACCACAGCAGCCGGCCGACGATCGTTTATGTCGGCGCCAACGATGGCATGCTGCATGCCTTTGACGGCACCGTGCCCAGCGCTGTCGGCGCGACCTGCACATCGCTGCTGACCGGAAGCAGTTGCGGCAAGGAGTTGTTCGGCTATGTCCCGGGCCTGATCTACGGCGATGCCGTCCATGGCGGACTCGCTTCCCTGACCAATCCGCATTTCGATCACCGCTATCTCGTCGATGGCACGCCCATGGTGAGCGATGTCGATTTCAAAAACACCTATGGCGCCACGGCCACAAACAACGATTGGCGCTCCGTTCTGATTGGCGGACTGGGCAAGGGCGGCAAGGGGTACTATGCCATTGACGTGACCAATCCCAGCGACTGGACCAGCGAGACGATGGTCGCCAGCAGGGCGCTGTGGGAATTTTCCGATACGCATATGGGCTACAGCTATGGCGACCCAGTCGTCGCCAAGACCCCGGAATTCGGCTGGACGGTCGTTCTGGCATCCGGTTACAACAACGACGATGACAAGACTTATCTCTACCTGGTGAATCCGCGTACCGGCGAGCTGCTGAAAACCATTGCGCTGCCGGAAGGCTCCAATTTCGCGCATGTCACGGCGTACTCGCCGGACTACCGCGACCTGACCGCCGATGCCGTCTATGGCGGCGACTTGAACGGCAATCTCTGGCGCATCGATCTGACCGGCGTTGCCGGCGCCAGCGGCGACGTCAGCTATGCCTATGGCGTCGAGAAAATTGCCAAATTGACCGCTCCCGACGGCACGCCACAACCCGTTACGATCCGGCCGCTGGTCGAGATCGATCCGGCTTCCGGCAAACGTTATGTGCTGATCGGCACGGGCCAGATGCTGTCGGCGCAGGATACGCAAACCACGCAGACTCAGACTTTCTACGCCATCGCGGATGGGATGTGGCAAGCCGGCCAGTTTGCCGAATTCGCATTACCCGCCACACGGGCGACCTTGAATGAGAACACCGATCTCTTGACGGGTATCGGTAGTGACCCCGCGCTGGATAGCGGCTGGTATTTCGATCTGGCCAAAGATCCAACGACGCATATCACCGAACGCGTCGTTATCGATATGGCCGCCACCAACTCCGGTGTCGTTTCTTTCGCGGCCAATTTGCCCAATGACGACCCTTGCGCGCCCGGCGGACCTTCGCGCGTCTTCGCGCTCAATTTCGCCTCGGGCGTCACGGTACTGACGGGGAGTTCCGGCGAACTGATCGCCTCTCTGACCATCACTGCGGGTGTTACCGAGATTGCATTTTCGGATGTCGGCGGGAAGACTGGCCTCAATGTGGGCGGCAGGGACCAACACATCACGAATGCACCTGGTCATTTTGGCGGGCCAGGCGCTTACAAGCGTTTGAACTGGCGCGAGGTTCCGTCGGCCGATTGAGTACGTGGGCGATGAATGGCGCTCTCCCCGGCGCGGGGAGAGCCTTGGCCGCGCTACATTGTGGTCGCTGTTCGTTCATTTTCTGGTTTTGACGTTTCTGGCGGCTCACCAGGAAAGACCGCGCTTGCTTCAGCCGCCGCCGCCAGCCTTGTCGGTGTACCTGGCGGCCTTGGGTGGAAATCCGGTCACGCCGCTCGCTGATTCGAGACCGGTTCTCCACGACGATCAGCAAACCGATCCAGCCCTCGTTGCCGCGGATGACGATGCGCAAGCAGCAAAGCCAGCCAAAGCGGGCGAGGATGGCGAGGCCGCCAAACCGGAGCAGCCCATTTATTTTCCGAGCCGGATACTCGATCGACCTACGGTACCTGTCAGCGCGCCCGATCCACGCCGGTTTCTGACGGGTACTGATCTGCCGGCATTACCCATCCGTTTGCGCTTGTTCGTCGATACCACGGGGAGGGTAACGAAAATCGACATCCTGCCCCCAGAATACATTGATCCAGAACGTATTGAACCGGTCAAAGCCATGTTCATGGCGACCCGGTTCATCCCCGGCAGTATTCGCGGGACAAGGCTCCCCAGCTATCTTGACATCGAGATCATGCTCAGCGACTTCAATCGTTAGAGCGCTTTCTGCTCATGCGCTTACGGTTCTATTAACCCGGCGATCAAATTTGCATGCTCTTTCCGGTACCGTTGGCCCCCACCCTGGCCCTCCCCCGCTTGGCGGGGGAGGGCCAGGGTGGGGGAGCGGCGTTTGAAGTTGCGCATGGCGTTCAGAAAAATGTCAGCATTTGAATCAAAACCGCTCTAAATATTGACTATCCTCACTCGTCATGCTGCGCGTAGTCGCAGCATCCATGCGGGTTTGTCATTCCGCGACTTCGCGCGGAATGACAAACTTTAATGGCCGGATGAATAATTCCGTCATTCCCGCGTGTTTCTGGCGGGAATCCAGCGTCTTTGCTTTTTCAGCCGCGGTCATGCCCCGCTGCGCGGGGCGGTAAGTCACGGGATTTCCGCCAAGAGCGCACGGGAATGACAAGGGGGCTGCGGCCTCGTTTGGCTCGCGGGAAAGTTGTCAGAATATGAACAGAAACCTCGCTAGATTCAGGCGCCGTCAAAACGGCAACTGACCGATCAAGTCAGCCTGAACTTCTACACGTGATGGCAGTAGCCCATGTCGAGCGCCTGGCTGACGGCTCTGACGCGGGCCATGTGGATGCGTTCGGGGATTTGTTGTGGCGTGTCGCAGGCGCGGGCGATGGCGCCGGCATCGACGGTGTTGACCGCCGCCAGCGCCGCGCGCAGGCGCTCCGGGCTGGCGTAGGGGCAGTCTTGCCAGCCCAGGCGACCGGTGTAGTCGCAGAGGCAGGCTTGCAGCAATTGCTCGAAGCGTTGCGGTCGGCGCAGGGCGTCGCATTTTTCCAGCAGGCCGACGAGGGTGGCGGCGCGCAGGTCGCCGGCGCGGTGGATGACGCCGTGGTGGCGGGCCATCAGCAGCGCCAGTTCGCGGCAATCGACGGGGACGCGCAGGCGCGCCGCCATTTGTTCGATCAGGCCGACGCCGCGCTCCTCGTGGCCGACGTGGCGAGGCCGGATGTCGGTCGGCGTCAGCGCCTTGCCGAGATCGTGGGTCAGTGCGGCGAAACGCACCGGCAGGGCGTAGCCGCGCCGGGCCGACTGGCTGACGACGAGCAGGGTGTGGATGCCGGCGTCGATTTCCGGGTGATAGTCGGCGCGTTGCGGCACGCCGAACAGGGCGTCGACTTCCGGCAACAGGCGGGCCAGCGCGCCGCATTCGCGCAAGACTTCGAACATCCGCGCCGGCTCGGCTTCCATCAAACCTCTGGCCAGTTCCTGCCAGACGCGCTCGGCGACCAGATGATCGACCTCGCCGCCGGCGACCATGGCGCGCATCAGGGCCAGGGTTTCCGGGGCCACCGTGAAGTCGCCGAAGCGGGCGGCGAAGCGGGCCAGGCGCAAGAGGCGCACCGGGTCTTCGGCAAAGGCCGGGCCGACGTGACGCAGCACCTTGTCGGCGAGATCGCGGCGGCCATGGTGCGGGTCGATCAACTGGCCGGCTTCGTCCTTGGCCATGGCGTTGATGGTCAGGTCGCGGCGGCCGAGATCATCGGCCAGCGTGACATCGGGCGCGGCATGAAAGGTGAAGCCGTGGTAGCCGCGGCCGCTTTTGCGCTCGGTGCGGGCCAGCGCGTATTCCTCGCCACTGTGCGGGTGGATGAAGACCGGAAAATCCTTGCCGACCGGCCGAAAGCCTTGCGCCAGCAACTCTTCCGGCGTCGCGCCGACGACCACGTAATCGCGGTCGGCGCTGGGCCGGCCGAGCCATTCGTCGCGGACGGCGCCGCCGACGACATAGATCTGCATGCGGCGGCCGGCGGTCAGCGTCCGGCGTGGCAGCGGAAGCCGTCGAGTTTGCCCTTCGGCGTCAGGTGCGCCACGTAGGTCGGCGCCACGGCTTCCAGCGCGGCCGGATGCCAGGCGGGCGGCAGCCGGCAATCGCCGCCGGCGCAGACGTTATCGACCTGCATCGAGCGCAGGTTGTCCGGCGACAGCAGCGGCTTGGGGGCCAGCGACATCAGGCCGGCTTGCAGGTAGGCCAAACCGTTGGGCAGGGCGACGATGCACGCCTTGCCGCCGCACAGCGCGGCGGTGTATTCGACCAGTTGGCGCAAGGTATAGACCCTGGGGCCGACCAGATCGTAGGTCTGGCCGAAGGTGGCGGCATCGCCAAGACTGCCCACGAAGGCATCGGCGACATCGCCGACCCACACCGGCTGAAAGCGCGCCTGGCCGAAGCCGAGCGGAAAGATCGGCGACGCCTTGAGCACCTGGGCAAACAGGTTGAGGAAGGCATCGCCCAAGCCGAAAACGACCGACGGGCGAAAGATGGTCACGTCGAGTTCGCCCTGGGCGGCGCGAACGATGGCCTCGCCTTCGCCTTTCGAGGCGAGATATTTCGACGGCCCCTGGGGATCGGCCTTGAGCGCGCTCATGTGCAGCAGACGGCGGACGCCGGCGGCCCGGCAGGCGGCGACGATGGTTTTCGGCAAGTCGACGTGCGCTTTGGTGAAATCGCCGCCGTGCAGGATGCCGACCAGATTGATTACCGCGTCATGGCCGTGCATCAGCCCGGTCAAGGTCCTGGCGCAGTGGATGTCGGCTTCCGGCATGTCCACGCCGGGCTGCATGATGAGCGCCTTGGTCCGTTCCCGATGGCGGGTCGGAATGGTCGCCTCGATGCCGCGTTGCGACAGGCGATTGGCGATGTAGGTACCGATAAAACCGCTACCCCCCAGCAACAAGACCTTTTTGATGTCCATCCGGCACCCCGCTGTGTTTTTACAAAAGCACGATTTTACGGCAAATCGGCATCTTTCATCGGCTCGACGCTGGGTGGTTCGACGGTGCCGAGGCGGGCTTTCAGCGAATCGGGCTTGCCGTTGAACAGGGTCGAATAGTAGACGGCGTTGCTCATCACTTTCTTGACGTAATCGCGGGTTTCGCTGAAGGGAATGGTTTCGGCGTAGATCGCCCCTTCCAGCGGCCGCTCGGCGCGCCAGCGCTTGGCCCGGCCGGGGCCGGCGTTGTAGGCGGCGGAGGCGAGCAGCGGATGATTGTCGAGATTCTCCATGACCAGACGCATGTAGCTGGTGCCGAGCAGCAGGTTGGTTTCGGTGTCGTTGACGCGTCCCGGATGGTAATCGCTCAGGCCGATCTTCTTCGCCACCCATCTGGCGGTGGCCGGCATCAACTGCATCAGGCCGGAAGCGCCGGCGGACGATTTGGCGTTGGTGACGAAACGGCTTTCCTGGCGCATCAGGCCGTACACCCAGGCATCGTCGAGCGTCTGGTTGCGGGCGGCGGCGCGCACCTGCTCGTCGTAAGGGGCGAGAAAGCGCAGCGTGTAATCGTGCTCGTCGCGGGTGCGCTCGGCGGTGTTGATGGCGCGATCCCAGATCTGTTTGCGCCGGGCCAGTTCGGCGGCGGCGAGCAATTGCCGGTCGGTCATGCCGCGCAGCGCCCAGTTCCATTCGCGCACGCCCTCGATGCGCATATCCTGGCGCAGAAAGGCGAGCGCCCGGGAGAGACCGGGATTGTCCGCGGCTTCGCGCAGTTCCTCGGGCGACGGCGCTCGGGCGCGCGGCGGCGGCGTCACGCTGCGACCGAGTTCTTCGTCGGCCAGGTTGCCGTAAAAACTGGCTTGACCGGCGATGCGAGCGAACAGCGCATCGGCCTCGGCGACCCGGCCGCCGGCCCGGTACGCCCGGCCGAGCCAGTAGATCCATTCGGGCCGCGCCGCCAGTTCCGGCGGCATCGCCTGGATGGCATCGCGCACGCCGCCCCAATCCAGTTCGCGCAGGGCGGCGCGCACTCGCCACTGGTAGCCTTCCTCGGAAAGCGGCGCGGAACCGGCGCGGGCGTACCAGTCGCGCGCCTCCGGCAGATGGCGGCGGGCGCCTTGCTGGGCGATCTGGCTCCAGGCCCATTCCCGTTCCGGCGGGCGCAGCAGGGCCTGGCGCTTTTCCAGTTCGCCGGCGGCCAGCCGCGGGTCGCTGAGCGCCAGACGCTGGATGGCGATGACGGTCATCTCGCGCAGGGCGCGTTTATCCTGCCAGTGGGCCGGCAGATTGGCCAACTGGCGTGGCGGGCCGGCGATGGTCAATTCGTAGCGGCGGCCTTCCGGCATCTCGCTCTGCGGCAGGTAATACAGGGTCGCCCGCGCCGGGCCGGTGCGACCGGCTTCGAGCTGGCGACGCACGCGACTCCAGATGTCGTCGACGCCGACCCGCTGGGCGGCCACCAGGGCGTCGAGCAGCGGCTGGCAGGCCGCCGGAGGATCAAGCATCTCCCGCCACAGACGGTCGGCCTCATCGAGCACGCTGCGGTCGCCGCGAGCCAGGCGGGCCTGCTGGTAGAGACAGGTGACCTCCGCTTCCGGCGCCAGCAGCTTCGGGTACTCGCGCTCCACCTCGTCCCACAGGGAACGCTTGCCGAGCCAGCGAATCCAGTCGGCGCGCAGACGCTCGGCCACCAAAGTCCCCTCCTGACGGGCGAGAAAGGCGCGTAGCGCCTCACCGTTGCCATCGTCCATGCGCATGCGCAACTGGTAATTCTCGACGTAGGCGGCCAGTTCGTGATTGCCGATGCGGGCGGCGGCATTGTCCAGGCGGATCCGGTCGCCCTTCTGAAAAGCCTCGCGGGCGGCGAGAAAAACATCGTCGCCACGCTCTTGGGCAACGCCGGGCAAGGACAGAAACAAGCCGGCGAAAGCGGCGAGGACAAGCGACAACTTCATGTTAGATTTGACCGATGGGCGAGGTATCAAGCAAGGCGAGCGAGGATAGCACGGCCTGGAAGCAGGCGCTGCGGCGCGACATGGCGACCCGCCGGGCGACGTTGACGGCGGACGAACATGCCGCCGCCTCGGCGCGCATCGTCGGCCACCTGCGGGCCGCCTTGAGGCCGCCGCGCGTGGTTGCTTTCTGCTGGCCGATCAAACGCGAGCCGGATGTCCGGGCGATCATCGCGCCCTGGCGGCAAGCCGGCAGCCGCGCCGCCCTGCCGGTGGTGGTCAATGCAGGGCAGCCGCTGGCCTTCCGCGAATGGTCCGGGACGACGCCGTTGCAGCCCGACCGCTACGGCATTCCGACGCCGACCGCCGGCGACTGGCTGACGCCCGACCTGATTCTGCTGCCGCTCAACGGCTTCGACGCTGCCGGCTACCGGCTGGGCTACGGCGGCGGCTATTTCGACCGCACCCTGGCGGCGCTGACGCCACGCCCGCTGGCGGTCGGCGTTGGCTTCGAGATCAACCGCCTGCCGGACATCCGCCCCGAGGCGCACGATCAGCGGCTCGACTGGATCGTGACCGAGACCGGCGCGTTCAAACCACGATGACATCTATCCATCACGGCATTTCCCGGCGCATGAATTCATCAAACAGCGGCACGGTAAAAGCGATCATGCCGTGCTCCGGCGCATACAGCATGCCTTTCTTGATCAGGCTGTCGCGGATGGGAGCCACGCTGGTCGCCTTGCGCCCCATGGCCGTCGCAACATCTGCCGTGCGCTGGGATTCCGTACCCAAGCCAGCCAATGCGCGCATGTACTCACGTTCGCCGGGCGTCAGCCTGTCGAAACGTACCCGGAAGAATGATTCATCCAGTTTGCGCAGGGAGACGGAAGTTGCCGTTTGCGCATCTTGCAGCTTGATGGTGTCGCTGCCACAGGCATTCCAGGCGTTGTAGCCCCATTCTTGCAAAAAATAAGGGTAGCCATGTGAGCGCCTGAAAATCTCCTGCAAGGCAGCTACCTCAATTTGCGCGCCCTCTTCTTCCACGGGCTGCTGAATGGCGGCGTAAGCATCCGCTTCGCCCAACCTGTCCAGGCGCGGAAACTCGAACAGACGCTCGGCGTAGCTCTTGGCATCGCCAGCCTGCCCGGCCAGTTGCGGCAAGCCCGCGCCAAACAGAATCAGAGGCAAGCCGGCTTGATTGACGGCATGGATGGCACGAATCAGCGCCGCCAGTTCCTCCCTGGAAACGTATTGCAGTTCGTCAATCAAGAATGCCACGGGTTTTTGCACGGCCTGCGCCGCCCGCCCGGTAGCAAGCAGCAAATCGGTCACATCTGCCTCCAGCACGCCGCTGTCGGCCTGACCCACTTCCGGGTCAACGCCCAACGTAATATCCACGCTGCCGGTGCTGACCTTGATACTGCCGAGAAAACTGCGCAGCACGCGCAGCCCTTTTTTCACCGCCTCGACAGCCTGCTTGCCCCCATCCAGCCGCAAGAGGACGCGACGCACTGAATGCAGCAGCATCTGGCGTAAGTCACCGCTATCCTGCGCCTCGATCATCTCGGTCAGGTAGCCGCGCTCCACGGCCTGCTTGGCAATTTCGTTGAGCAGCACGGTCTTGCCCACGCCGCGTAGCCCCAACACCAGCAGGGACTTGGCGTGACGCCCGCGTTTGGTACGCTCCAATGCGGTGACAGCCTGCTGCATGACTTCGGCACGGCCAGCCAATTCGGGCGGACTGACGCCCGCGCCCGGATTGAAAGGGTTGCGATTTTCGTCCATATCGATCTGCCAAGAGAGATTATTTATGGGGATTTATAGTTGAAAATATCACAAATTAACTATAACCATAAATAAATCCCTTGTTTTCTGGCGGCGGAGATACGTAAACGAACAAACGCCCGCATCTGCGGGCGTTTTGCTGAAGCGGTGGGGAGGTAGCCAGAAGTCAGCCCCGCAACGCCGCCAGCACCTCGTCGAGCATTTTCTTGGCGTCGCCGAACAGCATGCGGTTGTTTTCCTTGTAGAACAGCGGGTTATCCACGCCGGCATAGCCCGAGGCCATGCTGCGTTTCATGACGATGGAGGTTTTCGCTTTCCAGACTTCCAGTACCGGCATGCCGGCGATGGGGCTGGTCGGGTCGTCTTGCGCGGCCGGGTTCACGATGTCGTTGGCGCCGATCACCATGGCCACGTCGGTATCCGGGAAGTCTTCGTTGATTTCGTCCATTTCCAGCACGATGTCGTAAGGCACCTTGGCTTCCGCCAGCAGCACGTTCATGTGGCCGGGCATGCGGCCCGCCACCGGATGGATGCCGAAGCGCACATTGACGCCCTTCTCGCGCAGATGTTTGGTGATCTCGTACACCGTGTGCTGGGCTTGCGCCACGGCCATGCCGTAGCCGGGAACGATGATGACGTTCTTGGCTTCGCGCAGCAGTTCGGCGGTTTCGACGGCGCTGACGGGCGACACTTCGCCTTGCGGTTGCGCCGCTTCGCCACCGGCTTTGCTTGCCGGCGCGCCGCCGCCAAAGCCACCGGCAATCACGCTGATGAAGTTGCGGTTCATGGCGTTGCACATGATGTAGCTGAGGATGGCGCCCGAAGAACCGACCAGCGCCCCGGTCACGATGAGCAGGTCGTTATCGAGCATGAAGCCCGCCGCCGCCGCCGCCCAGCCGGAATAGCTGTTGAGCATGGAGACGACCACCGGCATGTCCGCGCCGCCAATGGCCATGACCATGTGGATGCCGAACAGCAGGGAGAGCGCGGTCATGACCGCCAGCGCCGTCCACGCCAGGGTGACGGTTTCGGCATTGAGAAAGACGCGGCCAAACCAGATCACCACCAGCAGGATGATGAGGTTGAGCCAGTGGCGGGCAGGCAGCAGGAGCGGCTTGCCGCTGATGGAGCCGTTGAGCTTGCCAAAGGCAATCAGCGAGCCGGAGAAGGTGATGGCGCCGATGAGGATGCCGACATAGATCTCGACCTCGTGAATGGTTTTTTCGGCGCCGACGAGCGGGTGCGCGCTATCCATGTAGGTGGCGAAGCCGACCAGGCAGGCGGCCAGACCGACCAGGCTGTGCATGAGGGCGACCAGTTCGGGCATTTGCGTCATCTTGACGATGCGGGCCGCAAACAGGCCAATGCCGCCGCCGACGACGAGGGCGATGATGATGAAGGCCACACCTTTTTCCAGATCGACGCGCGGGCCGAATACTGTCGCCAGCACGGCCAGCGCCATGCCGACCATGCCCAGCAGGTTGCCGCGGCGGGAGGTTTCGGGATTGGACAGGCCGCCCAGGCTGAGGATGAACAGAATGGCGGCACCCAGATAGGCCACCGTGACGAGACTTTGAGTCAACAACATGATTGTTTTCCTCTCTTTTTCTTATTTGCGGAACATGGCCAACATGCGGCGCGTCACGGCAAAGCCGCCAAACATGTTGATGGACGTGAGAATCAGCGCGATGAAGGCCAGGCCGCTGATCCAGTCATCGGGCCGGTTGTTCAGCCCGGCCTGTGGCGAGGCGATCTGCACCAGCGCGCCGATCGAAATGATGCTGGAGATGGCGTTGGTCACGCTCATCAGCGGCGTGTGCAGGGCGGCGGTCACATTCCACACCACCATGTAGCCGATGAAGCAGGCCAGCGCAAACACCGTGAAATGAGGCAGGAAGGCCGCCGGCGCATACATGCCGATGGACCAGAACAGCACGGCGGTGACGGCGAACACAATGGTCAGCGCCTTGCCGGACATGGGCGCGCCCGCGCCGTGGCCGTGGCCCTTGGGCGCGGCCACCGGCGCGGCGGCTGCCTTGGGCGGCGGCGGGGCGGCCTGTTTGAGCGGCGGCGCGGGCCAGGTGACTTCGCCTTCCTTGATGACCGTCAGGCCGCGGATGGCATCATCCTCCATGTTGACGTCGATGTTGCCGTCCTTGGTCTTGCACAGTTCTTCGATCAGGCGCAGCAGGTTGTTGCCGTACAGGGTCGAGGATTGCTTGGCCAGGCGGCTGGCCAGGTCGGTGTAGCCGACGAGGGTGACGCCGTGTTTGACGACGGCCTTGCCGGGTTCGGTGAGTTCGCAGTTGCCGCCCTGTTCGGCGGCCATGTCGACGATGACGCTGCCCGGCTTCATGCTTTGCACCATCTCGGCGGTGATGAGCCTGGGCGCGGGTTTGCCGGGGATCAGGGCGGTCGTGATGATGATGTCGGCGTCTTTCGCTTCGCGTGCGTACATGTCGCGCTGCGCCTGCTGGAAGCCTTCGGACATCACCTTGGCGTAGCCGCCGCCGCCGGAGCCTTCTTCTTCATAATCGACCCTGACGAATTCGCCGCCCAGCGACTTGACCTGATCGGCCACTTCGGCGCGCGTATCGTTGGCGCGCACGATGGCGCCCAGATTGGCGGCGGTGCCGATGGCGGCCAGACCGGCGACGCCCGCCCCGGCGATGAAGACGCGGGCGGGCGGGATCTTGCCGGCGGCGGTGATCTGACCGTTGAAGAAGCGGCCAAAGGCATTGGCGGCTTCGACGACGGCGC
>Ga0209629_10001882_pt1 | contig 13730 bp, 5 predicted proteins | sample TergutCu122P5_FD_187286 | JGI IMG/M metagenome (GOLD analysis project Ga0209629, IMG submission 187286) | Cubitermes ugandensis P5 segment gut microbial communities from Kakamega Forest, Kenya - Cu122 P5 (SPAdes) (version 2) | ecosystem: Host-associated > Arthropoda: Insects > Digestive system >... | reverse complement strand
TTGGAGATTACGAAATGTTACTTCATTATTGTTTCCGATATTATACCACAAATCATTCCTCTCATTCAATCTGTAAGCATATTCTACCAAGTGAGAAAGGGAATAATCCATTATATTGAAAGTGATTGTAAATGTATTTTGATTGTATTTTAACCTGATCGGTGAATTTACCGGAATACTGTTTTCTTTATCTTCCGAGCGGGATAGACCATTTTTATCATTGATATAGAATTTAAATCCGGTAATTGTTATCGAAGGCAGTTGAGTAATTCCCGGAATATGAGCCGGATTAAAATAATAAACGCCATTTTGAGAACCGAAATAAATCATTCCGGTTTTGCTGTTGACGACGGAGCCGCTCATAAAATCTCCCTGAGGCACTCCTTCAGCAGGGCTGTAGTTGTGAAATTTACGTTCTTTATTTATCCACTCGCTGATTCCTCCGTTGGTACTAAGCCAGATATTTTTTTCTTTGTCTTCCGTGACAGCGCGAATATGACTGTTACGCAATCTGTCTTTTTCAGTATATAAAGTATAATTGCTTACCTCATCAGCGGGAAACCGGATTAAGCCTTCTCCCGTACCTACCCACATCCGGTTTTGAGAATCCCTGTAGATACAATTAATCGTATTGGAATAAAAACCGGAAAAAGTATTAAACGTTTTCACTACCCGAAATGCCGTATCAAGTATATTCAATCCTTCTCCAAAACTGCCCACCCACAGCCTGTCCCGTTGATCTATTGCAATTGCGCGAATAAGATTATCTGCCGGCAGCGAATCTTTCTCCGCAGTAAAATTCTTTAAAGTCCTTGTTATTAAATTAAATGAATAGAGCCCTTTAAGATCAGTTCCAATCCAAATATTTTTCTTGTTGTCTTCATATAATGTACGTATATTTTGCGCATCGAAACCGGCAGGAGAAAAGCGCTCAAACTTTTTGGCTTTCCAACGGTAGATGCAAACTCCTCCTTGAAAGGAACCAAACCAAAGATCTCCTTCCGAATCTTTTAACGCAGCTAAAATGGCATTATCGGTTAAAATGCTGTTTTCTTTGGTATAAACTTCAGTCCTGATGCCATCCTCAAACACATGAATTCCGCCGCCGTCTGTTCCCACCCAGATGTTACCGGCAATATCCTCGCACATTCCCCAGGCTTCTTTTACATTCAGCACATTTTTCTTGTCGGAAACAGCCGAATGTTGCCATTTGTGAAAATATTCCGGAATATGGCTTATAAAATTGACTCCGCCGCTGTACGTTCCAATCCAGATATTGTTGAAACAGTCCTGATATATTGCACGTACAGTCGAATGGGATAATCCCGAATCGTCGTCGGATTGGTATATATTCTGAAATGAAATATTTTCGGGAGAAAGAAACATTTCCTTTCTTACATCCAAGATGCTGATGCCTCTTTTTTCGGTTCCTATCCACAACCGGTTGTCATGGGTTTGCGTAATCGAAAAGATGGTATTTGACGCTAAAGAATTAGGATTATTTTTTTGGTGATAAAAACAGGTGAACCGTTCAGTTTCCGGATTGAATAAAGCCAATCCGTTATTGGTGCCAATCCAGATATTTTCCGATTTGTCAATAAAAACACAACGCACATCGTTATCGGGGAGACTATTGGTATCCCCTTCTATATGAACAAAATTCTTTACAGTTTTATTTTTTACGGATAGTATGCTAAAGCCTGCCAATACATGGCCAATATACAACTTTCCCTTTTTGTCGCCGGCAATGCTCCAGATTTGGTTACTCGTTAAACCCGGCACGGTAGAACGGTTAAAATGAATAAATATTAATAGACACAGCGCCGGAAGTTTTTGGAAATTCATATTAAAATTACATCGTCAAAGTCCGATTAGTTCTTCAATTTGTTGTTTGGTTAAACCGGTTATTCCACTTACATCTTCATTTGACATACCTTTAAGTAACAGTTTTTTAGCAATTTCTATTTTCTCTTCCATCTTTCCTTTCTTCTTTCCTTCTATCTCTCCTTCTATCTTTCCTTCTATCTTTCCTTCTTTTTTTGCATATAATAGAACGCTACGTTCGGTCATGACATCAATTTTCCTGTTGTAGTATTCATCCAATTGATCTTTAGTATAGGCAGCCTGTTCCATGTATTTGATAGCTTCGCGCGTAAGTTCGTTTTTCATCAACTCTTGAGGAATCTTTACAGTTGTTTCGTTAATTTCAGTTAAAAATCTCAGCCATAATTCCTGCAATTTCTTTTCCGCACGGTTCTGAGGTTTAAATTTTGGTAATTCAATGAAGAGAAATTCCAGTCCTTTGATTTGCTTCCCAGTATCCTTAACATTTACGATCTTGTAGTAGTGGTAATATTCGTCTTTCATTTCGGGAGATTTTTCAAACGTATCATTGACAAAATTTAAGGCATATACCGGTTGCAGCAACTCAAAATCTTCGGCTTTATCCAACTGTCTGACGTATGCTTTGGATGCGTTGAGCAGTACGCGGCTTTTGAATCTTTCCGACCAGTACATCTGCATCTCAACAATGAACTGCCTGTTGTCTTCATCCGTGCAACGGACATCTACAATGGAATTGCGCAATCCGGGAATATCGGGTAACAATTCACCTGTCTGATATTCAATGCTCACAATCGGTTTTTCAAGTGGTAGCATACTGTTAATCAAACTCATACAAAGATGTTTGTGTTCGCCGAATACTCGCTTGAACGTCAAATCGTTCTTCGGGTCAAGATAATGTGCCATAACTTGTACTTAAAATATTTTATGCGATAGTTTTAATGTTACAAAGATAGATGAAATTTTGTAGAAAATAAAAAACAAATCAAATAATTTATAAGCGAATCAAAACAATTTGAACAATTTGTAATCTATTAATGACGATTTAGTGATCCATTTAATTAATTAATAAATTCTAAATTTGCGGCTATATTATTTATTTAAATTTAAAATTACAGAAACGAGCGCCGTATATGACCGGTCAACTTTATGGGCTTTGGGAAATTATAGTTTTTTATACGCCCCGGTTATCAACGAATCCGGTTGGACGGAGCAAGTGATTTGAGCGGTTTGATGGGAACGGTATAACGAAGGAAATAATTATCGTAGCGCAAGTATAGTAAAATAAAATTAATATGATAGGCAAGTATAAAAAACAAATGATTATTGCGGCGCTGAGTTTGTTTTCAATCACTTTAGCGGCGCAAGGCTTTGGAGAGCAGAAACTGTTTAACGATGATTGGCGTTTTCACTTGGGCGATATTCAATATGGCGGCAGGGAGACGCTTGATATTTCCCAATGGGAAAAAGTGAATTTACCTCACGACTGGACGGTTTTGCAAACGGCAAGTCCGCAATATGCAGCTTGTACGGGATTTTTGCCCGGCGGCATCGGCTGGTACCGTAAAGATTTTACCGTTCCCGCAGATAAAAAAGGAGAAAAGGTATATATTTATTTTGAAGGCGTTTATAATAACAGCGAAGTGTTTATTAATGGTAAATGGCTGGGAATCCGCCCGAATGGATACATTTCCTTTATGTACGATATGACTCCCTATCTTAAATTTGGAGAAACCAATTCAATAGCCGTCAGAGTAGATCATTCTGAAGACGCCGATTCCCGCTGGTACACAGGATCCGGCATCTATCGCAACGTTCGATTGATTTATGCCAATCCGGTTCACATTGATTTGTGGGGAATATTTTATTCTACCGAAACCAAAGGAAATGCAAACACAATATCTGTAAACTCAAGCATAAAAAACACTACCGGACAATCAAGCGCTCTAAGAATTATACAGGAGTTGCTGGACGCTTCCGGGAAGCCGGTAGTTTCCACTTCAGGCTCATTAAAAGTCGAAGGAAACAATACAGCCGATATAAAGCAAATTTTGAAATTATCGAATGCTCATTTATGGGATATTAACAATCCTTATCTGTATAAGTTAGTTACAAAAGTATTTAACGGTAGTAAACAAATAGATGAATCTTCCACTACGGTTGGAATACGTACTTTGACATTCGATGCCGATAACGGATTTGCGCTGAATGGCAAATCTATGAAAATGAAAGGCGTATGTATTCATCACGATGCAGGTGCATTGGGTTCTGCCGTTCCCAAAGAAGTTTGGCTCTATCGTTTAAAGCAACTGAAATCCTTGGGATGCAACGCTATCCGGATGAGCCATAATCCCGAATCGAATGAGTTGTTTGAAGCTTGCGACGAACTGGGTTTCGTGGTTATGGCAGAAGCATTCGATGAATGGGAATATCCTAAAAACAAGTGGATTAAAGGATGGAATGAAGGAGAGCCGGGACATCAAGGGTCTTATAAATATTTCCGCGAATGGGGACAGCGCGATTTGAAAGATATGGTTCTCTGCGACCGGAATCATCCTTCTATTGTGTTGTGGAGTATCGGTAATGAAATTGATTATCCGAACGATCCCTATTCCCACCCCGTTTTGAGTGAATCGACCATCAATCAAAAGCAAGTTGGAGGTTATCTTCCTGACCGTCCTCGCGCAGAACTTCTCGGGTTGATAGCCAAAGATTTAGTAGCTGTTGTCAAACAATATGATACTTCCCGTCCGGTCACGGCAGCAATCGCCGGAGCAGTAATGTCCAATCATACCGATTACCCTGGAGCTTTGGATATTGTCGGATATAATTATACAGAAGACCGTTATACGATTGATCATAAGCAATATCCCAAACGGATACTCTTCGGGAGTGAAACCAGCAGCGGGTTAAATTCATGGAAAGCAGTACGGGATAATCCTTATATTTTCGGGCAATTCATCTGGACGGGTTTCGATTATCTGGGCGAAGCCGGATTATGGCCTTCTCGAGGATTCACGACGGGATTAATCGACTTGGCGGGAAAAATAAAACCACGCGGGTACTTTCAACGCTCGCTCTGGTCGGAACAGCCGGTTGCTTATATCGGAACATTTCCTGCCGAGAGATCAAATACTCCAAACAGGAGGATACAGGCTTCTTTAGTGGATGCTCCTCATGTTTGGAATTATGACGATGGAGAACTGATTCATGTCGTTTGCTATGCCAATTGCGATGAAGCGGAACTTCTGCTAAATGGAAAAGTAGTTGGAGAACGCCAGAAGTATAATGATAATACAGCTGTGTTTGGTTGGGATATTCCTTATAGCGCCGGAACATTGGAAGTAAAAGCATACAAAAACAATCAGTTGGTTGCGACGGATAAACTTCAAACGGCCGGTTTGCCAACAATACTTGAAGCTAAATTAGCTGATGGCAACAAATTGGATAAACAAGGTTTGGCTCAGGTTTTAGTGAATATCGTTGATGATAAAGGGTTACCGGTGGTTTTCGCGGAAAACACCATTCGTTGCGAAGTGATTGGAGATGGGAAAGTGATTGCTACTGAAAACGGTAAACCGGTCGCTTATGATAATTACAGAAGCAATGTGCATAACGCTTGGAACGGCAATTTGCTGGTTTATGTGAAAGCCGACAGTCCCAATGGAGATATTCAATTGAAAGTTACCTCTCCCTTATTGAAAAGCGCGACGGTTAAATTGAGATAAAATTTGCCCTCGCAATAACATGGAAAGGATGCCTGCAACTAATCGTGAAATATCAAGAACTGCAAGAGAACTCAATCAGGAATTTGTTCGAAGTTGAACAAATTAATTAGAATTATTTATGAAAATTCTTTGGATTATACGTATTTCAGTCATATTTTTTGTTTTTGCGGGTCATGCGCAAACAATGATGTACACGGTTTGGCAAATCGGCATTCACGATCAAAGTCCGAAAGAATTTGCCTTGTATGATTCCGGCTACAGGCAATATAATGAAAAATTTAAGAAAGATGTATTGTACGAAATCGGCGTCAGTAAGGAGAAAACGGATTTTCCACTTGTACTCCCCGGACCATATGATAATAGTTGGGCAGGTTTCGGTCCCAAACAGATTTACATCCGGTTTGGAATTGATCAATTGGAATCCGGTTGCACGGCAAAGCTTACGCTTTATTTCACGGAAGTTCATCCGATTGGACCTCCTGTATTAAATATAAATATCAACAACTTCGAATCAAAGTTGCAAACGCCAAAGGGTGAAAATCAAAATTATTTAGATAATTATCAAACCGGTTCCCGTGATTTAAAAGTAGCGCTGGATATCCCTTCCGGAGTATTGAAAAAAGGCTCCAACCTGCTTGTAATACGAAATGAATCGGGAAGCTGGTGCGTTTTCGACAACATTACAATGGAAACGGATAGCCCGGTTAAAATCGGAAAATTATCGAATAGCGAAATATCGGCTGTTCCGGATGTCATTCCTGCGCTTGTTTATGGGAAAAACGGCGAACTTCGCCAACCCATAAACCTTACAACTATCAATTGGGGTGGTGAGCAGGTTGCAGATGCTTTTGTTGATGGTCAATCTATTGGAAAATATACGATAACAAAAGGTTCCGGACAGATGCATATCAGCGTTCCTGAAGTGAAGGCGGAGAAAGAAATCAATGTCAGGTTAGTTTCCCAATCAAAGGAACTATGTAACACACAGGTAAAAGTTTTTCCGGTTAAAAAATGGACATTGTATTTAGTTCAACATACCCATACGGATATTGGATATACCAAACCGCAAACTGAAATTCTTGCCGAACATTTGAGGTATATTGATTATGCCGTTGATTATTGCGAAATGACTAAAGATTATCCCGACGATTCAAAATTCCGATGGACATGTGAATCTTCTTGGGCTGTCCGGGAATATCTTGAAAGTCGTCCAAAGGAACAAGTCGAAAGATTTTTGAAATGTATCAAAGACGGGCAGATTGAAGTCTGCGGAATGTTTTTCAATATGTCGGAACTTGCGGATGAAAATTCTCTCAGAGCATTTTTGGAACCTATTCGTGAAATCAAAAAAGCAGGTATTCCGGTTGTAACGGCCATGCAAGACGACGTGAACGGAATCGCTTGGTGTCTGGCAGATTACCTGCCGGATCTTGGCGTAAAATATTTCACTATGGGTGAAAATGCAACGCGGGCTTTGCTGCCTTTCGACAAACCCACGCTATACAAATGGCAATCGCCTTCAGGTAAACAATTGTATTCATTCCGTTCCGACCATTACATGACAGGTAATTTTTGGAAAATCGACAAGGCAAATACGATAGATGATTTTGCTCCCGGAGTGTTCAAATATCTGAAAGATCTGGAAGAAAAACAATATCCATTCGATGCAATATCAGTTCAGTATTCAGGATATAATACCGATAATTCTCCACCTTCAAAAAGAGAAGCGGATTTGATTAGAAAATGGAATGAAAAATACGTCTTCCCGAAACTGAGAAGCGCTCTTATTCATGAATTTATGGATTATGCAACAGCTAAATACAATTCAGAATTACCGGTTTACAGGATGGCTTATCCCGACTGGTGGACGGATGGTTTCGGTTCGGCTGCCCGTGAAACGGCGGCTTCCAGAAAAACGCATTCGGATATGATTACCATACAGGGAATGTTGTCTATGGCTGTGGCAAAAGGAGAAGCTCTTCCGGATCGTATTATTGATAAAATCAATCATGTCCACGAAAATTTACTTTTTTATGATGAACATACCTTTGGCGCCGCCGAAAGCATTTCCGACCCTGCCGGAGAAAACAGCGAAGTGCAATGGGCGGAAAAAGAGTCATACGTTTGGGACGCTCTGAAAAATGCACAAGGATTGTATGAAACTTCTGCCGGTTTGATGCAACCCTATATTTCACAGGGAGAAAAACCGACGGTAACTTTTTTTAATGCTTTAAACTGGACCCGCTCAGGAATGGTTGAAGTGTTTATTGACCACGACCTTATCCCGCAAGGTAAAGCATTTAAAATTATTGATGATCAGGGAAAAATAATGGAAGCTCAACCTGTACGTTCTCGAAGTGAAGGAACTTATTATGCTATTTATGCTGAGAATATTCCGGCTATGGGATATCGAACTTTTCAAATAGTTACAGAACCGGAAGACCGTGCGCAAATGCCTCCGATCGCTTCTGATAATAAATTAGAAAATTCGTTTTATACGATTACTTTCGATTCTCAGAAAGGAGCTATTAAAAGTCTATATGATAAAGAATTGCAATTAGAAATGGTTGATAATGTTTCTCCATGGCAATTGGGCGCATTTATTTATGAAACGGTTAAGAATCGTGATGAACTAACAGATTACAACCGGAAAGGATTAACAGATGTCCAAATCAAGCAGGGAACCAACGGACCGATTTATCAAAATCTATATATCGAAGGAAAATCGGCTTGCTGTGAAGATGGATTTGGCGTCCGAATTGAAGTTCGACTTTTCCATCATGAAAAACGGATTGAATTGGATTATGCCATCAATAAAATTCCGAATACAAATCCTAACGCCATTTATGTTGCATTTCCTTTCAAGTTAGATAAGGCAAAATTATGTTTCGACGTACAGGGAGGAGTACTTTACTCCGGTGAAAACCAGATAGACGGAACAGCTTCCGACTGGAATACGGTACAGAATTTTGCCTCTGCCCGGAATGAAAATGCACAGTTTATTGTCGGCAGTAATACGATTCCCCTCTTTCAAATGGGCGGAATCAATACCGGTAAATACCAGCGCAAGAACATCTACGAAAAACCTTACGTCTATTCTTGGGTAATGAACAATTACTGGTTTACCAATTTCAGAGCTTCTCAGGAAGGCGAATTGCATTGGAGCTATTACCTTACATCATCAAAAAATGGGTCAAATACACAGGCAACCAAATTTGGATGGGAATCCCGCGTTCCAATGTATGCGCGGGTGATGCCTGAAGGAAAACCCAACGGATTAACAGCCTCTTATTCTGCTTTTCATTTTAATAAAGACAATTTTCTGATGACTTCTGCCACTCCTTCAAAAGATAAAGGATTTATACTAATCAATGTACGGGAATTAGACGGAAAGCAAACACCTTTTCAAATACTGGATAATACAGGGAAGCCTTTAGATTTTTCTGTAGTCAATGTTATCGAAGAAAGCATCACAAACAATGTATGTGAAATAAATTTTAATCCGTTTGACAATAAATTTATTAAAATTAAGTTTTAATATATTAAATATAAATCTCGGTCACGTATGCCAATGGATTAAATCGAGAAATTACTTGATTTTTACAAACTAAATTTATATAAATGAAAAAGCAAATTGTTGTAATTGTGATAGGGCTATTATTCCCTTGTTTGTTACTGGCTCAAGCCAAGCAAACCAAATATGATTTATTAAAAGACAGAGTGTTATATACCGTTGGGTATAGTCACTTAGATACCGAATGGAATTGGGATTATCCTACAACCATTAATGAGTATATTAAAAACATCATGACGGAGAATTTTTATCTGTTTGAAAAGTATCCCCAATATGTGTTTAATTTCACAGGTTCCCGCCGGTATGGAATGATGAAAGAATATTATCCCGACTTATATCAAAAAGTGAAGGATTATATTCATCAAGGAAGATGGTTTGTATCAGGGTCTTCTGTAGATGAAGGCGAAGTGAATATTTCCTCTCCGGAATCTGTCATCCGGCAAGTACTGTATGGAAACAAATTTTTTAAGGATGAATTTGGTAAGGAGAGTATGGATTACATGCTCCCGGACTGTTTCGGATTTATGGCTGATATGCCGTCGGTTTGGAATCATTGTGGGTTGCTTGGCTTTTCTACACAAAAACTTACCTGGCACTCAGCGGCAGGCGTACCTTTTAATGTAGGCATTTGGAATGGTCCCGACGGAAAAGGAATCATTGCGGCTTTGAACGCTACAAATTACGTTGGCAACATCGTTCCCCGCCTTGATTTAGATCCGGAATGGAATGCCCGTCTTGATCAGAATCAGAAAAAATACGGCATCTCATTCGATTATCGCTACTATGGAGTAGGGGATGAGGGTGGAGCTCCGCGTGAAAGCGACGTGATAAATGCTATTGGAAGTTTGAATAATAAGGATAGCAAATTGAAAGTACTGCTGACTTCTTCCGATCAAATGTACAAGGATATTACCCCGGAGGTACGCAAGAAACTTCCGGTCTATGTCGGCGATTTATTATTAATAGAACACAGCGCTGGTTCTATGACCTCGGAATCTTTTATGAAAAGGATAAACCGGAAAAATGAACTGTTGGCGCAAAATGCCGAACAGTTGGCTTCGATTGTCGATTGGACAGGTAATACTAAATATCCTTTTACCAAATTGAACAATGCCTGGAATTTGGTATTGGGAAGTCAATTCCACGATATACTTCCAGGGACGGCAATCCCCCGTGCTTATGAATATGCATGGAACGATGAATTTATTGCAGCAAACGGCTTTTCTTCAGTTTTGACAGGTTCGATGAAAGAACTTTCCACCTATTTAAACACGCAAGGCAAAGGGCGGTCAATCATCGTGTATAATCCGGTTGCTCAAAACCGTGAAGATGTGGTAAATATTGAAATGGAATACAATAATATACCTGAAAACGTACAAGTATTTGATGGTAGAGGAAACGCAGTACCGACTCAAATAACTGGTTCGAATGGTAACAAGTTAAAGATAATCTTTTTGGCAAAGATTCCGTCAATGGGGTGTGCCGTTTTTGACGTTCGTGAGGCTTCGGCTCAACCGGTAAAATCTACTGGGTTATCCGCTAAAAATAATACAATGGAGAATGCGTATTACAAAGTTACTGTAGGAAACAACGGCGACATTACAAGTATTTATGACAAACAAGCTAAAAAAGAGTTACTTGCCTCGCCTGCAAGTTTGGAATTTAGGCATGAGGCTCCGACGGATTGGCCTGCCTGGAATATGGATTGGAACGACCGTAAAAAACCTGCGTTGGGTTATTTGAACGAAGACGCCTCCGTGCGTGTGGTAGAACAAGGCCCTGTTCGCGTTGCGATTGAAGTAAAACGAAATGGAATGAATTCTTCAATCACTCAAATTGTAAGTTTGGCAGCAGGAGAAGCCGGAAAGCGTGTTGAAATATCCAACGTTTGCGACTGGCAATCGCAAGGCGTCAGCTTGAAAGCAGATTTTCCATTGACAGTAAATAATCCGCAAGCAACCTATAATTTGGGAGTAGGCGCCATTCAACGTGGGAACAACGACAGTTTGAAATTTGAAGTCCCTTCCAAAGAATGGTTTGATTTAACGAATCCCGATAACAGCTACGGCGTTACCATTTTGGAAGATTGCAAATTCGGGTCGGATAAGCCGTCCGATAATACCTTGAGGCTTACGCTGCTTTACACGCCGGCAGCCCAAAGAGACTTTCAGCATCAACGTACTCAGGATTGGGGCGAACATCATTTCCGTTACGGAGTTTACGGACATCAGGGAAGCTGGCAGCAAGCCCTTTCGCCATGGCAGGGAAAAATGTTTAACCAACCTTTGTTGGCTTTCGAGACAACCGACCAATCGAATGGAGCCTGGGGTAAAGAGATATCTTTCTTATCCGCCAACAATCCGCAAGTGGGAGTGATGGCATTCAAGAAAATGGAAAACGGCGACTATTACGTAGTGCGCGTCAATGAATTATCGGGCAAAGATTTGACCGGTATCAAACTGACCGTGCCGGGGAAAATTACGGATGCGTATGAAATTAACGGACAGGAACAACGTATCGGAAATGCTGGTTTTTCCGGAAATGGTTTGAATTTTGATTTATCTCATTTCACCATTCGTAGTTTTGCAGTGAAATTGGCTCAACCTTCCGTAGCCGTTCAACCCGCTGAACAGGTTGTGGTTTCTTTGCCATACAATCAAGATGTTATGAGCTATGACAACAATCGTGATGACGGCAGATTTTCAAGAGGTTCAAATATTCCGGCCGAATTAGTTCCTGATGTGATAACAAGCGAAGGAATTAATTTCAAAATGGGAAACAGAGCGGATGAGCAAAACAATGCCGTTACGTGTCAGGGACAAGAGATTACGCTTCCCGACGGAAACTACTCCACGCTTTACCTTATAGCTGCAGCAGGCAACAGAGATACTCAGGGAGATTTTGTGATAGGCAATCAGACCTGTCCGCTAAAAATTCAGCGATGGGAAGGGATAATTGGACAATGGTATGATCGCCGGTTTGCTCAGGATGGAATTACAGTGATCAATGTGAACGATCCGTTTGTGAAAAAAGATAACATCGCTTGGTTTGCTTCTCATATTCATCAGGCATATCCGTCGAAAAACGTAGCATACAATTATTGTTATCTGTACAAATACAGCCTTCCGATTCCTTCAGGCGCAAAGAAATTGGTATTACCCAACAACAGGGATATTAAGATTCTGGCCATTACGATTGCAAAAGAAAAGGAGAACGTAACGCCACTTCAGCCGCTGTATGATGATTTTCAAAACGATAAATCTCTTCATTTGGTTAATCTGAAGTAAGATTGCAGCCATCATTGCGAGGAGGAACGACGAAGCAATCTCAAACATACTTTAGAAAACAACAAAAAATTGTAATGAAAAGCGACAACTCTACCATTCACAATTCAAGTCTGACCGGCCCCGATACTGATAGCGTCATTGCAGACGACAATATTTCAATCGAAAAAGGAAACACCATCCTGGGTTTATACACTATCGAATCCGATGCTTTTGTAGGCGGTTTTGGCCGAGTTTTCAGCGTCCACCACACCGGCTGGAAAGTCGATTTGGCAATGAAACAGCCCCACAGGGAAAAATTTATCACGGAAAACGACAAACAGCTGTTTACCAATGAATGCAAACACTGGATTGACTTGGGTTTGCATCCACATATCGTTTCGTGTTATTACGTACGTGAAATCGACAGCATCCCTTCTATTTTTGCCGAATGGATGGATGGCGGAAGCCTGAAAAACTGGATTTATCCGAAAGACGGCGAGGAACAAGGCCGTTTGTATAAAGGCAGCGAAAAAGAAGCTCTGGAACGGATCCTCGACATTTCCATCCAATTCGCCCGCGGCTTGCATTACGCACACGAACAAGGCTTGATTCACCAGGATGTAAAACCCGACAATCTTCTCTTGACCGGAGACGGTAAAGCAAAAGTACTTACCGCTAAAGTAAGCGACTTTGGTATTGCCGGCGCAAGAGCAATGTTAGCCGATACTGATACTGCATCATCCGGAAGCGGAACCATTGTGACGAATGGCAACGCCTACACTCCCGCATATTGCTCGCCGGAACAAAAGTAGGGTGGGGGATTGACCCGCCGCACCGACATCTGGAGTTGGGCGGTATCGGTATTGGAAATGTTTCTGGGCGACCGGATGTGGTTGGACGGAGCAGAAGCCGGAATGGCTTGTGAAGATTATTTTGAAATGGACATGCGATGTCCGATACCTGAGGCCATGAAAGATTTGTTGCGATGGTGTTTCAAGATAGACGAAGAGGAATGCTTATGGAGAAACAGAAGATTTGAAGCGTGCAGAAGCTGAAGCCCGAGTAATGATTGATAAAGGATTAGATGGTAGGTGTGTCTGTACTTTTAATACGATATATTGCATCTATTTGTACGACATCACCAGCGTTTACTTTGAAGGAACAGAAAACGTACTGTCCGATTTCGGTTACAGTCGGGACGGTAAAAAGGGGAAAATGCAGATTTGCGTGGGACTTGTTACCGATGCCGATGGAAACCCGTTGCGGGTCGAAGTATTCAAAGGAAATACTGTTGACAGTCAAACGGTTGAAGAGCAAATA
>Ga0209629_10001880_pt1 | contig 13733 bp, 8 predicted proteins | sample TergutCu122P5_FD_187286 | JGI IMG/M metagenome (GOLD analysis project Ga0209629, IMG submission 187286) | Cubitermes ugandensis P5 segment gut microbial communities from Kakamega Forest, Kenya - Cu122 P5 (SPAdes) (version 2) | ecosystem: Host-associated > Arthropoda: Insects > Digestive system >... | reverse complement strand
CCGTCAGGAGCGCTTCAATGTTATCGTCGGCGTCTTCGGAATGATTGTTTTCAAGCGTAAAAACCACATCTTTCAGCGGGTGGCTGAGGGAGACACAATAGGGAAACCATTCCTTTTCATCGTTTTTGATGCGACGAAGCAGGATGTCCTTGAAAGAGGAAAAGATTTTCTCAATCATGGACAGTGCGCTGTTGTCAGGGTCGCTCATGGACAGGAAGGAGCGCAGGTGTCTTTCGATGTTAGGGAGTTGATGCCGCTGGTAATAATGATTTGTCTTTGTCAGATAGTCAACGATTTGCGACGTATGAAATCCTTGCAGTTTTTTCTGAGGGAAATAGTCTTCATTCAGGAATGTATTGATCATTGTCAGGAAGAAATCCGTGTGCAGGTGATACTGTTCACATATTTCCTGTACGGTGGCGTCGCCCAGTCCAAGGTGGATGCCAAACCGGTGAATCACAGGAATGAGTGAGGTGTTTTCTTCAATCACCTCACTCAATCGCATGTTCGAATAAACCAATGACATTGTTGATCAGGCTTGTTCCCACTGTTTGCGCAACAGTTGCACGGCGGCTGTCACGACAGTGCCGCGGTCTAAGTCGGTGCGATCGCGGGGCATGCCACACTCAAAACTGACATATTTATCGTAGCCTATCATCTTTAAACCCTGAAAGCCGTCGATGTAATTATCTGCATCGCCGTCCAAGCCGGGAATCCAACGATTTTTGCGGCTGGCTACATGTACATGTTGCAGGTATTTTTTGCCTGCCGAGAGAAAGGCGCCTTTGTCGCTGGTCTCTTCCCACGTCATGTGCCAGAAATCACCCATACACTTAACTCCTTCGCAATCAGTATCTCGGCAAAGCGAAGCAGCATCGGCTACCTGACGCAGGTAATGTGCTTCCCGCCGGTTCAACGGCTCAAAGATCACTGTCGTATTGTTCTGAAGTGCAAATTCGCCCATTGCCTTGAACTGTTCACAAAGGAAAGTACGCGTCTCTGCCGTATGCGGTTTGCACGGTTTCTGACTGTTGAAGGCAGGGACAATGATGACGCCCACCGAACCTAACGCTCCGGCTCCCTTGATGATTTCGTGCATGGAGTCGATACATTCCTGGCGGACTTTTTCGTCTTCGGAGAGGATAAATCCACTGAAGCCTGCACAGATCGCGCTGATCTTGATATTTCGGCCTTTCAAGGCTTGCTTGAGTTCATCGACGCGTTCGGGCAAGTATTTGACTGCCTCTCCGTTTCGCCCTCCTCCTACCTTGCCGCTTACTTCAAGTCCGGTAACGCCGATCTTTTCCATGAAATCAAGTTTCTCCTTGAGCGTTGCTCCCGGAGCTACGCCTTCCTGAAGCGAGATATTCAGTTTTGCAGCAGGATTATAGCAGTCTCTGACTGCATTATCCTTTTTCGCGGATGCCGCGCTCACATTGGAGCAGGCGGCTAATGATACCATAGCCGCACTGCCCAATGATGTGCGTAAAAAATTTCTGCGATTAATAGCCATTTCGACGGTCATTATTTTTTTGGTTGTTGTGCGGCGGCTGCTGCTCTTTTAGCGGCGGCTTCAGCTCTTTGCGCTTCTCTTAGTTTTTGCCCTTCTTCTGCAGAAATACCGGGAACGGGAACTTTATAGACTGACAAATCCATCTTTCCTTTCAATGACAGGTCTTTCGGCCTTAAATCCAAATCTGAAGTAGTCATCTTGTCCCAGGTAACTAACTCGCCGGTATAACTTGATTGACGTCCCATAACAGCAGCCATATTGGCAACAGCCATTTCCGGCGCCTGATTAATGTGTACTCCTGCACGAATATGATTAATCAAGTTGACATGTTCTAATGTATAAGGATCTAACTGCGTAAATTGTGCTTTTTCTGCTTCTGCATCGTATTTCCAGATTACATTTCCGGCAAGATCCTTAATCACATGCTCTCTTTCCGACGACCACGAACCTTTAGTCCCTTGAATAAACTCGTAAACTCCACCTGCACAACCATCTATCTGACGACACATACTATGTACATGGATTCCGTTTTCCATAACGATATCAACGCTGAAGTTGTCAAACTGATCGCCTGACGGACGACGCTGACGTGATCCGAATCCGAGTGCGCTTACCGGTTTCATCCCTGTAAACCATGTCCATACATCCAAATTGTGACAGTGTTGTTCAACGATATGGTCGCCTGACAACCAAATCATGTTTACCCAGTTACGCAGCAAATTTTCACCGTCAGATAAACCCGGTTTCGGAAGGACTGTCCAGGGAACAGTACCGTTCCAGTAAACTGCGCCACCGGTAATATCGCCGATCATTCCGTTCATAATTTGCTGGTACGATGCTATATAGCTGCGTTGGTGATGACGTTGTGTACCTGTAACAACACATAAATTTTTTTGGTCAGCCTGCCTTGACGATGCCAGCGCAGAACGATAACCTACTGCATCCACAAACAATGGTTTTTCAAGGAAGCAATGTTTGCCTTTTTCCACTGCATATTGAAACTGTTCCGCACGGAAGAAAGGAGGCGATGCTACAAGTACCATGTCTACTCCGCTGTCGATGACCTGTTTGTAAGCATCCAATCCGACAAAACGCTTGTCAGCCGGTATGTCAATATTAAATTTCTCTTTCAGCTTATTTGCACAACTTTCAAGTTTATCTGCAAACGCATCTCCCAAGGCGGTAATGGTGACCCCATTAGCAGCAGTCAAAAAATTACCGGCAGCGCCAGTACCACGTCCACCGCAACCAATGAGTCCTGCTTTCAGTTCTCTACCATCTTTTGCTTTGTTCATCGCCAAGTCGGGAATATAATAAGTCCCCGGCGCTTTAAGTGGCGTGTACTTAATGACCTTCTTGTCTTCGCCTCCTGCACATGACGTGAGGACACTTCCGGTACCAACCATACCGGCTGCTCCGACTAATGCAGAGCTTTTTAGAAAATTTCTTCTACTAATACTGTTTTCTTTCATGACACATGTTATTAAAAAAATGAATAATTATTATTTAGTTATGATAGTTTCATCAGGTTCGCATACTATTCGGAAACCAATCCCGCGAAAATCGGAATACCACCAGATACTCTTTGGAAGTTGCGGATCTGTTTTCAGCCATTCATCATGCTTTGTATGATTACGGGAGGCGCATCGTATAAAAGCTGCATCCGTTGAATAATCACCTCCGCGAACAACCCATTCGTTGCCACCTTCCGTGACAACAGGATTCGTCACTTTTTCACCGGTTAAGGAGTATGCTTTCGGATCATATTTATCTGCACAATATTCCAGCACATTACCCAGCATGTTTTTTAGTCCAAACGGATTTGGTTTGACCATATCAGGTTCCTGCGTGCGGTTTTTGCTGTTGAGCGCATAAATCACATAGCTGCTGATCACATCCGTTTTGGGAGCGATAAATTTGCGCAGAAATCCCTCAGCAGAAAAGTCTTTGGGTCTGCCTGCAAAGAAATAGGGCGTCTCGGTACCTCCCCGGGCGGCATATTCCCATTCGGCTTCTGTCGGGAGGCGATATTTTTTCCCGGTCTGTAACGACAGCCACTGACAGAATGTTTCTGCAGCATAATGTGTCATAGTAATGGCCGGTCGATTTCCGAATCCCCATCCCTGATCGGCGCTTCCGTAGAAGTTGGTCGGACCTGAAATGGCGTCTACATCGGGATCGCTGTTATTGGCATAAATCACTTCAGGAGGAATACGTCCTTCACTCTGCGTTTTCGACATAAATGCCCAGTATTGATCCCAGGTAGTCTCTACTTCAGCCATAAAGAACGGACTGACAGTCACTTCACGCACAGGCGATTCATCGGGTTGATGAAAATCTTCTTTCGCTGAACTGCCCATTTTGAAGGTACCGCCCGGTATGGCTTTCATGCTGATACTGGCGGTAGTGCCGGGTACATGCTCGACGTAGTCTGCAAATTCAGTCACAACAGTTGCCTTTTCAAAGACGGGGCCTGACGCTGTAACACTTGTCGGGATGCCTGTCATCTTGCCGTGCACATAGTTCGGATCATAATGACCGACGCTCAAGTGGCAATTGATACATTGCAGGTTTAATTTCTTTTCATTTTCCTCGTAATACAAATGGGCTGAAATGCCGTCGTCGCTCAATCCTGCCGGAAAAAGATTCTTATGACATTCCTTACATGATTCGTTCGGGATATACTTGACCGCATTTTCCAGCATGGCTTTTGAATCCCAGTCGAAATCGGCGCTGTCTTTGGTCAAATAGCCCCACAGGTCTTTGAGTCCGAGCTGCGCTTTTGCCATGTAGTGATTGACAGTCTGATTCTTAGGAGGTAAATGACAGTCGATGCAATGTACAGTCACTCCGCTTGCATTGTTCACATGCGTCGATAATTTCCAGCTTGCCTCGACATGCGGATGTACGTGACAAATCATACATGACTCGTCGGTCGAGAAATAAACTGTCACTTGATAGAGTGATATAAAGCAGATTACACCGATTAAAAAACCGAGCAACAAGAGAAGTCCCTTCCCTTTGGGAGATATGTACGTCTTTTGCTTTTTCTTTGTACGTTTTGTAAAGTCCATGCTAACTAATTATAGCCATCAAAATATTTGGGCATAAAAGTAGTACATTTTTTCAAGAAAATGTTATTTTTTGTTTTTATTTAACAAAAAAAGATTATTCACCCTTATTGCCCGGGGCGACTGCAATGGCAAATCTCTATGTTTTACATCTGTTTTATTCAATCCAGGGTTGCCACTTCTGATCGTTCTTCCATCCCGCTTCTACCATTGTTTCAATGAATTGCATCCCGCGAACGCCATCATACACATTGGGGAAGTCGAGCATATTTGCCGTCGGTTGCTCGCCGTTACGCAATGCCATAACGGTCTTCGTAAAGTTACGATAAATATTCGCAAAAGCTTCAAAAAATCCTTCGGGATGTCCGGCCGGTGTGCGTACATTCCACAGGGCAAAGTCGCCCAAAAACGTATTACTGCCTACATCAATAATTTCCCTTGGACGGTTCCCCCATTTCAAGACGAGATAGTTGGGGTCTTGTTGACGCCATTCCATGCCTCCCTTGTCTCCGTATACCCTGATATTAACGTTATTAGCCTCACCAATAGCAATTTGCGAAGCCGTCAGCACGCCTTTCAGTCCTCCGTCGTAATGCAGGAAAGCTGCACCGTCGTCGTCAATCGGACGTCCGGGTACGAACGTATTCAGTTCGGCGCAGAGTTCGACAACTTTCTGTCCTGTAACATATTCGCTTAAATGCCAGGCATGTGTACCAATATCGCCGATGCAACCGGCTTTTCCGGACTGCTTGGGGTCGGTGCGCCAGCCGGCATTGTTACCGCCCAACAGTTCAATGCGTTCAGCTAACCAGCCCTGCGGATATTCCACATAAAGGCGGCGCAACGTGCCGAGGTCTCCCCTTGCAATTCGCGCTTTCATCTCTTTGACAGCCGGATAGCCTGTATAGACGTGTGTCAGAGCCAATACAAGCCCTGTTTCTTCGACTTTCCGCTGAAGCTGTTTGGCTTCGCTGAGCGAAAAGGTCATCGGTTTGTCTAACACCACGTGGATGCCTGACTCTAATGCCATCATGGCCGGCTTGAAATGAAAGTGATTGGGTGTAACGATTGTTACAAAGTCCATTCTTTCTCCTTCAGGAAGCAAGGCCTCCTGTTGAAACATTTCTTCGTAGGTAGCGTAGATGCGATTGTCCGGAAGATGATAAGAACGCCCGGAACTGAGCGAAATCTTCGGATCGATGCTGAAGCACCCGCAAACCAACTCAATGTCATTTTCCATCAATGCTGCACGTCGATGGATGGCGCCAATAAAAGCATCGCTACCGCCACCAACCATGCCCATACGTAATCTTTTGTTCCCCATAGTTCACAATTTTTTAAAATGAATGTTTGCTAAATTGCGGCTAAAATACGGCTTTTTTTTAAAACAGCCAAAAAAAATGATTTTAATGTTGTTTTTTTATTGAATCGATGAAAAAAAAGCTATTTTTGCGACTTCAATTTAAAAACACTAAAACATTATATTATATGCAAATTGGAAAATATTCGTTTGGGACAGGCGATCGTTTTGCACATCAAGGCGAATCGCAATTGAAAGCGCTGATACAGGCAAGTCGCGAGTTGGGAATAGAGATCGTGCCGGTATGGAACAAATCGAATCGCGAACATGTGATTGTACATTCTTCTCCGGCCGAAACGCGTCGTGAAGCGGACGATGCCGTGAAGGCGCTGAACTATGCAGGCGCCTATTTTGTGGACGCCGATCATATCAATCTGACAAATGTGGACAAGTTTATGGAAGCGTCCGATTTTTTCACGCTGGATGTAGCCGACTACATCGGCAAGAAAGCCTCACAACCGGAGATTGATGCTTTTATAGCTGATAACCTGATGTATACAGGTCAATTAAATATTCCGGGCATTGCCAGGCCTTTTGACGTATCTCCTGCATTGTTGACGAATATCGCCGAAAAATTTTTATACGCCATCCGCGAGGCAGGCAATATATACAGGCATATCGAAAGCGCCAAAGGCACAGGGAATTTCGTTGCAGAAGTTTCGATGGATGAAGTGAGCGAAGCGCAGTCGCCGGTTGAAATGTTTTTTATCCTGAGCGCCATTGCCCGTGAAAAAATCCGGGCGCAAACGATCGCGCCCAAATTTACGGGACGCTTCAATAAAGGAGTTGATTATGTGGGAGATATAGCTCAATTCGCACAAGAATTTGAAGCAGATTTGCTGGTCATTGATTTTGCGATCCAGCAATTTGATCTGCCTGAAAATCTGAAATTAAGCGTTCATTCCGGTAGCGACAAATTTTCCATTTATCCGGTCATCGGCGCCCTGTTGAAAAAATACGACAAAGGCATTCATGTTAAAACGGCCGGTACCACTTGGCTCGAAGAAATGATTGGCCTTGCCATGACGGGCGATGAAGAAGCCATTGACCTGGCCAAAGCTATCTATGCAGGCGCCTATCACCGGTTTGATGAGCTTTGCGGCCCCTACGCTTCTGTCATTGATATTGACCGCTTAAAACTGCCCAATCCCAAAGCAGTGGAAAGATGGACAGGCGAGAAATTCGCCAATACATTACGGCATGATCCGAAAAATCCCGATTTTAACCTTCATTTCCGGCAACTGATCCATGTTGGTTATAAAGTCGCCGCTGAATATGGGACGGAATTTACGGGCGCATTGAAGAAGCATCAGGAGATCATCGGGCAACAAGTGTTAGAAAATCTATACAACAGGCATATCCTGCGAATGTTTGGGGTTTAAATTTTTTCGCTAAGCTTCCTAAAACTACTGTTATGTTAACGATTAATTGGCGCGAACGCAAAAAGGCGCGAAGGCGCGAAAAAAAGCAAAAAAACCCGTTCGTGCTTTCGTGCCTTCGCGCTTTCAACCCTACATTACAACATTTTATCATTAACACAACACTACCTTTGCTAAGCGGCATCTTTCGATGGTTCACCTGATTGACTCACAGGCGTTTCAAAAGAATGAACCATTTTGATCACTTCATCCACGTAATAATAAACGTCCGTGTCCAGAGGGCCTTTGCCTAAAGGCCGTTTGTCGTTCGTTTTTCCTAACCTGACAATCACTAACTGTTCATCCGGGACGAAGATAATGCGTTGCCCAAGATGTCCCAATAATGCATAGATCGCCGGCTGGTGCGTCTCATCCATCCAAAGCGAATAAGCGTATTTGCGTGGCTGACCGGGCAGAAAAGCCTCCTCAGCAGGCATCATCATCCGTTCCACAAACGCCGAATCCAACAGTTGCCGCCCATTCCAGTTGCCTTTCTGCAACAACAACTGTCCCAATTTAGCATAATCGCGGACATTCGTATGGATGCAGCAGAACGCCATTTCCAGCCCTCCGCTCAGCGACCATAAGGCATCCTTTTCCATGCCTAACGGCTTCCAGAACTCTTCGGAGAGATAGTCTGCCAAACTTTTTCCGGTAGCTTGTTTGAGGATGATTGCAAGCAACTGTGTATCAGCCGAACAATACCTGAAATGCCCTCCCGGAGGGTTGCTGAACTTCCGTTTCAATAACATCCGTTCGATATCATCGCCATAATACGCTTCAGTTGTTGGATTTAACGGGGTATTATAATCCTCCGACCAGTCAAAACCGGAACGCATGGAAGATAAATCACCGATCGTACACAGTTTGCCATACGGATCGTTCAGAAATTCGGGGAGAAAATCGGTAATGGGCTGGTCTAAACTTTTGATATAGCCTTGCTCCAAAGCCTTTCCCAACAACATGGTGATCACAGTTTTAGCCATTGAGAAGGAATTGGTCAGGCTTTTGTCGGAATAACCGTCCCAGTATTCTTCATAAAGCAATTTCCCGTCTTTGAATATGGCAAAACCAATCGACCGGTAATCTTCCAATTCTTTGCGAAGCGTATCCGTCAACTGCACGCGGTTGAACTGTTCGTGCAGCGGCCAAAATTGAGGAGTTCCTGCCTTGATAACCTGGTTTTTAAAATAGGTGTGGTCGTCGATATTGGCTGTCGTATATCCTTTCAGGTAGGTTGACTGGACAGCCTTGATGACATATCCGTTACCGGTGATATACAGTGTGATACAGACAACTGCCAAGATGGCAACGAGCGCCAGCAGAATACGGAATAGAATTTTAATAGCTTTCATATTTTATATAGTTTATAGTCAATAGTTTATAGAAATTTGCTTGTAAACAGGCGATTAAAAAGAAAATATTTGTAATTTTTTTTGACTTCATAGAATTTGGTGACAAATGTATATAAAAAAACTCGCTTTCCCAAAAATGATCCGGTTACTTAATGACCCAATGAAGAGAGTGAAATGACATTTATTCCATCTTTTCTCGTGTAACTGATTCCTGTTCCTGTAATGATATTCAATGACTTAGGAGGTAAAATTTTCGTTGTATCCAACGTAGATGCGAATTTAGTTAAATTTGCTGCTGCCTCATCAATTTGCCCGATACCAAGTTTGATTTCAAAAGCGGCATATTCGCCCGAATATGTTTGAACAATTGCATCAACTTCCAGGGTTGTGGAGTCGCGATAATGAAAGACTTTTGCATCGTTTGCCTGCGCATACACTCGAAGGTTTTGGATTACAAGCGATTCAAAAAGAAAACCCGTAAATCTCAGATCGTTGAGGAGTGAATTTTTATCTACACCGAGCGCTGCTACGGCCAGCGACACGTCTGTCAAATGGCGTTTGGGCGTTTTTCGGAGCAATGCAGAAGAACGCAAATGAGTGTTCCAGGCAGGCTGGTTTTCAATAATCATTAATCGGTCGAGTGCATCCATATAATCGTAAATTGTTGGACGAGAGATATCTACTTTGTCTTTTTCAAAAATATCAGTTTCGAGCGAAGTGATATCAACCGTTGTTGCGGTATTTCGTGCCAATGAACGCAACAGATTTCTCACCTTGACCGGATCTCGTTTTATCGCTGAAACCCGGCTCATATCTACCTCGGCAAGTAAATCAATATAAGCACGGTTCACGTCGCTCGCCTGTGAAACGGTTTTACCAATCAAAGCAGGAAAACCGCCGATAATGATTTTTTCAACAATAAATTCCAGGTCGCATGGTTCATCATAAACGTCAAATTTCTCTCCTTTTAAAAGCGCTTTCAACGAAATTTTTCCGGTGGAATGTCCAAGTTCCTGCCAACTCATCGTGTGCATATCGAGCATGGTGAAACGCCCGGCTCCTGAATGTTTTTTTGCGAGTTCGACGGGATTAGCCGATCCTGTAAGAATAAATTGTGCCGGTAATGCACGTTTGTCCACTTCATGGCGTATAAGATTCCAAAGTTTGGGTTGTTCTTGCCATTCATCAATCAAGCGTGGCGTATGACCAAGTAACAAACGACTTGGAGCAGTTTCCATCAACAACGGCGCTTGCGGATCAATATCTACCTCCAACACACTTTTTGCTAATTGCTTTGCAGATTCTGTTTTTCCACATGCCTTGACGCCGCGGATCAGTACTGCGCCTGAAGATTCGAGTTTACGCTGTAATTCGTTGTCACTTATTCTTTTGATATAAGCCATATTTTATCTGTCTTAAAATTTTGGCAAAGATACAAAATTGATTTTACAAATTGTAGGAATTTTACTTTACAAATTGTAAGAATTTTGCTTTACAAATTGTAAGATTTCTTCTTTATCAAAAGTCCTTTGGCTCGTAATTCAGATTTGTTTCTTACCTTTGCACCAATTTTGTAAATTTAACGAGTTGAGTGTATAAAAGTTATGGAATACACATTCAGAGACATCGAGAAGAAGTGGCAGGAATACTGGAAAAACAATCATGTTTACCGGGTCAGGGAAGATGACAGCAAGCCAAAATATTACGTGTTGGATATGTTTCCCTATCCTTCAGGAGCCGGGCTACATGTAGGACATCCGCTGGGCTATATCGCTTCTGATATTTATTCACGCTACAAGCGACTGTCGGGCTATAACGTGCTTCACCCGATGGGTTACGATGCGTATGGATTGCCGGCCGAACAGTATGCGATCCAGACAGGTCAGCATCCGGCCATCACCACCGACAATAACATTGACCGTTACAGGGAACAGATGGATAAAATCGGGTTTTCCTACGATTGGAGCCGTGAAGTACGCACCTGTGACCCAAAGTATTACAAATGGACACAATGGGCGTTTATACAGATGTTCAATTCGTACTACTGCAACGATGAACAGCAAGCCCGCCCCATAAACGAACTGATTCAAATATTTGAGATACAAGGCACGAAGGGATTGAATGTTGCAAGCACCGAAGAATTAGATTTTTCGGCCATGGAATGGAAAGCGAAGAGCGACAAAGAGAAACAGGAAATCCTGATGAATTACCGGATTGCGTACTTAGCCGATTCGATGGTCAATTGGTGTCCTGCCTTAGGCACGGTGCTGGCCAACGATGAAGTGAGCGAAGGCGTCTCCATCCGTGGCGGTCATCCGGTAGAACAAAAGTTGATGCGACAATGGAGCCTGCGCATCTCAGCCTATGCACAACGTTTGCTGGATGGATTGGATATCATCGACTGGACGGATTCGCTGAAAGAGACGCAACGCAACTGGATCGGCAGAAGTGAAGGCGCCGAGATCACGTTCCACCTCACCCCCGACCCCTCTCCAAAAGAGAGGGGAGAAAGAGGGGGCGGGGATGAGGTGCTTGTCTTCACCACCCGTCCCGACACCATCTACGGCGTCACCTTTATGGTATTAGCGCCTGAAAGTGAGTTGGTTCAACAGTTAGTCACACCGGCGCAGGCTGCTGCCGTCGATGACTACCTCCATCAAACGAAAAAACGAACCGAACGCGAACGGGTGGCCGACCGGAAAATCACCGGTGTTTTCTCCGGCTCTTATGCAGTGAATCCGGTCAATGGCGTTCCCATTCCAATATGGATAGCCGATTATGTGTTAGCCGGTTATGGCACAGGCGCCATCATGGGAGTGCCGGGGCACGACAGCCGCGACTATGCTTTTGCGAAACATTTCAATCTGCCGATTGTCGCGTTGATCGAAGGCGCCGACATCAGCGAAGCAAGTTACGACGCAAAGGATGGCATCATGATGAACTCAGGCTTTCTGAACGGACTGACCGTCAAAGAAGCCATCAAAAAAGCGCAGGAGTATATCGTTATGAACGGATTAGGCAGAATCAAAGTCAATTACCGTCTGCGCGACGCCATTTTCAGCCGTCAACGTTACTGGGGAGAACCGTTCCCCATTTATTACGACAAAACCGGAATGCCACAGCCGATTCCCGAAGACAAACTGCCCCTGGAACTGCCTGCAGTAGCCAAGTTCCTGCCGACCGAGACAGGCGCTCCTCCGTTGGGACATGCCACCCAATGGGCGTGGGATACTGTTAACAGCCAGGTGGTTGATACCAAAACCATTGATTTTCAAACTATCTTCCCCTTAGAATTATGCACCATGCCCGGCTTCGCAGGTTCGTCCGCTTATTACCTGCATTACATGGACCCAAACAGCGTCGACGCACTCGTCTCGCAAAAAGCCTGCACCTACTGGCGTAACGTGGATTTATATATCGGAGGCACGGAACATGCCACCGGACACTTGATTTACAGTCGCTTCTGGAATAAATTCCTCTACGACATCAAGGTGTCGTGCGAAGAAGAACCGTTCAACAAACTGATCAACCAGGGGATGATTCAGGGGCGTTCCAACTTTGTGTATCGCATCCAAAACACCAATACATTTGTGTCTTTCAACCTGAAAGATAAATACGACGTGACTACATTACACGTGGACGTCAATCTTGTAAGCAATGATGTGCTGGATATCAACGCTTTTCAAAAGTGGAATCCGGAATATGCAACGGCCGAATTTATCCTTGAAGACGGAAAATATATTTGCGGGTGGGCGGTCGAAAAAATGTCAAAGTCAATGTACAATGTCGTCAACCCGGATATGATTGTTGAAAAATATGGTGCCGACACGTTGCGTCTTTACGAGATGTTTCTCGGCCCGCTGGAACAGTCAAAACCCTGGGATACCAATGGAATAGACGGTGTTCACCGCTTTCTGAAACGATTATGGGCTTTATTCTATGGCAATACAGATACGCTGCAAGTGACTGACGACGAACCAACTGCCGCCGAATTGAAATCGCTGCACAAACTGATTAAGAAGGTAACATACGATATCGAACACTTCTCATTCAACACCTCTGTAAGTGCTTTTATGATATGTGTCAATGAGTTAGGCAGTCTTAAATGCAGCAAGCGCGCGATCCTTCAACCTTTAACGGTTATCTTATTGCCCTTTGCGCCTCACCTTGCGGAAGAACTGTGGCATTTACTGGGCAACAACACAACGGTTTGCGATGCTGTATGGCCTTCCTGGAATGAAGCATTGCTGCATGAGGACATGGTGACATACGTCATTTCTTTTAACGGAAAGGCGCGTTTCAATATCGACCTTCCGGCAGACATTTCCTCAGAAGATGCTGAAAAGGCAGCGCTGAGCCACGCCTGGTCGGCCAAGTGGATGGCAGGCAAAACACCTAAGAAAGTGATTGTTGTGCCGGGAAAAATTGTGAATGTTGTTGTTTGAAAGTATGAAGAAATCTCTCAATCGAATCTATCATCCTTTTCGCGATTATATTTTTATCGTGATTGGGACATTGCTGTATGGCTTTGGTTTCAACGGTTTTATCTTGTCGAACGAGATTGTACCGGGCGGCTTGACGGGGCTTTGCTCTATCCTGTTTTTTACGACCCATATACCGGTTTCCCTATCTATTGCAACTGTCAATATCTTCCTGCTGATTCTTGCATATAAGGTGCTGGGTCTCAGGTTTATGATAAACTCTATTTTCGGGATTGCTTCGCTGGCATTCTCGTTGATGTTCTTTGAATGGCTGCTTGGCAATCAACCCATTATCAAAGGCGAGCCTTTCATGTCGATTGTGATTGGAGGTGTGCTGTGCGGTATTGGGATAGGGATTGTTTTTTCGGCCAACGGCAGTACAGGGGGGACGGATATCATTGGCGCTGTAATCAATAAATACAAGGATGTGTCGATCGGCCGGACGTTGTTTTTCTGTGATTTTCTGATTATTGGATCGTCTTTTTTAATTTTTCACAGCGTCGACAAGATCGTCTTCGGGCTGGTCGAAATGGCC
>Ga0209629_10001877_pt1 | contig 13758 bp, 15 predicted proteins | sample TergutCu122P5_FD_187286 | JGI IMG/M metagenome (GOLD analysis project Ga0209629, IMG submission 187286) | Cubitermes ugandensis P5 segment gut microbial communities from Kakamega Forest, Kenya - Cu122 P5 (SPAdes) (version 2) | ecosystem: Host-associated > Arthropoda: Insects > Digestive system... | reverse complement strand
CCCTCTTATTCCCATTATCTGTATATCTTCTTCAATGTCCTCAATCCATCTTTTCCTTGGTCTTCCTCTGTTTCTCCTACCTGTTGGTTTCCACTCTAGCACTCCTTTAGGTATTATTTTCCCTTCCATCCAAATCACATGACCCAGACAAACCATTCTTTTGCTTTTTACAAATCTCACTATATCTGCATTTTTTATTAGATCGTTCAGCTTGTAATTCATTCCATTTCTCCAGAATCCATCTTCATTTTGCACTGGACCAAAGACTTTTCTCAATATTCTGCGCTCAAATATTCTAAGATATTGTTCATCTCGGTTTGTTAAAGTCCTTGCTTCACATCCGTAAGTCACTATAGGTCTTATTGAACTCTTATATATTTTTAGCTTTGAACTTCTATTTAATGCTCTTGAGTTCATTAATTTCCCATATGCATAGTAGCAACAGTTTCCACTAAGGATCCTGGCTTGGATTTGACTACTGGTGGAGTTGGTTTGATACAATTGTGATCCTAGGTAGCTGAATTCTTTCATGTGCTCAAATTCATATTTTCCACTTCCATGTACTTTCATTAATTACACTTTATATACATTCGTATGTATTTCTAATATAAAAGGAGAAGATCTCTAACCTTATGGTATATAGAGTTTCCACATACATTTTCGTCTTCTTGTGTAATTGCCTGATGATGACCCACATTTGGAACCAAATAAAATATGATTATAAAGCAATGTGTCATGTATGATAGAAAATATTAATATATACTTATGATTGATACACCAATGGGAATGTTCCATATAAAGAATATACAGACATTTCTCTTTTGTTGCAGGAGGAAGAAATAGTGAAACCCAGACATTCGAAAAAGAGGAAAAAGGTAAATCCTGTTGGTTCTGACAGTGATTGACCCACTACCAGTGCGAATTGTGGCAATATATGTTGGGGAGACAATGGGGGGTATCTTTGCCACCATTTTATACTGTGAGGTTTTTATAAATTCATCTTTGAAACACAATGCATGGACAGTAATCAAATTATTGCTGTACTCTGAAAGTCAGATGAAGGTTTTGAAAATAACTTCAAAATCAAGCAAGTTGTGCATGCAGTGTGGTCAAGATATCGTATCATATTCTGTTACTTTGATAGGAACTTGGTTTTTGAGTAATAATTGTTCATTATGAAGAAAATATTGTATAGCAGCCATATTTTATGAGGGACTGTTTCTTACACTGAAAGAATATGGATTTGGGGATAATATTAACTGGTATTCCAGTTCTCCTTATTTTAGATCCATATTTATGTTGATGTAAATGCCATCCCACATTGGGAATTTGAATGGTTAAGAATGCTATGTGTGCATGTATGTACGTTTGTAATATATTATGTTGTATTTCTTTTGAATGACTGTACATTGTGTTACTACCCATACCATAAAATGCATTTCATTGGCTTCAACCACCAATAATCATTCTTGTAAAATCTTTTAGTTTTGTGGGATAGAGTGTACAAGAATTTCTTAACTCTGTATACATATATCGTGTAAATAAATGCACAAGAGGTTTTGTACATTTCCTAGCATAATGTATGTGAATGTTAAATTTTTAATTAAAATGCAATGATGTTGTTATTTCTTGTTTGACCTAAAATGGCGCCTGAAATTGATGAGGGAAGGTGATCCCGTTTAGGCAACTGAAATATAAAATGTAGGCACGGAGAAGAATAAAGGCATTAGGTATATTTGTCTGTGTTCATATGTCTTCTAGTCTTCATGCTGAGTTCTCATTACATGTTAATTCATGCGGATTTACGTAGCCTAGTGGTAACAAGGTTGATTTGGTAGGCGGGAAAATTCATTGCATCCGGTAGTGTTGGTCATACTGTCCGCGAAGAAGCGTTTGTGCTTTGGTAGGAATCTGGTGTATTGAGTTTTTGGTGCAACAGGGAAAGATATCTGGGTACTATATTTCGACCAGTAAGATGATAAAATCTGACGTAAACAATTCACCAGAAAGCAGGGCGAGGGACAGGTAAGGTGAAATACATTTTCTTTAGGTGTGAGATTAATTTTATAGTTTCGGTGTCTAATGGCGCAGGCGGCGTCCTTTTTGTGTCAGATACCGGGTAGGTAAAGACGGTTATGATATATTGAGAAAGAAATAATTTCAGCATAAGGGTATGTATTTGCTAGAGTATGAGTAATGCATATGCGTTATTGAAAAAGTTAAATATGACTGAATTATGTGGAACATCACTGCTGCTATTGCGTCCTTCAGTACGTATATGTGCGCCTGCGCAATTACAAATTGAACGTGGCTGTGGTGTTAAGATGGTGATATGCGAAATGTGGAAAGTTTCGGAAGTGACGTGTGAGATGTTGGGGCGTCAATTATAATTCCGGCTATAATGAACAGACAAAGGGAATTGCATGAAAGTTTGCGAATAATGCGCCTTTCCCAGCTTTGCATGTCTTGGGGGAAGGCTGTGGACAGTATGCCACTAAAAATGGCACCGGAACTAGACAACTGCGTGTTCGTGTCCCACCGGACTTGCAGACATGTACGTGCAGTCCCTGAAAAACAGCCTGCAACGGCCTAGAAGTATGATGTAGTAGGAGTGGTGAAATTATGTACCAGACTTTGTAGTCTAGCACTCGTGAATTAAAAGGCCATTGTGATACCCAATTTTCTTGTACATTTCATTTAACTGTATGTGCTTCAGCCATTATTCAAAATTACGGCATGTACCTGAGATGAGGTATCTATCTCCTGGAATGTGATACATATTTCAGAACCGATACCTACACTGCCGCATAAACCCAGAAGCCCTCACGCATGTCAGACACCTTGAATTGGAGAACCAAGTATCAGAAGTGTCATTAAGTGCCACATAATTCCAGAAACTGATCATAAACATTAACAAACTGGGAGTAGTGATGTCTGGCATTTGATTAACTCCGGCGTTTTACACTGTTGTATGTACATTATGTTAAAAATGTGTATATGTGTGGTCAGTATTGTTATTGATCTCTGTATAAGTAATGCAGTTGCTATGGAAAATGTGTAGGTGCCCTTTTTTCCATATAATTACCCACCTTTTGAATACACTTAGTCCAGTAGTGAACAAACATATGTATGCGCAGAGGAAAAAAATTTATTTGGCTGACTGACAAGCCATATGTGCACTGGTTCCTTCACTTTTTAGTTACTGGCAAATTGGTGGTCTCTCAAAGTGTCTTGGTAAACCCAAGAGGTGATAGTCTGAAGGAGTTAGGTCAGGGTTATGTGGAGGACATACCAACACCTCAGAGTGGTGTCTGAGGGTGTGAGCAGTTTGGATGACAGTATTTGGATGTGCATTGTCATGCAATGATAAAACAACTTTGAAAGCAGTGATCAACTTTCACTTATAATTGCTGGCCTCATCTTTTCACACCATGTTATACAATAATAGGCACTATTAACTGTTGGGGTCCTTGTGATAATGTTCTGGTATTGGTCCATGTCCCATAAGTGGGTCCCTCTCAGCACAGCATGGCCGGTCCTCAGGTTGCGGATGGAGGAATGGCCTCCAATATGGAGGATAGCTGTCAATACGAGGGGGTGCTGATAAGTCCTTAGCCCGACCAGGAAGGAAACAAGCTACAGTGACCAAACTCAGGATTTATTCAACATACTCCCCATGAAGCTCAATACACTTCTTAGCCCGTTGCTCTAACTTTTGCAAACCACTCAAAAAAAATACAGAAAGTTATCCATCCAGCCAGATCTCCGCAGCATCAATGACCTCCATGTCAGATGAAAAATGGCGACCTTTTAATTGTTTTTTCAGTCCAGGGAACAGGTGGTAGTCTGACGGAGACTGATCGGAGAATAGGGTGGGTGATGACATTGGGAGCCCAGGTAGGCCAGTTTCTACTGGGTTACAAATGCCCGGTGAACCGGGGCATTGTCGTGCAAGACCAAGACCCCCTTGGTGACCTTCCCGCTGCGTTTTTCCTTCAAAATGTCCTTCATTTGCACCAGCAGAGATGAGTAATACTCCGCATTGATAGTTTGGTCCTTGGGAAGATAATCATTTAGGAGGATGCCATCTTGATCCCAAAAAATAAAGGTGAGAACTTTTCCAGCCGATTTTTGCACTCGGAATTTTTTGGGACGGGGTGAGCTGATATGCCGCCACTCTGTTGATTGTTGCTTTGTCTCCGGGTCATAGGGATTTAACCAGGTTTCGTCCATGGTCACCAGTCACGACAGGAAATCATTTGGATCGTGCCAAAAAAATTCCAAAATTTGCTCAGACGACTGGCACCTTTGACTTTTTGATCCACATTCAGGCATTTTGGGACCGACTTCGCGGAGAGCTTTTGCATGTCCAAATCTTCATGAATGGTGGACCCAACCTGCTCAGGTGAGATGCCCAGTTGCTCAGCTGTTGATTTAGCTGAAATCCGGCAGTCTTCCAGATTAGCTCATGAATTTGATCGATGATCTCGGGGGTGGTCACTGTATTGGGTCATCAAGGACGAGGCGCATCACAGGTGGAAAAATCACCATGTTTAAACTGGACCACCCAGTTTTTTTATGCTGGCGTACGATGGTGCATGTTTCCCTAATGTTTCTTTCAGAATGGCGTGAATTTCCTTCGGCACCTATTCTTGCAAGAAAAAAAAACTTGATGACAGCTCACTTCTCGTTGTTGAAATTATGAGCGTCGCCAGACATGCTTCCTTTCAGCCTCTGTAACAATAAAAGGCTTGCAATTCGGCACATGAACAAACCCCTCTTTCCAACGACACTATCGATTCCGTCCAATGACATCAGGAAGTAGGTTGGGCTAAGGACTTATCAGCACCTCCTCGTGTATTGAATAAGCAGTCACAGACAGCCAACATGGTGTGGTCCTGCAGCTTGGAGGTTGAATGCTGTGCTAACAACTCCTCGCTGTAAAAACGCATCATGTTACAAACTATTCGAAAAGTCCTTGTACCTTGACTGAACCTATGGTATGACCTCAGCAATGGAAAAGGGACATGAGATGCAGTACATGTATTGTTAGGGGCCTGTATAGGTCAGGTTCCCTTAAAACAGCAGCCAGGGAATTAGGAAGATGCAGAGTAGATTTAGTGGGTGTACAGGAAGTTAGTTGGGACAAAGGGGGCGTGGTAAGAGTGGGGGGATTTTATTTTTTAATTTTTTTATTTTTTATTTTATTTATTTATTTATTTATTTATTTTTTGAGAAGGAAACAAAACTCATCAATTGGGAACAGGATTTTTTGTACACCACTGAACAGTAAAGAGTAAAAGTTAAGAGAGAGTTTGTTAGTGATATAATTATTTTGGGTTTTCATGCTCCAAATGAGGAGAAAAGTGGTGATTCAAAAGAAAGTTTTAATGAGGAAGTAGAGCAGGTTTTCGATCATTTTCATATGAAAATTCTGTTAGGTGACTTTAAGGAGAGAGAATATTTTCAAACTGACTATGGGGCATGAGAATGTACAACAGGATAATAATGATAATGGTGTTAGAATAGTAAATTCTCCCACATCAAAAAATCTAGTTGCTAAGAGTATGATGTTCACGCACCAAAACCTTCATAAGCACACATGAACCTCTCATGATGGGCAGACTCACAACCAGATTCATCAGATATTGATTGGTAGGAGATGGCATTTGAGTATACTCGATGTACTATCTTTTAGGGTAGCTGGGTGTGATACTGATAACTATCTGGTGGTTGCAAAAGTTAGGGAAAGAGGAAAGATTGGCAGTAAGTAAACTAGCAGCACAGAAATATGGTGTGGAAAGTTTTAATCTCAGGAAGCTAAATGAGCTGGAGGTTAGGAAACTGTATCAGATTGAGATCTCAAACAGGTTTGCAGCAATGGAGAATTTAAGTGATAAGGAGGACAAGCTTGGGAGAGTGTTAAAGAGAATGTCACAACCTCACCTAAAAGAGACTAGGTCTGTATGAATTAAAGCAGCATAAACCATGGTTTAATGAATAATGTTCACATTTATTAGATCAAAGAAGCAGGCTAAAATGCAGTAGTTACAGGATCCAAACCAAAGCCATGTAGATAATCTAAACAATGTAAGACGTGAAGCTAGTAGGCATTTCAGGAACAAAAAGAAGGAATATCAGAACGCTAAAATTGATGAACTTGAAACTAATAGTAAGATCAGAAGTATCAAGATTTGTAGAGGGGAATCAGTGATTTTGAGAGAACAGCTACCAGCCTAGCACTGATGTAGTAAAGGATGAGAAGGGTGATTTGGTCACTGGCCCCCACATTATTTTCCTAGATGGAGGAAATATTTCTCTCAGCTGTTCGGTGTACTTGGGGTTAGTGATGTTAGATATACATTCAGCAGAGCCACTAGTGCCTGAGCCGAGTGCTAGCGAGATTGAAATGGCTATTGAAAAGCAAAAAAGACACGCATCACCAGGCGTTGATCAGATGCCAGCAGAATTGATTAAAGCAGAGAGTAGAACAATTTGCCTGGAGATCCATAAACTTACTAATTCTGTTTGGAATAAGGAGGAACTGTCTGAGGAGTTGAAGGAGTCGATCATTGTACCTATCTATAATGAGGGCAATAAAACAGATTGTGTTAATTGTAGAGGCATATCACGTTTGCCAGCTACATACAGAATTTTATTGAATATCCTTCCAGCAAAGTCAATGTGGATTTTGACGCAACAGGTCAGCTACTGATTGTATATTCTGCATTTGTCAGATTCTTGAGGAAAAAATGGTAATACAGTGAAGCAGTGCGTCATTTATTTGTATGCTTTAGGAAAGCTTATGACTCAGTTAGGAGAGAGTACTTGTACAATATTCTCATTGAGTGTGGTATCCCCATGAAACTGATAAAGCTAATAAAAATTAGTCTGAATGAAACCTATAGCAGAGTCTGGGTAGGCAAACATGTGTCTGATATGTTTCCTATTAGGAGTGGTTTGAAACAAGGAGATGCCTTATCGCCATTGCTTTACAACCTTGCTTTTGAGTACGCCATTAGGAGGGTTCAGGTTAACCAGGATGGCTTGAAATTAAATGGTGCACATCAGCTCTGGTTTACGTTGATGATGTTAATATATTGGGAGGAAGCGTACATACTATAAAGAAAAATGCAGAAGCTTTAGTAGTTTGCTAGTGAGGAGACTGGATTAGAAGTAAATGCTGATAAGACTAAGTACATGGTCATATCTCGAGATCAGGAAGCACGACGAAGTCACAGTGTAAGGATTGATAATAGTTCCTTTGAAATGGTGGAAGATTTCAAATATTTGGGAACAACCTTCACAATTCAAAGTTCTATTCAGGAAGAAATTAAGAGCAGATGAAGTCAGGGAATGCTTGCTGTCATTTGGTGCAGAATATTTTGTCTTCAAGTTCGCTGTCCAAAAATTTAAAGATTAAGATATACAGAACTATAATGTTACCTGCTGTTTTGTATGGGTGTGAAACTTGGTCGCTCACATTGAGGGAAGAACGTAGGCTGAGGGTTTTTGAGAATAGGGTGTCGAGGAGAATATTTGGGTATAGGAAGGACAAGGTGACAGGGGAGTGGAGAAAACTACATAAGGAGCTTAATGATCTGTACTTCTCACCAAATATTGTTCGGGTAATAAAATCAAGAGTAATTAGATGGTTGGGCATGTATCGTGTATGGGGGAGAAGGGAGGCATATACAGGGTGTTGGTAGGGAAACCTGAGGGAAAGAGAGTGTTTGGGAGGCATGGTTGTGGATGGGAGGTTAATATTAAGATGGATCTTCAGGAAGTGGAATGTGGGGGTGTGGACTGGATCAAGCTGGCTCAGGATAGGGACAGTTGGCAGGTACTTGTGACTGCGGTAATGAACCTTCGGGTTCCATAAAATGCTGGGAATCTCTTGACTAGCTGAATGCCTGTTAGCTTCTCAAGGACTCTGCTCCGTGGAGTGAGAAAGTAAGTAATGCATTATCTGACAGGATGTACCAACTGGATAACAAGTAATTCTGTTACACTCGAACCCATCAAGTAATGTGTGACATCTGAATGCCACCTTTGTATTCCATTCCCTCTATATCTTACTTTAAAAACTTCCTCATTGTGCCTGCCTTAAAAATAATACACCATAATAATGGTTGACATATTGTTAATTAGCATGAAGGAATTATGTTTCATTTGTTGACTGTAAATCAGAACGCATAGCATCCAACAAGAGGCTGGTTTATACATGATATACAGATAACCATGACCAGGCAGCTGGTCTCTTGGCTGATATTGACTTCTCAGATGTGAGTCGTCATTGCTACTACCCAACTTCACCACATTGATCGGTCATTATCACAGTGATAGCATGTCTGGTTTCCTGAGTAAATACGCGTACCAATAGCAGCGCTTGAGCATAAGAAAGCAAGAATTGTTAGTTATGGTTGAACAGTACAGATTGTTGTAGTGTTGTATAATATTCATGTATTTTTTATGTATTCCCATAAAAACCAGTTAAAGCACTTGGTTGGGAGAGAGCCCCAATCCTTTAATAAACCTCTGACATTTTGTAATGCAGTATTACCATGTACTCCAGTCTCATTAAACAGTGCAGCCAGTAAGTACACTTTATAACATATTTTATTTGAGTAAAGTGTACCTCATTGGTTGTATTGTTTACGTAAACCTGTGCTGTGTTTCAGTGCAGCTGGACCAGTATCAAGGAGGCACACAAAATAACGCTGAACCATCAAAGGTGTAACATTGTGTGCAGTGACAAAGTGACAGCATAAATAAGTTGCAAATGTAAAATATGCAGAAGTGATACAAAATTGAAGTATTAATTCATTTTCTAAAATTAACGCTTTTTTTTTAGTAAACTTAGTTTCAAAAGTACGGTTATAGCCAATAAAACACATTTAGTTAGTACTGTTGACCTTTCTCATTCCATTGTAAATGGCAACACACTGTTTTGTCCTTATTTTATGTGTACATTGTGTGTGTGTACATTGTGTGTGTGTGTGTGTGTGTGTGTGTGTGCGCGCGCGCGCGCACGCACATGCACATACATGTTAAATCTCTAATGCTTTCCTGTGTATTTTATGTGACTTCGATCAAGGCACAGCTGGCTTGAAAACTGTGGTTTGGGGTGTCTGCCAACAGCATTGTATTTTATTTGTTTTTCATTTGTGTGAATAAGTAAGGAAAATCTCTGTGAATCATATGTTTCTTAATGATAGTGCAAACTGCCCAACTAAAGTTGTTTTGAATTTGAAAGTTTAAAGATCAGAGGAATGGTAATTTTGAGCATTCTTTTTATGTTTTTAATTTATATAAAGTTCTTTTTGGCAGTGTAGTATCTGCCAAGGGAACTCATTTTTTTTTCATAAAGGAATTTTATGCAGATTTTACAGATTGTGGAACCATGTAAGTGTAATATTAGTTAAATTAGTAAACTGTGCCACTTGAAGAATTCTGATCATCAGAGTGCAGTGTTCTCACATCAGAGCACTCACAGTAAGTCAGATATTGCCTGATGGGTAAGCAAACATTCAGACTGATAACATCTTGATTGATGTGTTCAGTTGTGCTACACGACTGTAATCCCAAGTAGTATTTGGAAAGAACAGAAGGTTTTTTTTTAAATATGTGTTGTGATAATTATTTTCTTTTAACAGTACAGTTTTGCTGAGTTATAAGTGGTCCTTTTATCTGGTTTTCTTATCACGCGTTGAGATAGTTGAATGTACTAAAGACAAGGGCTTAAATGGCTTCCCATTGCTTTGGAAGTTCTTGGCTGATGACCAACATGACATTCAGGTATTCTGAACATCACGTTCTGTATCAGCTAATGTTTTTTCGGAGCCAAAGGGTTAAGACAGTGTTAGTCTTGGAGTTTTTGTCAGTATTATTAAACTTTGTAGTTTGTATTGCTAGTTTTCTATTGAACATGACTATACTACATTCTACTTGTCATTTGCTGGCCCTTTTGCAGATCACCATTAAACCCCAGTGATGACAGAAATGATGATGATTCCAACTTGAGTGGTGGTGGTGGTGGTGGTGTAGGTGGTGGTGGCAGTGGTAGTAAAGATCGTAGTCGAGAGAGGGAACGTGACCGCTCCCGAAGGGGTGATAGGCCAAGCCGTTTTGGACCAAGAAGTTCAAGTCATTCCCGAGAACGTGAACGTGAACGGGATCGTGATCGTGGTGGAAAGAAAAGTGCAGCAGAAAGACGTGTATTTGTTTCAAATATTGCTTATGAATACCACTGGCAGGAGCTCAAAGATCTATTCAGAAAGGAAGGTATGTTTTTCATTCATGTTCTGCTCATGTTAGGTATTGTTAGGTCCAGTGCGTGATTGTAAAAACTGCATTTTGAAGAGAGATTTCAAAAATATCAAAAGCTGAACACTAATATTGTCATAACATTACACAGTACTTAAACCTGGTGTGCTGAATGTAGCAGCATATAATTGTGTTTCCTTGTTGCCAGTTGGTGAAGTTGCGTATGTGGAACTGTTTCATGATGAAAATGACAAACCAAGAGGATGTGGGATAGTAGAGTTTGAATCAGCTGATTCGGTCAAAAAAGCTGTGGAGAAAATGCATCGCTTTGATCTCAAAGGGAGAAAGCTGGTTGTTAAGGAGGTGAGTAAAAGAAATTTCATTGGCGAGTTGACACTGTGTGTTGCTCTTTTAGTTTGCAGAGTGAGAACTTCTATGTTGCATGTTCTTTTGAAATACAACCATAAACAGCCAGAAATTGCTTGCTGAAAAAGTGTATCATCATCTAGGGTGTATATTCATTGTACAGTTCCTATATGCAGGTTGAATTGTAATTGGGTAGACAACTGAAAAAATGTATTGTGACTGAGAGGAGTGTAACATTAGATCGGGGTTCTTTTCACAACAGGAATACTGACAGTTTTAGTGCCTTTTACAAAAGTTTTCAATTGTCTACCTGGCAGTGTGACACTGGTCATAAAATCCCATTCTCTGAAGTTTGCCATGTGTTCTTTGGCACTGTTTGCAGCATGGTGGTAGCAGCCATGCATACCATACTTCATTTGGCACAAAAATGTTATATGTTATTGACTTACGAAACAAATTCCATGAAGTTATGCTCTTGGTTACAGTAACAAGGTTCTTTTTTCCACCAACAGAGGGCATTGTTTGTTTAGACATTTGACTATTGTGTTTTAATTATTTTATATTTTAGTTTATCTTTTATCATGGCTTGCAGATCTATTTTAAATTTTATATTTTATTGTTGATGTTTCTAAAAATTATTTAGGGTTTTCTGATTTGGGATTCATATTTTTAGATGTATTGGTTTGTTTTTACTTGAATGTGTATTATTTTCATATGTCGGATTTTTTTTATTTATTTTCATACAATTAATATTTTTACCTGAAGAAGGAAACAGGTTGCTTCTGAGACAAAGTGTTCATTGTGTTTGTGACACTGGAAAAGTTCTGGCAAATATTGTTGGTATTACTGATATTAGTAAAGTTTTAACTCTGGAATGTGTTTTCATGAACTTGGTATTGTGTATTAATTTCTTAAATCAACTACCTTTCTTTCAGTCTTTGGTGTCTTCATTGGGCCCCATGCACCTGCTTTTTGTGCAGTAGAAGTTTGCTGTATTGTGTGGGTTCCATTACAAGTTGGCTTTGTTGTGTAATTGTCAGTTTTGTCAGGGCTGTTTAAAATAATTGCATACATTAATTGCTGTTGTATATGTCTGATTTTTCGCTTTACGCATTGCACCATGTCTGTTTCTTCCATTGTTACGTGAGCACAGAATTAATACAACTTAAACTATTAGTGATACAGTGTTGAAAGGCTGTTTTTTTTAAAGTAGGCAGTAGCTGAAAGATGGAGTAGACATAAGAATGGGATATTGTCAGCATCTGCAGTGTGGTATTGTTTCACAACAAACGTTTAATGCCAGACTGGGCTGTTAAACAACAAACTGATAATATATCTAGAAATATGTACTACTGCAATCCATGCAGTGTACTGATGTCTATTATTGGTAATCTTGAGTCAGTACTCCTGGGTGGATAATCAAATATACATGACGCCATGTAGACTGATGAGAAAGAATTAAACATGTTGAACTTACAAGCTCCGTTAGGGTAGTTACCAAGGTTACCAGTACTGATTTGGTGAAGATTGAGGCAGTATGTTTCTCTGAAAAATTGGGTTGATTCTTAGCTGTCTATATGGCATTACATTCCAGAAGACTGGAATTTACATTATTGTTAGCGTAGCAACCCCAAAGTTTTGGTAAACCAATTGTTTGTAGGATGTCTGCTACAATGACTGCTTGCTGTGTAGTAAATGTTCTCAGGTGAGCGAACCTTATATGAATACCTTTGTTTTCTCAGTGAAAAGTACCTGGTAAATCTGTTGCACTTGGTAATGTATTTCATTAAACTGTTAAATGAAGCAGAGGGGAGATAGTACTTCATATTATTTAATTCATTCACTTCTTTGTTGTTTCCTGGGTGTAACAGTGTGATAGTGATATATAAAACATAATGAAGCCACTATTTTAGTGCTGTGGATATTTATTGTTCTTCTCTTTTTAGGACTTTGACGTAGAGCGTGACAGATATGGCCGACCACAGAAGGGTGGTGGTGGGGCAGGTAGTGGTATTGGAAGCAGTGGTGGTGGCGGCGGTGGTGGCAGTGCTGGTGGCGGCAGAATTAGAGATGAACCCAGAGGCAAATGGGACCCATCCCCATCACTTGCTCCAGCATTGAGCACTGCTGTAAGCGGTGTTGGACAAAAGTGGGGAAACACATATGGTCTCAGTCCACAGTTTTTGGAGTCTTTGTGGATAAATGGCCCTCTTGTTACACGAGTGTTTGTTGCCAATGTAAGTTGTGTCTTGCATTTCTTTTGTCTATTCTTGAATGTAACTGCTGTGCGGACATAGTTTCCTGATTGGAGAGAGGCCTTTTCTTTAAAAAAAAAAAAGCTCTTCCATGACATAATTAAGGTTTCGTTTCTGTAACTTTGCTATAACATGTAGTTGACTTTGACCCCCTACCTGCCAAGCATATCAGGCAGGTCTCATTGTATGCAATTTCTTTTTGCGGGATTTCACTTTAGCGCATCTTGAAAATATACACCACTTTTTGAATTTATTTGATAATGTTTGGTTGAACACAATTTGACATAGATATCTGTGGTCACACTTACTCTGTAGGAGGCTAAGCAGTGAATGTCACTGTTGTGCCATCAGTCATGTGGAGATTGAGTACATGGATGATATAATTATACAGTGCATTTAGTTTCTTCAGTAGCAGTGGCTTTTCTCACCATCCTGAGTGAGAAACATAAATCATTAACACCTAGTGTAAGTGAAAAGTGAGTGAAAGACAGTCGGTACTGGAGAGAAATTAGATTTAATAATATGACATGAAGTAGGTGTACGAACTGACACATGCCATAATTTTAGATTCGCTCGTAGTATTGTACATACTTTTCATGATAATGCTGATAGAAGTGAAGAACATGCTCATATTTAGGTAACATTAAGTGCCAGCAATCTGACACAGGGACCATTTGTTATGATAGCAAGACTACCACAGATCTGTTGGAATGAATTGTGCCAAAAACTATGGATATGAGTGGCTTACATTTTCATTGCATCAGAAATAAATACATTTTATAGGAATGTATGTGTGTGTGCTGTATAATGTATATAGTGTGTGTGTGTATATATGTATGTGTATATATATATATACACACACATATACATA
>Ga0209629_10001876_pt1 | contig 13763 bp, 11 predicted proteins | sample TergutCu122P5_FD_187286 | JGI IMG/M metagenome (GOLD analysis project Ga0209629, IMG submission 187286) | Cubitermes ugandensis P5 segment gut microbial communities from Kakamega Forest, Kenya - Cu122 P5 (SPAdes) (version 2) | ecosystem: Host-associated > Arthropoda: Insects > Digestive system... | reverse complement strand
TCTGCCAAAAATTCATTGATGTAGACTGCCGTGTGACATGGGGTGTTGACGTGGTGCAGCATCCAAGTGCGTGAAATGCCTGTAGCACATGTGCCACCCTTTTTCTGAGTCTTTCAAGGACTTCCCAAAAAAATGTTTGATTGACAGTTTGTCCTGGTGGCACAAATTCCTTGTGGACGATCCTCTGACTGTCAAAAAAACAAATGAGCATCGATTTGATTTTGGATTTGCTCATTCTCGCTTTCTTGGGACGGGGAGAGTTTGCAGAGTGCCACTCCCGACTTTGGCGTTTTGTCTTGGGGTCATACTCCAAAATCCATGATTCATCACGTGTGATAACGCGACTGAAGAATTCTGGCTCCCTCTTAAGGCGGTCCAGAAGATCAAGACACACATCCCTCCCATTGGCCTTCTGCTCAGTCGTAAGGTTCTTTGGAACCACGTTGGCGCAAACTTTTCTTATGTTCAAATGCTGTGTTAAAATTTGATAGACTATAAACCGGTTCAAATTTAACTCTCTCCTGATCATTCTCAACGTCATTCGACGATCTGACATCACAAGAGACCTCCCTCTTTCCACATTGTCGTCCTTTTTTTAGGTTTAATGTCTTCCCGCACGAGGTTCGTCTTCAACTTGTTCTCGGCCGCCTAAAAAGGACTTGTGCCATCTGAACACTTGTGCCCTGGATAGGGAATATTCTCCATAAGCCGTTTGTAACTTTTCATAGGTCACAGTAGCGGATTCGCCAAGCTTTACACAAAATTTGATGGCAAAACTTTGATCAAACTTTTGCCGGTCAATTTTCGTAACGCACCTGACAAACACAACTCCACTTCAGACGCTCTCAACAATTGCGTAGCAACTATAGCAAGTTTAAATTTGTACTGAGTATACGGAAGGGGTTAACCTAACTGCCATGTGAAGAGGGAGGCAGCAACATTGTCGGTTCGGGCACAGCGTTGCCAGCCGCATTACTTTTCTGCAACGCCTAGTAAATGTGAGCTAACTAAAACAAAGATACTTTAATTCAAAATAAGGATGGATAGTTTCATTATGAAACGTTAATGGCAGAATTTAATTTATATTATTCACACGGGGCCACGGATATCATGTAGTTAGTCAGAAGAAGGTATATATTATTAAAAATCTTAGAAAAAGCCGGATTTTTAGCAGTCCTTGACTGTAACGTCCTTTTGGAACGTGACATCGGACAACTTTATAACCTCATATTACAGAAGGACGGCGTTAACCTGAACCTCAAATAGCATTTGATAATTATAAATATATCACACATGCCTTGTCTACATGCATTTTTGACGATGATATTCTAGAAATACTTTGCATTTTCGACAGAGTCTCGATGAAGTACATCAACCAGGCCATGGAGCGACTGAAGGCCATGCCCGAGGACAGCGACAGGGAACTCACAGTTCTTGAGAAGCTGCTTATCAGAGATCCTGACCCAAGGACCGCAGTGGTCATGGCGGTGGATATGATGGGGGCCGGTGTTGATACGGTAACAGACTAGATAACTAAATAAATAACTATCTAATTAACTGAATTACGGAATGTATGACTGACTAAATAAACAACTAACCAAACAAACAAAAAACAAACTGAATAAATAAATATGTACTAAATGCAACAATGTTCTCGAAAAACTCAAAAACCTTCAGCAGGGCAAGAACTTACTTTACCTTAACGAACACACTGACATTAATTTCCGATATCCAACAGATGGTCACTGGACTTCATCCCGAAACAAACTCACTCAATACTCATTTTTTAAAGACAGAATTGTAATTTTCCCCTTCATTTCCGCCTACATTTAACAGGGTTTCATTGTTTTTTAGATTTATGGATGTCAATATGTAAGCAGTTCCCTTGAGTGAAACATTACCAGTTCATTTTACTATCCCTTATTTTAATATCGTGATAATATAATTACCTTAATAACACATAAGCAATATAACGCCATCGTTACTTTTGACATTCACCTCTAATTTTCCTCATCCTTATACAAAACTGCCAAATTCTATACGTACTTAATAGTGTACTCTTTCCTGAAATAGCCGAAGATATTTCAGCCATCTTAACTTAGGTTTCTGTAGCGCTGTTGTGTTAGACAAATGATATCGTACACAGTGATCAAACGTAATATTAGTCAGCAGTCAGTGTCTTAAATTATTAATAATTGGGCGTGTTTCCACCAATTACTTACCACAATCTGGCTTGTATTTAACCAAAATCTTGTAGGATTATATGCGTTAAAGTTCCTAGTATAGAACACATACAGTTCAAAGTGTACGTACATACATGAAGTCTACTGAAGTTGTAATTCCTCCACCGAGAGACAGCAAGACTAATAAAGCTATTTCTATGATCTATATTACGTCCATATATCAATATCAACAAACAATATGCTATAAAATGTTAATTATATCCCTATTCAACTGAATGTTTTAGTGTACACAATTTTTAGACTGTCCATTAATGATGACAAATTTTTTTATCTACATGTTTGGGTATTAAAGATCTAACTAACTGGCTTGTATAGCAGTGTACATTTGATAGTCCTCACCGTAACAGACTTTGATTACTCAAAATCACGAATTCATTAATCTGCCAAACGGCATGATTCTGTGCCAATTACATTCACTTCCAGTCCTGACAAATACATTTGCTAAGGCTGGGAAGCCAAGACTAACACATACAGTTCCACTTTTATAAGAAAACTAAGTAATTTGTTTCGGCCAAAAGTTTTGCAATGAACTGAGTATACTACATATGCTGTACTTTATGAATATTTATTACACGATACTTTGCTATAAAAACTTAGCTGCAATTATCATATTTGTGTTCTGTTACAGACTTCTTTCTCCGTTGCTAGTGCCCTGTGTAATTTGGCCAAGAACCCAGACAAACAGCAGAAATTATTTGAAGAAATACTGCGATATGTACCTGACAAGGATCAACCAGTTACATCAGACATTCTGAATCACCTGAAATACCTTAAAGCTTGCATCAAGGAATCCATGAGGTACCTTAAAAATAGAGGAAAATGCTCTAGCTAACTAACAGATCAAGCAAGTAGCCAACGAAACTAGTGCATGTACACATACACGATGAAACAACGAAACCAATCTGATATGCGTGTAATAGGTTAACAAAAATTATGTTAATACTCTGAATGGATGATCATAATTCAACATACAAGAACCACAGAAATAATATCGTAAACGCCGGAATGTACAATGACTTTGGTTTACAAGCTCTATGGATTTTATATCTTAACTGATACGAGATTGATAAATTGCAATTTATGTTTCTTCTTTGTACTTGGAGTAAATTATGGACACATACGAAACGTAGGCTAGAAATGATATAACCCAAATTTGTTTAGAAAATCGTCTTTTGCTTTTGAACTGAGATATTTGTGTAATTAAAGTGTAAATAATAGAATATATTTGTAACATTTTTCTTCCAATTTGTTTATGCAGCTCTCATCCTATTTCAAAATATCGCTCTCGACCAGGCCCTCGGTCCGGGTCTTGCTCAATTTCAGTATCAATTTAACTGAATAACCAGCCAAGTATCTGAGTCTTGAAAAGCAAACAGTTATTCAGATGATCAATACATTGCCTGTGAAACCTTGTTTCTTAACAAATGTCCAATATGGACGGAATTCTACGTCATCTGAACTCAATCCGTACATTCACATTTTATATATCTAATAATTAGTTTTAATATTGTGCACAATAAATAAAATTACCATCTTTGATAGTGTTATTCTTGTTTGAACAGTTTTAACACGCACAAGATTCAATTTTGTTTCCATACACTTTAGATTTTACGTATATTGATAGAGTACAGACAGGTCACACTGTAATAGGGGTAACAAAATCCTGCCCGTTGTGTTAAAATGGACTAGCGGCAATATCGTTAGATTACAATTTTAATTCTTGTTAACATCCTCTATAAGCTCTTAATAATATGAGTGAAGAAATCGGAACGTTAAAATATTCAACACACATGAACCTTCCCTGTATACAGAAATTACATTCTCCCAGTGTTAAACCTGGTGGAACATAAGCTAACATTGCGCCTGAAAGGGTTCATTGTTCATTCGTAATTTACCGCGAATAAAAATGGGAGAAATAAGTTGAATATGTAGAGGTTTATATATAAAAATGTGTGTCATGTAAAGTTTAACTAAGCTGGTAGCATGGGCTGTGACCAAAAGCGTTTTTAACCCCTAATACGATTGTCGTTGTTGTATTGCAGAATGTCTACAATTGTTGGCGGAAATCAAAGGGAAACAGTCAAAGACATGGTTCTGGCTGATTATCAAGTGCCAAAGGGGGTAAGTGTGTACAAATTATTCTGAATTTGGAAGCTAAACTTTTAAGACAATCTTATGTTTAAAACAGGCAAAATCATACAAATAAATTTCAAATTATATAATGTTTTTCTTATCTCACAATTTTTCACATTCGGGTGGTCTTGGTATTACTGACAAAAGGAAAGCCCACTGAAATGCTAGTCATGTCCAATGTAGTTGAATTAGGTCAGTCAGTCAGTCAGTAAGTAATTGCCTAAACGTTGTTCAAAAATTAAGGACGGTTTTGTTATGTGCAATCATGCCTTACAGACATCCATTATGATGCCCATTCTAATGTTGAGCAACTTGGAGAAGTGTTATCCACAGGCGGACAAATTCATTCCAGAGCGTTGGATAAAGGAAGACCCTCAATACTACAAGGCACACCCTTATGTTACTCTGCCATTCGGTTTCGGCCCAAGAATGTGCATTGGTCGCAGGTTCGCTGAACTAGAGATTGAAACTTTGGTGACGAAGGTAAGTTGACATGCCCAGTGTGTCAGTGTCTGATGTAAAACTTTATCTGCTACTGTATATGGCTGACTGTAATCCTATGTTTAAAATCTAGACTGATAATGTGTGAGAAGAATTAGCTGGGTAGTAATTTTGGCAAATCAGGGAAAGTGAAAATAGGACAAAGCGTGTTGTACAGACAGCAGCGTCATAATTTGTATTTTTCACCATATAAATTGAAGGTATGGAGGGTGAGATAGGGACAGGTACCACGTACGGCAGCAACGTTCGATTCGTAAGAATTTTCTTCTGGGAAACGCAAAATGAAGAGATGAATCAAGAGACAAAAACCTAAGCCAAACTGCAACTCATTATTAGGAGATACATGAAAGAGTAGTGTGTGAAGTGTGGACTGGCTTAAAGTGTTTCAGATATGTCGAAGAAGCAGGCTGCTCTGCACACGCTAAAGAACTGCCGAGTTCTAAAAACGGCGTGGAACATTCTCAACTCAGGAAAAAATACCGTCATTTAAAAGACGATTGTGGTGCACTAAATTATTTATAACCTCCAGGCATGAGAAAATAATCCTACCTTAAAATGACGAAATTAAAGGAGACTCAAGCGTTGGAAAATAGCAGCAGATTAAATAATAAGGTTATAAAGAGTATAAGGGGTTTAGAAACAAAGTTTGTAGTCATGAGTTTATGTTCAAATCCTATATCGTAAGAAATGTAAGCAGCATGAAACACTATACTCCTTGTTTGTATTCCAGTTTCTGGTCATATTTATATCATATACAAATTCAAAAATACAAAATGCCAAATTCGTATGTTACAAATACACACACAGTTTTCTTATTCTGTCTCGTTCGTTCGCCTTTGTTTATACGTATATATTGACTCACACAGATTGTATAACTTACAAGAAGTGTATAATTAATTTTTTTCTACAGCTTATGCTAAGATAAATATTTACTGAAGTGACGTACGTTTTAAATCAGTATTTATATCCACATAGTGTAACATAATATTTCCGTTGTTCTATTGTGATGTTAAAGTTGGTACGAGTAAACAAGTTTTAACTGGCACAACTCCACTAAACCAAACGTTTGTATATTCTTTTCACACTCTCTAATTTTTACACGCCGAATGACGGGAAGGCAGAAGCAACGAGAATATTAGGGCCATTGTTGAGAATTTTGGTTTTGAGCATATCAAAGAAGGAAAAGCTTGTAACCCAAAAAGACAACTTACATTCGTGCAGAGGGCATAGGATTCATATTCCTGTATTGCATGGTGTAAGATAATAAAAATATCTAATACAATAATATTAAAAGGGCACTAATTTTAAAATTAAAATCTTACACAAACTTTTCATAACTCCGGAATCTTCCGGTCTATCTTTATCATTCGCAGGGAATTATTGAACATCAATAAAACATATAAAAACTTAGGTGAATTATTACATTCATTAAAACTTTTTGTGCATAAAATGTCTGTAGATAATATGAAATTCGTTTGTGGCAAAGTAGAACTGGTCAATAAAGTGTGGTGGACTTTGTTTTAGAGGTTTTTACAATGGTTCATATCTGAAGGCTATAAATTTTATATTTTATTAGCCAAAATGTTATTGAAGGTTAATATTCAGTAACTCTCTGAGGATGATCAAGAAAGATCGAAACATGTCGGAATCTTGACAAAATATTTGTAAAAAATGTTTAACATTAGTGCATCTGTTGTTTTATTTTACGAATTCTTTTATTAATACACGGCAACGATTAACATTAACAGTATTGTAAATAATTAATAATATTGAAGTTTTTGTGTAATATTCTGGAAAAACGTTATTTCTTAATTCGTATCCTAATTTTTTATTTGCGATATCAATATTCACTGTTTGTTCGTTTGTTGTGCACAATTTCATCTGATTTATTGCTGTGCCATTATCCAAATTTATTTTCATCTGACACACTAACGAACCTGCAGAAAACAATAATGTGCTTCTTGTAAATAAATAAATACGCAATTTTATTTTGCAGGTTATCCGTAACTTCACGGTTGAATACGATTATGAGTTGAAGTTCAAGTGTGGAATAATTCGGACACCTGCATCACCACTGAAATTCAGGATGATAGACAGAGAGGGTTGACGGAGCCCAATAAAATTTTCAGCCTTAACTATGACAGAGTTTGAACATATCATCTGATTTGATAGATTCGCCTGTAAAACAAAGATTAAAAATTCCAATATCAACTGTAAAAAATTGTCAGTGAAATAAATTTGCTGAAGGACACGAATCTTGAGAAATACAGGGACAAAAATGTATGGGAATAACTCATGACGGCTGGTAAATGTTGGGGAAAACATGGGTTCGTAATTTACGCTCTAGGTAGTCACGTTAACACAACAAAATACCACTTAAGGTGCCGCACAAACATTTCTGCACGCAGCAGTCTGTGATTATTTCGTATCTGGCAATGGACCTAAAATCGATAGCTGCAATTTTTAAAGTAAGACTAAAATTAAATGCCTCGAAATAGCAAATTTCGAGCGTCCGCCATGTTGTTATTATTGAGGGTAATATCCTCGTACAATATCTGGTGTTTGGCTGCACTGGCATGATATGAAGTTCACACCGGCTCATATTGTGCAGTTGCTTGTAGCTAGACACAGTGTGTATTGAAAGGAATTACGTATCGAAAACAATACAAATATTAACTTTCGAAGTAGAATGCAAAATAACAAATGTGTTCTCCACTAAATCCAAAATGTATGCAACAACAAAGACAAATTATGTTTAAAGTCTTAAAACCAGAAATGTTTGTAATTACTGAAGAACATTTACACCTACGTTACAGAAAGAAAGACGCTTCCCCATAAGGTTGACCAGTCGGTTAAATGCTCTTTGTGCAAATGATTGGTGAGTAAGCTAAGAATCAATAGCGGGGGTATTTTTCCCCTGAAGTGAAGCTGTTGGATCGTTAAGACCATTGCTCACATCAAATTTAGACATTAAACATGTGTGAAGCTTTAACTACACTCCCTCATATGTTTTCATCAAGTAGTGATTAATTAATCTCACGGGCGATTTTGCGTTTGGCTATGAGCTAAGAAAAATGACAACCTAAACACACATTTGTACTCAAAGCGTAGATATATTCTCAAATTGAATCGGAATCTGCATATGGAAAATGTTTTGCTTTTGGGATTTAATATTTAAGAAGTCAATTGTGGAAATTAAACGTGAAAATAAGAAAAAAAAATATAGAGGAATTACGGACGGCAAGAATAATTGGAGAAAATAAATGGCTATAACAACTTAATTTGTTTCGAAGTAGAAAATGTGGAAAAGATGTAAAGAGAAATGTACATATAAATGAAGCCAGGTGAGAAAGAATCTAGGTCAAGAAAACGATGCGAAGTGATTGAGTGTTACCGTGAATATGAGGAGCTTGGTGTAATAGTAAAATTAATACGATATTTCTGTAGCATTGAGGTGTGTTCTGATTAATAATTGTTGCTTAATATACAGGTTAGGAAATGTAAACGTGGAACAAAAATTCTATTCTGTTATTTCGGTATTTGCAAATCTTCCGGAAAAATTAGTTTTGCCAGTTCGTTTCGCTTTTTATTGTAGTTCATCTGTTGTTCCAAACATTACTTTCTTCCGTTTAGTCATGTAAGTTATCATGCTCGATATTTAACAAGGAATAAAGAAGTTCTTAATTTCTATCCAGTGGTAAACGCAGTCGAAACGTTGCCGATATTCTTTTCCACACATAGAAAAATGTTAAAATTAAAAGAATAGACCAAAATAAACAAAAAAAAAACAACAACAACAACAGCAGCAGCAGCAGCAACAACAACAACAGGTAAACTGACATAACAGTGAGGAACAGCCTCAGAAACCAGCACATCTTTTCGAATTACTAAAATTATTTAGTGCCAGTGACGAAGTACGTACATGGAGCACTGGTGCAAGGATGCCGACAGGTGATATAGTGTGTACTCAGAGGAAACCTGTCCCAATGCCACTTTGTCCACCACAAATCCTAATGTCATGTGTTCGAGAGAGATCCTCCTCTTGCGACTAACCGCCTGAGCCAAGGAACGGCCCATGATTTTTTAACGTGGATATCAATAATGTAAGTATGTTGTAAAGTATGGTCTCTAGACTGATACCTGATACGTTGTCTGCACACTGATAAGTAATTTTCTGCGAACTGTTGTAAAGAAGCTGCTTCAAGGTCTGCCTCCAGCTGTGAGATAAAGAATGTGTTTCAACAAGATGGAGCTCACGCATTGTATGGGGAATATAATACACAGTGGCTGAACACGACAATTCTATTTTATCTATGAGGTTTATGGGGTTTGATCATTGGGTACCTTGCGCCACTGCAAGTGTCATGTATCTCAAAAAGCAAAAGTCTGAGGCTATATGTTGTGTAATATTTCAGACTTATTGTGTAACAAAGAATCAGATTATTTGGTCCTTGTTTACGAAATTGGTTTCACTGTCACCAGTATTTCACTTGGAATACTGTAAGCAATTGGAGAGAGAGAATCACCAGCAATATCTAACACTAAGTCATGTAATTTACAGACTGTGTAATATCTCTCTAAATACAATACAGAAGCATTACAAACATTCTCAGTCATTGTACTGTCACATTTATTGGGCAGTGTGTGTGAATAATACTGACAAAATTGGTTACGTACAAGCAATTTTGTATTTAATCATGCCGGATACAGATGATAAAACGAACTAGGTAAATATAATTGGAAAACTGCCAGCTCATGCTTATGAATCATTATGGCTCGTTCCTGAGATAAAAGAAGCCGTGACTCTCTGGCCTATTTAGGCACAACAGCAAATCCTCCATGCCAGTCAGTGTTCGCGAGATAATACGGAGGGGCGTTGGCTTTAGCTGCTGTCTGATGGCAGAGAGTCGACAACAAGTGTTGGGTAATGTCAGTGTGCTTGTGCTCAACAGCTGTAAGGCCGGGGACACATTATCCTCACGTCACGTGAGCTTAAAACCGGGGACAAATTATTCTCGCGTCACGTGAGCTTAAAACCAGGGACAAATTATTCTCACGTCACGTGAGCTTAAAGCCGCGGACAAACTATCCTCACGTCAAGTGAGCTTAAAGTCGGGGTCAAACTATCCTCACGTCACGTGAACTTACATCATGCCAGAGGTGTGGCACACACGCATATAGTCATGTCACGAGATGAAACTAAGCTACTCTGTCCCAGAACTTCTGGCCTACGAAATTTACCACAACTTAAGAGATATGCACCCCGCGAAGCAACAGATGTTCGAGATTATTTCAGAGATTATTTTAATTCGCCTGCTGGTTCAGTACCATGGCAACCAGCTGCTGTTCGCCGTGGAAGATTGCATTCGTCATGAAGAACAACATAAAATTCATGTACCTTCGTTTGGGAAACTCTTTATGTATAATGAATGACATACATACGTGTATCTAAACTCACTTTAAAACTTTCCTCTAAAGGAAAGTCGAAATAAATATACACATGCCAGTAAATATATAAAACGTTTTATTTTCAACTCCTTCCCTATCCCTTCCCATGCGTTGGCTCTCATATGCTGATCTCTATAATCTATAACCGGTCAAATCTCAAATAATGGAAAATAATGTTCGAATGTGCAGTGTGATTAGTTAGGTAATAATCGATAGGCATTTGCCTTAGTTAACCATAAAAATTTAATCACGTCTAAAATCTAAATTGAAAGCATTTGAGAAATGTGTACTTCTATCAAGTGCAGCTTTACGTTGTTCTAAGACCATGGGTCCGCAAATCCTGGCTCACCAGGTTCTGTTATGCAGTTCGCGGCCACATTTGTGAATAGTGTATATACTGTAAAAATCACACAGTAATGTTGGTGAGTAGGTACACCGCTTATTAGAATTTTTTAAATGCTGCCCGCGAACCAGCTCACCGTAAGGGTTTTTGCCCTTTGCCATAAAATGGTTGGAGATCCACGTCTTAGACAGACGATAGCCTTAAACCCATTGAAAAGGTTACGATATTCTTTGGAGACCAAACTAACGTATTTGCACATGACTATAATATTTTCCGCAGTTTAAGTGACGCCGTGCCTTGCCCAGTTTTAGGACATAGGTCTACATATTTTTCTCTCCTGCCCTTACAACACGGATAAAAGTAACAGCTAAAGAAAATTTTTTCGTTTACATATAACAGCATTATACATTTAAACGTCAAGGCTTTTCTAATTTCAATACAAAATTCCTGTTACTTAACACACTACTTTACCAAGACAAGTTTATGGAAAATTATTCATAATAATATAACCGGTTTTGAACGATTAAAGACAATCACTACTTTAGGCACTAAGCATCTCAATATTAAAAATTTCTTCAAACAGCCCTCGAGGTTAGTTTATGTGTTTTGCATAGATTACGAAGTAGCAGTTACTGATGGCGTTACCTCCCTCCCCCGGAAAAAAAAATTTAGAATGAGTTGTTTAATTTTCGAATAAGTAAGATATTTCGGTAGTCTTTGCATGTGTTCGGTAGACCAAGTTGCATTGCTGATTGTACAAATTGGAAATGTAAAAGCACAGTAACAACACTTCTTCAGTGATATCGATAACAGCAAGAAACCCGGAAACAATATAATGAACATATATTTGGTGTTTTTGGCTTCTTATAATTTTTGTTACAAAAATATAGCACCATGTAACCATTTAACGAATTGTGCTCAAGAGCGAACGTAAACGTCAGAATTCCATTTTAACCGAATTCGGAATATACCATTATTCCTAACTTAGAGTATAAGAGTATAGAAATTTACGAGAACTAAAAAAAATATACGAAAATATATAACAACACCTAAAATGTTGTAAAAGCCTCAGAACGCAGCAGATAACATCAAAAGTCATTATTTTATCTGCCCAATTCATTTTGCCACCTGCCAGAACTATTCCCTTTTCACAGTCCGGATCAGTGCGTTTTTAAACGAAAGTATTGCGGCTGATAATATTATCTCTTTCGCAATAATTAAAGAGAGTTGTGGAAGTCATGGTGTAATGTTTTTGCAGCCATACTGGGTTTTACGGACTATATACAAAAAAGACACTTGAAATGGTTCGTTGAATTTGCACACACACACACACACACACACACACACACACACACACACACACAAACATATGTCACATTTAACAAAGGTATTGTGTCAGCGGCACATTCGAAGTTTTACTAGTGACAAACACATCGCATCACGGATCCTTTCTCATATAGCTTTGGAGCGAGGGTTACTACACACTTCATGACAAACAAGAAGTCACATGCGCTCAGATCAAATGAACGAGGGGATTAAAATCACCTGTTGAATAATATCACCGAGGCAGTCTGCAAGCAGAAGCATAGAAATTTATTAAGGATCACATCACCTTGACACAGGTGGTGTCAAAACGTAACACACGGATGTGAATTTATGGTTGCCACAGAAAAGCAACAAATATTACATATTCCGAGTGTGGTTCTGTAGCGTTAGTTATCCATCTCGCAATGTGAGTGCACCGAATTACATTGTTATATGTTGGCTGTGTGACTGTACCGTATTTTTTAACGTTATCTCATAAACCGTACGATTTTTAAAAAAAGAAAGTATTGAACACAAAATGAGTGTTTGGATTTTCTTTAAAATTTTTGCCTAAGAATAATTCAGCGAGATATTGTCATAAATGTACATCCGTCTTCATGAAAGTGCACGTTATTCTTCTCAGAGTTTAATGAAAGTTGAGAATTTTCTCGACAGACTTTCGAAATATACTCAAATACCAAATTTTGTGAAAATCCTTTCATTTGGTGCCGAATTGTTCCATGCGGAAGGGCGGAAAGGACAGGTATGATGCAGCTAATGGTCGGTTTTAAAAATGTTGAAAACGCGCCTAAAAATAAAATGGGCCCAATAATAGAACACAGCACACAAACCTATTATCATCTAGTGGCACTTGGTGGATTAACAACCCTTGCTGCACCCGAATCACTGCTCATGGAGAGTACGCGCCTTTCCAGACGACCGTTCCCAACGGAAGTAATTTTGTGAGATGAGCTGCTTTTATAAAACTGCCGTCGAATTTTGTTTGAAGAGTAAAAATGTTTTTAATGTGCTCAAGATTTTGGCCTATCACAATTCACGGGATGATCCTCATGCTATCCCGGACCTTGGGTATCGAGACTCTTTCAGTCTGAGCGCTTGGGCTTTATCGTCCGGGACATTGCCATGGTCACTCATCTGATACTTGATACGCCGTCTGCACAGTGATATGAAACTGTCAGCGAACTGTTCTACCGAAGCGGCTTTAAGGTCTGCCTCGATCTGTGAGGCAGAGATTGTGTTTTAACGAGACGGGGTTCTTGCATTGTACGGGAATATAACCCACAGTGGATGAACACGACAATTCTGTTGTATCTATGTGGTGCATGTGGTTTGATTATTGGATACCTTGCGCCATTGCAGGTGAGATATATCTCAAATATCAAAGTTATCGGGTTATATGTTGTGTAATATTTCAGAATTACTGTTTAACCAGGAATCAGATTAATATAACTTGTGTGCAAATTTGTCTTCATTCTCTACAGCAGCTTTCTCAAACTTTTTTCAAGTGGGGATCACTTTAATTAGTCAGAATGTTCTACGGACCACCCTACTCTTGGGATTATCAAACTCATTAGGCCTGCCCTAAACAGTGTTCGAAACATGTTTTTGCAACAGAAATTCCCTCTTTTGTTGTTGAGAGTAGGGTAGGTAGGGTAGTAAATTTCATAAAATATCAGTCCTGGGAGAGAAAGTTTAAAGACGCTTGTTGTATGTAATTTCCAAACTCTGTTTGAGATTCTCAACTATAGTGTGTGATACGCAATTCACGT
>Ga0209629_10001875_pt1 | contig 13764 bp, 9 predicted proteins | sample TergutCu122P5_FD_187286 | JGI IMG/M metagenome (GOLD analysis project Ga0209629, IMG submission 187286) | Cubitermes ugandensis P5 segment gut microbial communities from Kakamega Forest, Kenya - Cu122 P5 (SPAdes) (version 2) | ecosystem: Host-associated > Arthropoda: Insects > Digestive system >... | reverse complement strand
ACCACCATCTTTACCACCTGTTAAGTTCTGGAATAAAAACAGGCTCTCAATTTTCATTAAGTTCTGCTTAGATACATATTTCTCTTCTTGAAAAGGAAAAGGTAGAGTGTGACATACATACATGCATACATGCAATCAGCCAACACAATCTAAGCTGTTCCAACTGGTCTGCCATTGAACATTCTAGTGACAGTGAGAAAACACTTAAGGGAATGGTGAAATGAATGACATGAAGAATCAATCTTCTACTTCACATTTCACAAAACACACTGCATATTAGGTAAACTCTGCAACATAAAAAAACTGCATGCATTCAGATGGACAGATCGAAATTCTGGTAGCTGTTTAACTGGCTGTTCTATATGGCTGCTCTGGGACTCTACCAGATGGTCTGAAACTAGTACATGAAAAAATGTAGGTATAGTAGCAGGATGAAACAAGAGCGGCAATGTACGTACAAACAAAACACTGAGGCACATTCGTGTAACCATTGTTGCTGTGGACAAGCAATAAGTATTGCATATTCTGAGTGTGTATTTGTAGCCTTAGATATCCAGCATGCAAAGAACATACATCACACCACCATCTGTGGCCTGTCTGGCTGTACCACATTTTTCCACATTATCTCATAAATGGCACATTTTTTGGAAAAAAGTTATTGAACATGGAAAGTGTTTTGACTCTCACTACAAATTTTGTCTGAACCATTTTTCATTCCAACAAGAATTAATTGAGATATCATAAATATGCATATGTCTTCATGTATCTACCCATTATTCTTGTCAGATTTTAATGAAACTTTCATTTTCTCAACAGATTTTTGAAAAATACTCATATATCAAATTTCATGAAAATCTGTCGAGTGGGAATCAAACTTTTCCATGCAGACACACAGATGAACAGACAGACATAACGAAGCTAATAGTTGCTTTCACAATTTTGCGAATGCACCTAAAAATGAAAAATTTATGCCTGGCAAGTACTATCCTGAGAGCCCCATCAATAATCGGAAGGGAAAAGCTGATCAAATTTCAGACCCCTTAAATAATATATGATGAAGAAGCATGCCCTTTCAGGCAAAAGTTAATAAGCTGCAGTAAATAAATATACACAGGCTGTTCCAAGACAAGTTGGCCTAATATCTGGAGCAGGTCCTGTAAGTCATTCAGACCAAAGCAAGTACTACAAACCATAGGTCAATTGGACATCTTTACTGAGATAGCTGAACTGTAACCCAACTGAATTCAGTGCTGTCTGGCACTCTCTTAACAGATGAGGCTAAAGCAACATGTGACAATTATTAACTCACAAATAGCTCATTCTTGGTGCAGTTAAATCCACATGAAGTAGCAGAAAGATAATTTTCAACAGAGATTTCTGGTAAACACAAGGTGTGGAATTCTAAGAAACTACCTACATGGACCACTCTTACTGAGGAATACCTAACAGTGCTTATTAAAGGAATTTTGCTAACAATGAAGTACCACTTCATTCAGAGGATGTACCTCTTGCAGCAAGAAGACAAATGTGGATACAGCATGGTGGAATGCCTCCATATTTTGGCAGAGTTTACAGACAGAGGTACCCATTCTTCTGGGATATAATGCTGCATCACTGGGTGTTTGGTGCCAACATTTCAAGACAACAGTGTGGTAGTAAGACATCAGGAACCAAATACCCGGTGATATAGTGTCATATGGCTGAAGAACAGACAATTCATCCACACTGCCACAAAAGCCTAAAACCTCAAAGGTCACAGACCATGTAATTGTTTAAAAATTAGCAAGGAAGCTAGACAGGGAATGGTAGACTGATGGCATGGCAGGCTTGGTCACTTGTGTTAAGCTAGAAACAAGGCAGCAGCTGGTGGAAAGCAGAAGTATAGCCGCTGCAGGCATAAGAACTGAAACAGTATGGTTGGAAGAATGAATTGAGTGACACCTGGCAACATGCAAGCAGTCATAATATGGTCCCTGAAACAACTTTATGTACACAAAAATGTCACAATGATACCAATGAAGTTTAACTACCCCTACTCAGTGCTAAAATACACTACTGCTTAACCTAATAATGGTGTAAAAGCAAGCTGCAGTTTATAGACATCTTGTGGCTCCAATGACCTCTAAAAAATGGTCCTAAGCCTGACAAAATAGTCGTGGAACACCCCAAACTTAATTCTTAATAGCTTTGTTCATATAATTAAATCATTTAAACATGCTTTGTAAAATTAAAAGCCTCATACCCAAATAAGCCATGAGTCTACAGTGCCAAAGCAGCAACGCTTCTCATCTATTGCCTGTCGAACTCTGGGAACATTTTCCATAAGCCAGTGCAACTTCAGAGCACTGAAATAGGGGCTGATTGGTAATCCACACAAGGGCTTCAAATAATTCAAACTTCTGTTGGGCACGGTTTCCAGAATTGCATCCACCGTCGATGTTGTTCTTGCATCCAGCCAGACTGAAAAGCAACATGAACTGTTAATTAGGTGAATAAATTGGTTAAATTAGCAATCAAAAAACGTTTAAATAGCAGAAATCCATATGGCAGTAATATTAATCAAACTGACAGGTTCCTGAACTACAAATATATCTTCATCTATGAAACACCATTTTGAAGTCTGTCAGTGCATAGTTTATGATAAATATAAAAAAGTCAGGTTCACTTAAATGAATGGTTTCCAAGTCTGTAAAAATGATACAACTTGATTTCAGAATTTCACAAAATTTATTTCACCTACTGGGACACTAACAGCTCTTACACAAATATAATACCTCCATTCTCCCAAACAAGCAACCTTCCTTCCTCTTTCAGTCCCACCAGTTTAAACACTTGCAGTATTACTAGTACCACACCAGAAAACTAGATCCTGCAGCAATTACTTCCAGCATTTTTCTCCATTCAAACTGAATTCAAATCCAGGTATTTCTGATATTCAGTTTTCTTTTCAACCTTAAGAAAAAATATAATTTGCCAAATAGTGCCTTCTGTTTGAAGTTTTATGAGGTCCAGATTACCACACAATGGTATGTTTTGAAGCAACTGATGCAAAAGGTATAACCTTCATTTATTTTGAATCCTGCAAATAAATCCCATTAAGTCATCTGAAATATCCAGAAAATGAGTAAAACTTTTCTAGTTTTATCAAGATGACAAATATAGGTATATATTTCAACACACCCCCTCTGGCAGTTTCTGAAAAAACAAGCTGAGAATCCCACAGATCTAATGGGGCAAATGTCCAAAACATATCAAAAACCAGCGCAGAAAAATAAAAAATATATATATACAGAATGTTTCTGAAATACAAAGTGCCACTGTAAGGGTGTGTTACATTTACAAAACCAACAGGTATGTATAAATATGGGTTCTATAACACTTGATTTTAAAACTTTGGCACGTTTAAAATGAGATTATACTTGATTATACTGGCAATGTGTGGGGCAGGTAGTGTAGTTGGTATAGCGACTGCCTACGGGCTGGACGGTCTGGGGATCAAATCCCGGTGGGGGCGAGATTTTCCACACCTGTCCAGACCAGCCCTGAGGCCCACCCAGCCTCCCGTAAAATGGGTACTGGGTCTTTCCCGGGGGTAAGGTGAGGCTGGGGTGTGACACTGACCCCTCACCCCCTTCTAGTGCCGAGGTCAAAAATAGAGCAGAGCTATACCTTTACTCTCCCTAAGGGACAGATGAAACCTACCTACTGGCACTGCAAGGTTCCTTCCATAGGACTCTCCCCTCTTGCATGTAAAAGTCAATTTACACAATATGCAATGCGATGTGGAAGTACTGCTGTGAGAGCTTTCGTTTTGTTCATCTCTACATGCGGCTCAAAACAAAACTTTTCCAAACTGCTGACCCACATCAACAATTTGCCATGTGTTCCATGGTTTATTAAGAGAAAATTGTACAATCCGTGCAACGTGCTTTTAGAAATAAGTTTAATTAAAAAAACACCAAACAGAAATACAATTCAAGCATGGGATAAACAGTTCCTACAAGCAGGATGTTTGTGCACGTGGAAGAGTATTGGTATTTGGAGGGTAAGCAACAATACAGTGGAGCAGGTTTGTGCAGCATAACTATGCAGCCCAAGAAACTAAAGCAGTAAATACCATTAAAAGTTGATTAATACCCAACCATAATGATCACTTCAAAGGATAATTAATTTTGTAATAAAAAGGTGCAATAATATTCAACTGTGCTGCTCTAACAGAATTTTAGAACGAGAAATTGCCCAGACATGGACACAGTACCTATGTCCTAAGACATGTCTCAAGATTTCCTGATCCAACACACACAGACTTCTTCTTTGGGGCCATAATAAACACATAAAAATTACATCCCACCTACGCTAACAATCTCCAGCAACTATGTAATAGGTTTCATCATAGTGCAGCATCCACTGATAAAGATACTTCATGTACAACAAAAAAGAATTTACAGTTAAATTTATAACACTGTCAGTGGTGTTGAGGGATGAGTTTGAATATTAACTGGACATGGTGGGAAATACCTTCAGGACTCACATTTATAGTATTCATAAACACATCCAGGTCAATTTGTAGGAGCCCAGTATACCAACACACACAAGTTCAATTACACTGTCCGCAAAATATGAACATAGACTGAGCTTTTGTGATTGAACACACTGATTCATCTGTTCAAGAGTGGAATTATGACACACAACCCAACAAATACATGACAGGGTGGTACTGATACTGGATGGATACTAAGCAGCCGGTAGATCATTCCAGACTGACAATGAGGTGCTGCTACATGACAATAAAAGTCAGTATGGCGTGCACTTAGTGACAAGAATAGTTGCACTCATCTTTTTTTTTGGATATAATAAATTCAGAAAGTTAAGATACACAAATTCTTGCGCCATATTCTTTAAGTGATGTTAAGAATAAATATGGGTTCTTCTGGCAAGATAGTGCATTTACCCATTAACTCAATGGCCACCTTACTGCAACATTTTTGGAGAACAAATACTCAGTCATCCTTTGTGGCCTGCTCGTTCATCCAGTCCAGTGCTATGTACCTATTTCTACAAACACACAGGATGACAATGAAATTATCTGGTGTGCAATGTCGGCCATTTCAACACAAGGATTTCACAGTTTAAAATAACATGTTCATCAGGTGCCAAGCATGCCTGAGAGGAGAAGGAGGTAATTCCCAACACCTACTTTGACATACAGTAAGTTATAATATATAAGACAGGTGTTTAATGCAGATTCTATGAGCAGGTCTATGGATTCTATGAATGGGTTCTGCTTTAAAACAGACATCCTGTATAACAGGCTATTACAGGTTACTGAACTTAAGCTAAATGTAATCTTGAATATTTTGTACTTCTAATAGTAATATATTTCATTACTAATTGCATTATGCAGTGGCTCTCCTGTTATCGCATCCCATACAACAGTCGTCTCTCTCTGATTTGTAATTCCAACAGCTACTATATCTGATGGTTCCACACTTTCTGCTTGGAGTATTTCCACAGCCTTTTTGATGCATTGTTGAACAGCTGTTAAAATCTCTGTTGGATCCTGCTCAACCCAACCCTCCTGAGGATACGTACTGCTTATTTCAATCTGGTGAGAAGCTACTACTTGTCTCGTATGTGCTGCAAATATCTGTACAAAAATATGAAAAAGCTACAGAAAACTTTGGTTATAATTAAGGAAAACATTTAAGATTTAAAAAAGGAACAATGAATTGCATTGGCATCTACTCTCTACTGAATATGTACACAATAAATGTTATCTCCTCTCTAAAGTTAATATTTTCCACCTCAAATTCAGGAATATAATGTTAAGTTGTATAGCACTGTGAATTTAAAACCGTTAACTGTAAACTGTAATTCTGTTTAAATAGAGAAGACAAAGCAGTATTAAACGATCAGCTTGCCATAATGCTTTTTTGAAAAATTTCTGATCATTCTCCTGTTGCAGACGGTAAAGTATCTTAGTTTCTTGTTCTCAGATTGTAGCTTTCACATGGCAGAATATCGACAATGATGAAAATGGTGGCGGCGGCGGCAGTGGTGGTGGTGGTGGTGGTGGTGGGGGGGTGGTGATGGCAGCAGCTGTGGAGGCCTTGATAATGACGATGATGATGATAGGCCACAGATAGAACTCCCAATTTCATATGGTCATTAAACCACTGGCAAGACTGATATACATCGTACATGTACAATATTGAATATGCCAGAGATGAGGAACTGCACACATGCAGAAAATTTGTAAATGGCTACCGCCAACAAGGTGAAAGCCTGCAGATTAGGATTTGGATGAAGGCTTTACAAGTAACATGGAGCCTAGGATGTAGCTGGATTCTTTAGATCAGCCTCACCAATAAAGAATAGTCATTCAGTTCAGAAGTTGTAGAAATGAAAGGCATATATCAGGTTCTAGTCTATTCTGATGGTAATTCACTGGAAAATAACATTAATGGAATACACAAAAATGAAGAAACCCTATGAGACACTAGTAGAAGTGTTGTAGATATGTAAGCAGAGAGAAATCTAACAATTTTATCACATCACCAGGATATAAGGCATAATCAATACATAATAAGAACCAGCAATTTTTTTGAAAATGTGGCAAAATTAATATATTTATGAAGTCAAATTTATGTTCATGAAGAAGTCAGGCACAGTTTAAAATTAAAGTATTCCTGTTAACACTAAGTTCAGAATTTTTACCCTTGCATCTCTCATCTAACACCATTTAAGATTTAATTATAAAAACACTCTTATTATATATGCCATTTTGAGTGTGAATTTGTGTCTCTCACCCAACCTACACAAAGTGCTGGAAGAATATTTGGACCAACAACAAAATATAACACAATGGTATCAAAAACTGCATGAGGATATTCATTATTTATGAATTATTACTGCAGTGAACATATCAATGAGCATGAGATAGGAAAGACATGTAGCACACATGAATACAAGAAATACATACAAAACTAAACCCACAATATCTGAAAGGAGAAGAGCACCTGGGAGACATGCATAGATGAAGATATAATACTATAATTATTCTTAACAAAATAGGTTTCAGGATGTGGACTAGACTCAAATAGTTCAGGATAAGGGCCAGTGGCAGTCTCTTGTAAATGAGATCACAAACCTACTAATCCATAAAAGTCAAGGAATTTCTAGCCCAAATGAGTGACTGACCATATATAAACTTTGCAAGAATGATTCTGTTCCGAAGACACACAAAGTAACTGTTGAAACCCTTTGATGTTATAGAACATGTACTATTCACATTCTGATGTTATGGATTGTGATACCATGTAGTCTGGCAGACTGTCCTGCAGCTGGAGGCAGCATTCATAATCACCTGCCAGACCCCATGGCAGTATGGGTCTTTCTCTCAAAACCTAAAATCTCGTGTACTGTATTACATGAACTGCAGATGGCGATAAAGATCATCATCAGTCATAACAGTCCACAACAATGACGACAAAAAAAAAAAACAATAATTCAACAAACTCTACAGAAACATGAAACCTTCTCACTATGGTACATTTAAAGAAACAATGTAGACAATCATTAATGAAAAAGTGTATCGGAATAAACAATATAAAATACCACCAAACAACATAATCCATACTCAATTTTGTAAGTCTGAGTTTTTACAGGTTTTGACTGTGTAGTGTACCAGAAGAGTCCCTTGTATGTGGGGATGCTGATAAGTCCTTAGCCCGACCAAGAAGGAAACAAGGTACAGCGAATAAACTCGGGATTTATTCAACATATTCCCCACGAAGCTCAATACACGTCTTAGCCCGTTGCTCTAACTTTTGCAAGCCACTCAAAAAAAAATTCAGAAGGTTGGTCGTCCAAATAGGTCTCCGCGGCAGCAATGATCTCAGCATCGGATGAAAAATGGAGACCTTTCAATTGTTTTTTCAGTCCAGGGAACAGGTGGTAGTCCGATGGGGCCAGATCCGGAGAATAAGGTGGGTGATCAAGACAATGGAAGCCCAGGTAGGACAGTTTCTTCTGGGTTGCAAGTGCCCGGTGAGCTGGGACATTGTCATGCAAGAACAAGACCCTCCTGGTGACCCTCCCACGGCGTTTTTCCTTCAAAATGTCCTTCAATTGCACGAGCAGAGATGAGTAACACTCCGCGTTGATAGTTTGGCCCTTTGGAAGATAATCAATGAGGAGGATGCCGTCTTGATCCCAAAAAATCGAGGCGAGAAATTTTTCAGCGGGTTTTTGCACTCGGAATTTTTTGGGGTGGGGTGAGCCGCTATGCCGCCACTACATTGATTGTTGCTTTGTCTCCGGGTCATAGTGATATTAGCAGGTTTCTTCCATGGTCACCAATCGCGACAGGAAATCATCTGGATAGCGCCGAAAAAATTAAAAAAGTTGCATGTCCAAATCTTCCTGAATGATGGACCCAACCCGCTCACGTGAGATGCCCAGTTGCTCAGCTATTGATTTAGCCGAAATCCGGCGGTCTTCCAAGATTAGCTCGTAAATTTGATCAATAATCTCCGGGGTGGTCACTGTTTTGGGTCGTTCAGGACGAGGGGCATCACAAGTGGAAAAATCACCACATTTAAACTGGGCCACTCAGTTTTTGACGGTGGCATACGATGGTGCATGTTCCCCTAATGTTTCTGTCAGAATGGCGTGAATTCCCTTCGGCGCCTTGCCTTGCGGGGGGGCGGAGAACTTGACAGCTCGCGTCTCGATGTTGTTGAAATCGCGCGCGTCGCCTGGCATGCTTCCTTTCAGCCTCTGTAACAAGAAAAGACTTGCAATTCGGCACATGAACAGATCCCTCTTTCCAACGACACTATCGATTCCGTCTTATGACATCGGTAAGTAGGTCGGGCTAAGGACTTATCAGCACCCCCTCATATAGCCCACCAAATAACCTGTACAACAACAAACCACTGTGTAGTCATTTCGGGCTACCTCCTTCACGGCAGTCAGTAACATTTATAAAGTGCAGTTGCATTTTTACATCTGAGATGTTTTATCCAGTCTTCCCACGCCCAAATGTCAGCTTATAAACAGAGAAGACCAAATGCTCACTCAAGGCGAAATGACTAAGTCAGTCAACATATTATGCTAAATCTCTGGAACATCTGGCAATACAAGAAGTAATGACACACTGAGGTGCAAAAGAATGCATTCGTCGAAGTGTCCACATAACACTAGTAGTTTTCTTCTGAATTACGTATAGTTTCATATTTATCATGATTTCTCTATTCATTATTAACCAAAATAAGCAGATTACTGCATTTGTTACTTGTAGACAAGGATGAATTTAGAACCACAGCATTTATAGAATCCTATCATGTGTGACGTTCAAAATTTACTACGTAAAGTCAGTCACTTAATAACAAATTTGGTTTATTCAAATATGTCCTCCCTTATATTCCACGTTATATTACAGCTCCAAAGACAAAAACGATGTGTGTTAAAAAGTTCTTAAAAATTATGCATCTCTCTTGCTTCCCTAACATTATTCATGTTACTGGTTTCATCATAAACATAAAAAAATGTATTTACATGCATTCTGTGGAGCCAAAAGTTAGTCAGAATAACTACATAATGTGTAATAAGTCATAAAATACAAGACACACAGACCAGAAAATTCAAACCATTAACAAGTTAAGTGTTTCGTTAAACTCTTATCCATATAATAGAGGCCAGCTGTACTACTGAATTATGCTACATAAATACATAAACCATTAACAAGGTAACAGATTCTTTTTGAAGAATTCATGGACCATCTAAAACAATAGGAGCTAGGATAACACAGTCAGGATGGTGAATAGGCTATGGGCCAGATGAAATGAGGTTCAAATCCCAGCAGTGGCAAGAGATTTTTCTCTTCTCCAAAACATCCGGATTGGCTCTATATCCCACCAGCCTCCTATTCAATATGTACTGGAAGCTCTTTCACCCTGAGGCAAAGTGGCTGGATATTAACCTAACCGCTCACCTCCATCTAGTGCCTAAGTTTAAAATTGCTGGAGCTATACTTCCACTCACCCTAAATGCATTCATGGCACGGCCAGAAAACAGCTTGCTCTTTACCTTTCTACTAAAAGGAGAGTATATTTAACTAATAAAAAGGTAAAGTTCACCTCATAACATGCCATACCAGCACAGAGGGGCGTTACAGAGGTATAGTTCTACCCATACATCACCTCAGTGCTATATGGGAGTGGGTGGTAAATGCTATACACCTGTTGTTTTATGCTTGCGGAAAGTATCCTGTTACCCACTGTACAGGAGGCTGGGTGAGCCTTGGGGCCAATCTGGATAGGTACAGAAAATCTCACCCCCACTAGGGTGCAAACCCTGAACCATCCAGCGTTGCTATACTGACTTAGTTATACCAGCCACCAACTAATGCTAGTAAACAATATAATTGTGACTCACTAGTGTTTCCACCTTGAATGCAGGTGTTCTTAACCATCTCTTGACCAGATACTGCAACAACTGATGTATATTGCAACTAATCCATGTTGCAGACATCCCAGGTCCTTGTATACAAAAGTCCAAGATACAGTGTTTTATTTTTAATTTGTGCATTTACTAGCCAAGAATGATGACAAATACTGAGAATCTATTAAAACAACTAAATTCCTTTGATGTTGTGAAGATGTTATTGTTGTCACCATAAAGTCTCTTCTGAGAAAGTCTGAAATTTGTTGCTTACCAAAAATCTACTACTGCTTGTTCCTTCATCTATTGCACCAACAAGTGGACCATATTTTCCAGTTACAACTGGCATTCTTTCTGCAACAAAGCAATTTGCAATGAGTCACTAAATCATACTGTATAACAGTTATTACAAAACACTAGCAAAGCCCAGTAAAGCAGAAACAAATCTAATGCAAAATAAGAGGGACGATGTGTTAATTCATTTGAAAATGCATAGTTTCTTAATGTAATATTTACAAATGTACATACTTGTATGAGGGTCCTGATGTTAATCTGTTGCAAATTCAAGTATCATATTATCAAAAAAAAAACTTAACCAACATGTGTTGCTAACACACATCAATATTAAAAAAAAAGTAAAAATACGTTACTGATCTTGAAGGGATCCACACTATGTCATTTTCTGTGTGACACATTTTTGTAAAATCTGACAAGTTGTTTTGTCACTCAGCAACTATGGACAATGCAGGAACCAAATACATTTCAAATAACTTTCTGTGCCAGCATTCCACAACAAACATCTTCTAGATCGACCAGTTGGTCTGGGAGGTAAAACATGTTTCTGAAAACATGCCAATCTCCATTTTGCATTCACTTCATATATCAAGTGCACTGAACACACATTAGTTTTATTCAACCACATTTATAAGCATGTAATAAATGTACAAAGCAGAATCTAACAGACAAATGTAAAATTACTTTATACAAACACAGCAATTCCTTGCCAACTAGTTTTGATAATCATGAGATTCAAGCATCCACACTGTTCCATAGATAACCAATTCTGCTACATTCAGTATCTGTTTTTCTATTTTTAATTTTTGTGCACAAGTAAATGGCAAGTAACATCTCATCAAGCAATCAACATTTGCTGGGGCACAGCTTCAACGACATATAAAACCAGTTCTACACCTACAAGATAACCATTGTGGTGCATCTTTTTAAGGCATTACTTCATATTCTGCCTAATTTATTTGTTGACATACCTATGTATATTTTGGTTTAGTGAAGGTAAAACAACTTAGGCTGTGATGTGTGTTAACATCAGTCACAGTTCACCTAACCACCAATTTTCTTAATGCTTTATTATCTCCAACTGGCTGTGACAGTGGATGAATGACAAACAGCCCTCAGTCACCCCACGTTTACTTCACTGTTGAATTCTGTTTAGGATGTGGACCAGACAGTGATGTACAGCATGGCACTTTTTCTTCACTTTGGTTCCTCCTTCCTCAGGAGAATGGTCAGACGTGTTGAGAGGAACAAAGGTTGCTCCATATGCAACAAGAGTAGCCCCTCATTTTCTCTGGGCAAGACAAAAGACAGCAACCAAAATGATAACAAAGAGGTGGTGTCCACTTCCGCAACCCATATTCCCATCATGACATTCTGCGCTGTGGTTATAAATCTATCTCACCATCAGAACCATGTCCTGGCTCCAGTGTTACCATCAGGTCACTTGGAATGAAGTGTATGACCTCTTTGGCATAACTATTCCTGATGCAAGACTCTGACAATTTGGTACTTAGAGGATGGAATGCTGCTCCTTCAGGGCACAACTACATCCTCTGTAGCTTCTGGATGCAGTTGCAGCATATCTGTATGATAACACTGTTATTCTTCTCTGGGCACTCCTGATAATAATGGCCATCCCTGCATTTGAAACATCTAAAGGACTGCATACACTCGACCCAGGTGTGGCCAAAATGTTGGACGTTATAGCACTGTGTCAGATGACTCTCAGCCCTGCGGGCTCAGACTTTTATAAGGATACTGGAGAAGGAAGCAAACAGATGATTGTGGCTTTTGGAGGCATGTCAAGAGTCAAAAAGAAAAGGTGCAGAGAGACAGCAGACAAACAGACCTCAAGTAAAGGGCATTTGGCTGTCATTTGCTTGACACTTAATGACTTCAAAGCCCACCTCCTCAAGGATCAAGGATATATCTTCTGAAGATGCACTCATCAGGTGACGTCAAATTCTTGCCTTGACAGGTTAATCTGACTTCAATTAAAACATGAAATGATAAAAATTGCATACTGACAGGTTGGCAGAAAAGCATGGCCATTGTTTGACCATATTTGGGTAACTATGTGAACCCCAGTTTTTGTGGTCCAAACTAAAAACTGGTTACATAGTAAGGATTTAATATAGTATCTTTTGAGAAGGCCAGAAGATTATTTCTGGCTTCATGATGGTGGCAGTGGTCTCTCTGATTTTCTCTGCTGAACATCTGTTGGGGGGTTGTTGAGTTGTCATATGATGCTAGTTACAGCATATCATCTTCACAAGGCATATTATCAGTCCTTAGTGGAATGAAAAATTCCTAGTCAGAATCAGTGATGGTGTTTTGTGTTAAATGAGACATGGCTTTTCCCTCGGCTCACTAGTCACTGGCATGGCATCTTCTAATGGCAAGCAGTCCTTTCTGTGGCCAATGAGGTGCAGACTGCTGTTTGTGGTTGATGTCCTGTGGGCTTTCGTTCTGAGGCCTCAGGTTGGGCACTAGGCACTTCTTCTTCTATAGGCCTACTTCAGTGACAATAGATCAGCATTCAAAGTTGAGTGTTACGGTAACATTCAAGGATTAGTGCAAACAACTGTTTGACATTAAATTAGTCTGTTTAGCTTCATTCACGATCTTAAAGTCATTCCATGCCATTTCCACTTCTCTTCAAAGAGGTGCAGCAAAGCTTAATGACACATTTGTATTCAGGGGCCATGAAAACCAGTCAATAACAGTCCTGAAATCATTCAATTCTCTTGTAAGTGCTTCATATATTTTGTCCCAAGTTTTCAGGACTTTGCACCACCCACACTTATCCTTTGTCTTTAGCCTCAATCAATCAATCAGTCGGTCATTACATCACTCAATCAATCAATCAATCAATTTTGTCAATGACAGAAGTTTTGTAGGAATGTAACCCTATAGTTGACAAGGAGGACTGTTATGTGGGTTTTAATCTTTTTAATAATAAGAATGCTAAAATCCCAATAGATATTAGGTCCATGGCGGGGCAAATTCCCCCCCCCCCCCCCC
>Ga0209629_10001874_pt1 | contig 13765 bp, 7 predicted proteins | sample TergutCu122P5_FD_187286 | JGI IMG/M metagenome (GOLD analysis project Ga0209629, IMG submission 187286) | Cubitermes ugandensis P5 segment gut microbial communities from Kakamega Forest, Kenya - Cu122 P5 (SPAdes) (version 2) | ecosystem: Host-associated > Arthropoda: Insects > Digestive system >... | reverse complement strand
GCAAAATATTGCCCGAAACATGTTGAGCTGATCTTGTAGATCAATAAATCATTGTTGCATCTAGTTGGTTCATCTGTATTACTTTACCTAATTGATGATGCACGGTCAAACAAAAATCAAGGAAATTAAATAATATTTTGTATTAGCAAATTTCTCTTAGCAATCTGTTAACTTCAAAAGGAAATGACTTATGCAGAGGAAACTGTGAGGAGTGGTGACGGACATGTAGGTGACAAAGAACAGACAAGCAATGTTTCACTTGTTTCACTTCACAACACATTCACTGCTGTAGGAATAACAGGTTTCACTAAACTGACTGACTGAACAGGCGAGTAATTAATTGACCGAATACTTGGCTAAATAACTAAATAAATAGGGAAGAATCATACTTGAGAAGCTGACAGCCGCTCAGGTGCTTAAGAATTTCACTGATTTTTATTGAAACCGAAAGTTTATTACCCATTCCTACGACGCGCGATAAGCTAATTCATTTGTATCCAGCCAACAGATTTGCAGTAATGTTAATCACGGTTACGTTTTGATATTTATCTTCCACATATGCGGAAGATTTCGATTTTTTTTCGTCTCTTAAATTTTTTCGAAATATATAACTCTTTAAGTTACACAATATTTCCACCCTCGATCAGTGATCCTGAGCACAAGGCATTGCAGGCCACAGTTTATACATGCCTGATTCCTAAGGCGGTGTTTCCACACTGGCTAATCTGATAGATGTATTTTCTTTGACAACATTTAAAAACATAAACTTTTCGAGGAATTCCTATGACATTCTTACAACCTCGAATCAAAATTGACGCTGCACTGATACTGTTGTCAGTTTAGATTTTATTATGACACAAGATGATGGACTCAAGAACATGAACGTGTTAAAGCATGGCAAGTGGTAGCATGAGCAATATAAATATATGGGCATATGTGAATCCCCCCTCCCTCCAAAAATTCTGAGGTACACTCTGTCGAACAAAAATCCATCGACCTGAAATTTTCTAAGTCTCGAACCGGAAGTGACGTGCGGTACAGTTGCCATCATAATTCGAGTCGTTTTACTTTCCCCATATTTGCGCGTTCGTGGCGTTTCTCTGTTTTCCATTCATTACAATCAATCACACCGCGTATATATTAACCGAAGTCAACAATACGTTTGCTTAATTTGAAATTAAAACATTAATTAAACTTCATTAATTTTCCCAGGTGTGAGCCGAACTAGCTAGCCTCACTCCTGGGAATGTTAATGAAGTTTAATTAATGTTTTAATTTCAAATTAAGCAAATGTATTGTTGTCTTCGGTTAATATATACGCGGTGTGATTGATTGTAATGAATGGAAAACAGAGAAACGCCACGAATACGCAAATATGGGGAAAACAAAACGACTCGAATTATGATGGCAACTGTACCGCACGTCACTTCCGATTCGGGACTTAGAAAATTTCAGGCCGATGGATTTTTGTTGGACAGAGTGTACAATTATTTTTATAATTCTTATATTTTCTATTACGTGGGGAGAAGGTGTCTTTTTCTGCACCATAAATCAGTTACTCCAAATTATGAGATTTACTGTATAATAATTTAATTTTCTACGTTGTAATGAGAGTAACTTATGTTTTTGATAAGAATATTTGAAATTAAATGCCCGTCAAGACAGTCGAGTTAATTAACAGTTATCTGCTCGTTTCTACTGCTGAGTAGTTGCTAATATATATATATATATATATATTTATTCACTAGATTAACAATTATGTAATTCTTTAGTGTAATATGTGCAATATCTATTAACGGCCGTGGGGACCCGTTGCGCTGACCACGTGACACCCCTCTACCCGCAAAAGTTGGCACTAACTTCGCCGACCGGCGGCGGCCGCTCTGTCGGTATAGTTCGCTCGCGGACTAAGGCCACGGAGTTTAGTGTAATATGTGCAATATCTGGGATAGCGTAGCATGGACAAGGGATGTCTGTCTTTCCCAAAATATTCAGACCGACTTTGGGGTCCATCCAGCCTCGTATTCAACGAGTTCAGGGGTTTTTTCCCATAGAAAAAGCGGCCGGGGCGTGAGGTTTTCTACTCACCTTCATCTAGTGCCACGGTTAAGAATGAATGGATCTTTGCCTCTATTCTCCCTACGTGCCGTCATAACATGAACACGAACAACATTACAGTTACTACGTGTAATATCCCGCAAAGCATACCGGCTTGTTTTAAACACGTGGTAGGAGGAATACACACTTCAGTGTGGAGGAACTATGCAATAATTGGATTCAGAGCTTGTGGACCGTCATTTTGGGAATGTCCAATAAAAACGCGAGATTATGAGCCTTCGTTGATAACAAACAAACAAGCGTCTGTCACTAATCATCTGCTCTTGACGTAAAGTTATGTGTACACGAAAAGAGACTTTCAAAAAAAGTTTTGTTTTTGCAGTACCATCGTACTCTCTCTCAAACCACATTTCTACTAACAACTGTTGTTCCAGTTTATAATCGCCACGTTCTTTTTTCGTTCTCTGTCCACACACCTGAAGCGTATGTTGTTGGCAGTACGTTAGCTGAGACGACGTCACTGCATCATTATGCTTGCTTTTGGGTGTAGAGAGTGTGTATTAGATTGTACATGTAGTGGAGAGACTGTCCGTTGTCACTGCAGGCTCGAGTTTCCTAATCAGAAAGAACATTCTTACAGTGTTTGTTACAAAAGCAATATTTTATAGGGTATGTGACGCAGGAATGGTACGTTTGCCTCCATAATTTGTTCTGGAATTTATATAAATTGCTAGGAAATTGTGAGGGTAAGTGATGTGACAAACAATAGTGATGTCTGTGACAGATTTTGGATAGTGTTGCAAATCGGATGAAATCCAGTTCCGGACCGCTGAAGACAAAGCAATGGACACGAGATTCGAGTTTCTCTCAGCACAGATAGTGAATATTCAAGCCTTCTGGAACACTAAGCCGAGGATTCGAAGAACCCGTCGATACGTCGGTAACCGTGTGTAGTCAGAAACGGCGTCACAACTCAGACGACTTGAAACGTCGTGGCAATTAGCATTTTGATTTTGTAACAGAAGAGCAAATTATTGAACAGCTGAGCGACTACTAGCTTCTCAAAGACTGTGATGTGTTGTGTCACTTATTTTTACGGAGCTGATACAATTAACTGGCACGCTAGTTCTTCGGTTTGGTACCGTTACAAATTGTGCACCTCTCTTACGCTGTGATGTAGAGACAGCTCGTGTAGACCTGGTGCTTGTGACGTTGTTCTGCCGAACGTTGCCTGCAGAGAAACAATATGGACCATAGCTAGGCAGGGTACACGTGCGAGGGCCGTTGTTCGACCTCGGTAAATCACTGCTCTAAAGACAATCAATGACGAGGTGGGGAACAGCTGATGTCTATCTTAGGCTACTGCCTCGTTCCAATATTCTTGCACATCTGTCTTGTAATGTGGGTCTGCCGAAGTTTATCCTTGTTTTGAGTGACGGACTAGAGGACACTGCTGCCATTCAATATATCACACATAATGCAATGCTACAGTTCTCCTGTAACACATTATTTCATGTAAAGGAACTGAAAATGGATTTTCTGAGGACTGTCATTTGCAGCTTGAAAGGATTAGAGTAGTGTTCAGACAGTGTTACTCAACGAAATGCAAGTATGGATGTATAAATTATGAGTCACGTTAGTACATTTCTCCATCGTCATAAGCCTTCTGTCTCAGATTCATTTACTCTCCTCGGCATCCAGCTTAAAAAAACACTCTCACCTTCCTTGACCTTGAGAGTCCAAGTTTCACTTTCAGTGTAAATATGCCTCGTAGAAATGTGCATAGCAACGAATTTTTATTGACGTAAAATATATTTCACGCTTCTAGATGAAGCAACACCAAACAGATATGCGCCCTTCTGGGATATTACGCAGCGTAGAGTGGCAAATACTTAACAAAGTTTCGGAACAACCTACCAGTTCCCTCTTCAAGAGTATAGAAATCCAGGTAGAAAGAAATTACCACTGCACGCTACTTAATATCCCAGAAGAATGCAGATATCATCTAGAGCGCGGCAAAAACTTAGAATCTCGCAGAACATCTAAGAGATTAGAAGATTAAAATTCTGAATTAATTCTTCGTCACTTAAAATGTATTGTAAGAACTGAGTCCAATAATTTTTGATTAGGCTATTGTTTGTAACGTAGATTTTTCTGCTTCAAGTTTACATGAGGCTACAGAATTCAACACCACTATACGAGTACCACTGTTGCAGAACACAAGTGGGGGGCAACGTTGTAAGTTTATTGTGAAGAAACTACAAGAGATTCATTGAATAGTTCTTTTTTGACAGATGTGAGGGTGGCATTTTTTACCGCACCCCTACAGTGCGAAGATTGTGTACATATATATTCTTTGGATATCCGTGTTACATGTTTAAAGAATTCTTCTCCAGCCCCCCACCATAACCAAATAATCTTGTCCTTTCTATTGGTAACCTGCTGGGAATTTAAAGCCGTGATACCGTGTCGTTCTTTCACTATTGAGATATTTAAGAGAGGATGAAATGTTTGTAAGGAATTCGAATGATTTCTATGACTTGTTAAGGCATGTAATGTATATATCAGTGCTCGAGAAGTGGATAGGGACGAAAGCAGAGCAATGAAATTAGGGTATTAAACTTTACGAATATTTTGAATTTCATCACAAAAGAATTAACAGATGGGATGAGAAACTGATATACTGAGTACTTAATAGAAGTATGTAAATGATTATATATATGTATGTTTTATTAAAATAGGAACATTTCTTTACAGCTCATAATTAAAATAAATGTAAAAGGGCATGAGACAGCAGAATCGCTTCTAATTCGAAGGAGAAAGGAAAAGTTTCAAGAATAAAACTTGAACCGATCGACAAAGGGAGAAGTCTGATGCCAAGTAAAGGAACAGGAAGGAACTGTACAGGCACTCTGTATATATATATATATGATACAAACTCAGTAAACGATAGACGCAACAAATGCAAAGTAATTTCCGCCAATTTAACCAAAATTAATATATTCTTTGTATCAAATTATTAAGTAGAAATTACTGAAGTGTATGCTATTATGTAGCATAAAGAAACTTGTAAAACGAACCATCACCAATAAGTACAACAAAGTTTGTGCAGAGACGGTAGGCTGCTTGTACACTTTTAGATCACAAAACTAGGCACAGGATGTACGAGTATAATGAACTAATTTATACCCCGTGCCTAATAAGGTGTGTTAAATTGCAAAGTTTGATTTGTTATTTTCTGGTAACGATAAATCAATGGGGAAAGTAAAATGTCTTGACCCTTCATCTAAAACAGTTATATAATTGGATTAATCGCTGCTGTGGTTAGGATTGTTTCAAATCCCGAAATGTAATTCTCCTGACGTAGTTTTAAAGTCACATGTTTGCCATACTTGGTAAAGGTTTGCTTTTTGTTAGTTCAAAATTCTGACTCTTTATAAAGTGGCAATAGGAAAAGTCTAAAAAAAATTGTTTTTAAAATGGTGGGAAGTAATTTAATGGCCTTTTAAAAATACCAACTTAATGCACAATTCTTTTATTCTTCAACAATATATATGTTACACTACACTCCTCAACATGTTTCGAACAGCACGCTGCTCATCATCAGGAGGACCAATTGTATCACCCTGCATACTGTACGGCTGCTTACAGAGGGTGACGATACCAGAGGCTTTGGTGATACAATTGATCCTCCTGATGATGAGCAGCGTGCTGCTCGAAACATGTTGAGGAGCGTAGTGTAACATATATATTGTTGAAGAATAAAAGAATTGTGCATTAAGTTGGTATTTTGAACAGTCTATGCTATGATGCACGGTCAGAAAAACATCAAATTATATTAATGGTGTCTACACATTTGTGGAAAGTTTGTAACCCGAAATGTAACTATGAACCAGCGTGTGATGACGTGCCTATGCACCCCCTTTGCTTCTGCTACTATTCCTATTAATTTCGTTGCTGTTTATCCACACATTAAGCACACTGCTAAGTTAACTAAGCCGTTTTAAGTCGCCTGATCAATAAAACGGCCGTACCTAATATCGTGGTTTTGTGGGATAAGACGTAATAGGTTCCGACGGGTTTTTACAGTAGGGGTTGACGCAAGCTTCGCCATCTATGAACACAACTCTGAACCTTCTGGCAATGGCACGAATGACTGATGCATTTCGCGAATATGTCGATAATGCAACATCATATTTTATCTGTGTCGGCTCTTAGTAACAGAAAATAATTTCCCATATAAAAAAGAGGGAAAGTTATGGTATAAATTTTAATAATAATAATTATTATAATAATAATAATAAGCATGTGGTGGTGAATATCATCAATTAAACATTTCTTACAGTGAACATTTCATTCTAAATGGCCGATAGAATCTTGTGATATAAAAACACCTAAAAACCAATTATTTTCAAGATGTTGTCTAAACAATTTCCGTAGTTATTAATTACGTTTTTTAGCTTTCAGACACAAGTCAAAATAAATGTTTTGGCCACTGTTTCATTAGCTAGAGGCAAATTTGTTTAGCGGCTTCTCATTCACAAGATATCTGTAAGAAAGGAACGCATCCAAATTATCTTAAGTATTCTTTCTTCAAGCAATTAAAGAAATAACATTAATTTCATGTTTTCACAGTGCATTTTTTAAATTCAATCACTTTTATTGGCCGACTAATGCACTAAATTGTATAAAACTCAAAAGATTAAAATCTACATGTATCAATATTTTAAAAGACAAAAACTCCGACATGTTTCGGATCCTTTGGGACCCATTCTCAGGGAGTATTGAACGTGCTTGACTGAAATTACTTGTGATGTTTAGTGTGCGTAGTCGGTGTTTGGCAGCATGAAATTTGGACCTGTGGCTTGTGTGCCTGGTGCGATTCGTTTTTTACGCTCATCATACTGCATGATCCGTAACCTAAACGCGGAGTGTTTCAGAAAGTAACGTTTTAAGAAAACGTGGACACACATAAGGTCCTAACTAAATTGAAAGTCCATGATATAAGAGTCTTGACATCATTTATGATCTTACGTGATTTCATTCCGATGTTGAAATGAAATTGTTCTCTCCCCTTCGTATCATTTATTCGACAGGAACGGATTGTCAGAACTGTATGTGTATCTGCTGTGAAATACTCGTAGTTTACAAGATTTTAGGCTACAAATGAGGTTCAATGCTAATTTAAATCATAATTGTAGGTGATGGTACACGCTATATCTACAGGGGGTTACCAAAGACAGAGAGAGAGAGAGAGAGGGAGGGAGGGGGACAGAGAGAGAGAGTATCTACGTAACGTTATTTACACTTTTTCAATTCAAATTACGTAAAAAGTTGGGCTTTCAATTTCATTGCTATTCTTACAACAGTACTTAAGAAGCTGGCTGTATTCCTGTTATCAGATGAAGCAGTTAAAAGAAAGGGAAGTAGTGCGTTTGGTTCATTATACCAAACCAATCCGGAGCTGTGATGAAGGAAATCGAAACGATGGATAAATCCAGTAGTTTTGCCCCTTTAGTAACTGGAGTTTTTCACAGACCTTGAAAATTAATTTTCCAATATTTACTTTGTAAAATTATAGTTATTCTTCAGACTGATATTTTATACTACGGGCTTAAACAGTTCTCCATTGCTACATAGATTTCACTTCACTTTTAATTCACAGCGGCAAACAAAGTGTTATATTAAAAACAAAAGGTGCTTCTTCAGTCCCGTAAGAATGGTTGTTCATGGCCCATCTAGATCAGACAGAAGTGTAGGTCGCAGTGGCGTGCTCTTGTCACGGTGACACATGGCCTGTCAATCAATACGTAATTGCCAAATGCTGTACCCTAGTAGCAGGTCCCCCTTCCCAGCAGCCATACCCTTAGTGAGGTAACTGAGGGAAATCAATTAATTGCAGCCTCAAAGGAGACGAAGAGCAACTCGTGAGTGGAGGGGGTTACATCAGACTCGTTGTCCTTCCTTCACTCACGTGTTCTTGACAGTTACTTTCCACTGATATATATAGATTGTGTTTGACTCTTAACTTCGTTCAGAGAAGTGGGCGTGTACCACATATCTGAGCAATACAGCTCTTCGTTTTTTCATGTAAATGTTTTACACAATACGAAGTACAAGAAAAATATACAATAGAAGCCAACAAGGCGCGCTCTTTCTCAGACTTTATTTTGATCTACAACTCTACATGTTTCGGAGAGACTTACTGTGCATCATCAGGAGTCTTGATACTGTATTCACAGCAACTGATATTTGTCATACTATTTATGTCGACTGTCTGCTAGCAGACAGTCGACATAATTGTATGACAAATACCAATTGCTGTGTATACAGTATCAAGACTCCTGATGATAGACAGTAAGTCTGTCTGGAACATGTAGAGTTGCAGATCAAAATAATGTTTGAGAAATTGTGCATCTTGTTGGCTTCTATTGTAAGAATATATCACAATGCACGGTCCTCGGAATGTCAAATACAAGAAGAACGTCTTATATGGAGAATGATTCCGTCCGTCCGTCCGTCCCTCCGTCTGTGACTTAATATGAGGGACATGAACAATCTATCCAAAATTCATGAGATTCGGTGTAAGAGTTCTTGACAGAAAGTTTTTGGAATGGCTTGAGCTTCGTCAAATCGGCCCAATGACAGCGATAATTTCATTAACGGATTAAATTCATTACAGAATATCACCATGCAATTTCAGTCAGTAATTATAAGTTTCATGAAAAGAGACAGAGTGGAAGCATAGGCGTAAATTAAAATTTTTTCGAGTTTTCTGCATTTTTCTTTCGATTTTAATTAAATTCGCGGCGGGAGGTGTCTATAAAAATACACCGAGTGATATTTAGTTTCGTGAAAATCGGCGAAGTGACAGCCGTCTTATTTAGGGACATAAATGACTTTATACCCGTGCGTTCCCTACTTATTTTCCAATTTGTGGGCTACTCGGTATTAGCGATCTACCTGTATTACTGCTGAGCGTTCATGATTTTCGTGAAAATCGGCTTAAAAAAGGCCGCATTTTTATTTTGGGCTTGTCATATATGAAATTACGCTTAGGCGTGCACCGCGGAACTATGGTATTTTGAGAGCCTTTGTACAGTCTGTGCACTATGTCACGGATTACAACATAGTAATCTTTCTGCAGCATATTTTGCCTGAGAGCTGTGTGTCTTTTTTTCTCAGCAATGTCAGATCAAATTATTTTTTTCCCCCATAAAATGCAACTTTCCCTTTAACATTTCTTGCTATGGCATTTAGCCTGTTGAGACTTTCAATAAAATTAAATAATGGCTGTACGAATTTGTTTTGCAAAATCCTTCCGTACGGTTCCTTAGGGCCAATTTCTTTTACGTTATTATGATGAATTTCCCGCAGATACAAAACCTTCTGTACAACTCTTTTTTAATTAGCTCACTTGTGTCTCTGTAGGATCTTAACTGATGCATATTTTCTGTTCCACTCTACTTCTTAAATGTGCAATGAAAATAATATGGATGTTTATGGTTACACGCGTGAATTTCTTTCTTTACAGGTGGGATTCGAGACATATTCTTGACGAAATAAGCTACTCCAACAGACCATGTTGCACCACGGTACAAATCAAGCATCGTGATTAATGTAAGTAACAAAGCTAATCAATTGGTATAAAACAATACTTACCTCAAAAACAAAGCTAAACTGACGGTTTTATTTGATTGTCTTCTGTTTTATTCTGATTTTATGGCATTCCAGCAAGGCAGGTTTAAGACTATGCCAGTTTATAGGGCTGCATGTGGGCCCACCTTGTGAAAAGCACGAAATAGTTGGTTATTTTGAAGATTTTGATCGTGATATTTGTAATAATTTTATGTTTACTCTGCTTTGTCTGCGCAGTTGGTTCAGAATTATGTATAGGGTAATCATCCAAGTTAAGTTTTGCCTGTTATCTTATTATCAGACCTTCTGTATGTAAAGTCTAGTATACTGTGATGACCGGGCCATCTTCAGTGAGTTTCAAGAAAAGATACCTGAACAGAAATTTTTATGAAAATATTCAATATACGGCATGATGAATGCTGTTACAAAGACACATTATCTTGCTGTGATGGTTGAAGGAACGTTGCCTTCCTACAACTGAAACCTTGATCTGGAAAATTAAATTATTGCTTCCATAAATTATATAATTATTATATTGATCTTTCGATATTGCCGGTCAAGAAAAGGCTCTAATAAGATTACACGAAGTAAGAATGATGTGGAAAGAGTGGAAAGCCTGCAGATGGAATTCCTCCTGTCATTACTTGTGTGTGCCTCGAGATGACAACTACATATAATGAGGTTAGTAAGAAGAAATTTTGAGAAGCCGATGCTGTAAAGAAAATGGGGAAGTGCCAATTGCTGTTTAGAGGTTACTTAGAGAAACTAAAATGCAAGAAACTTCATGGATAAAATATAAGAATTAAAGGATGGTATTTTATTACATGCCACTACTATAAGAGAAACTGAAAAACTCGAGAAATGGATGGTTCCATCAATTTTGGACTTCGAAATAGGCTGACGTAGCCAAGTTTGAGAATGAAGACTGGACTCCGCTGGCTCGGTATAAGAACTGATTTCGAGCACTGTAAATACAGTAAAGAACCGTAGTTTTGTATAAATTCGGGGTATTTTTTGTCTTGATGAACAACTGTTAGTTTCTCAAGAATGTTTCTGCTCCATGGGATAGTAACGGCGATATATGAGTTGAGAAAAATAGGATAGAACACAACTTGTAGTCTCTCTGTACGTAGTTTTCGGGATAGAGAATGGTCTTGAAGCCACAAAGGACATAGGACTTCGAAATGGCCAACAGCAAGTATAAATTTGCAATCTAACCATCTTCGCAGATATAGCATAAGACGAATCAAAGAAATCGTCGAGTATCTTGCTAAACGTACCTTATACTATCTTTGTAAAAGACCCTTGAAATTTATTTCCGAATTATGATAACTTCTTTAACTGGACTGAAATTTTATGACAGTTGAAGAAATACAAAATTGTGTAAATACGAAACAAAAAAAAAATCTGTGCAATGCACCAACTTTCAATTAAACCATTATTGAACAACTGTAAATTTCGCTTGAAATATATTGATAACAATTCATATGAATACTGTCAATTCCGAAATAGATTTTAAAACTTTTCCATTTGTTTTTTCGATAATTGTATTTTCTACATCTTTACCGTGATCTGCTTTATTGAAATAACTTGTAAAACTTTCAAGCTTATTCAGTTATTTGCAGTGTGCTCCACACTTATATATTACCTTCATCCCCCAACCACTTCACGCGTTTACGATGTGTGGACTACGTTGCTGGTGTTGCTCAAGACGCTACCAGTGCTACCTAGCGGGCAGTTGAAACACTATGTGCTAAGGGTGCATCTTCCCTCTAGTTATGTCGATAACTGTGTCAGTTTACGTTATAATAGATAAGTAATTGCCTATATACTTAACTTCGAAAAGAAAATGATCCTGAGGCTTAATGTTGATATACCTGCCGCTTGAGATGATACATACATGAGTAGAAAATACGTGTTTTAACCTAGTTTTAATGTTATGTAATGTAGAATTAGCTAATCCCTTAGCTTCGAGACCGACTACAAATTGCCTCTTCTTAGTTTACGATAATTATTTTTCTTAGTAGTTTTCGGATATATGCAGACCTAGCCAGATATTAAAACACTTCCTTCCCTTTAATTACACATTACGAAATTTATCTTCAAACAGGTTACCCTAGCGAATGTATAGATGATATTTCTGCTTTTGTGTATGCATTTCATCATATAGAAAATTACAACTTAACGCACAATCTTAGAAATTAAGAAGTGCAAACGAAAGAAGCGTTAAATAAAACAACGGACTACGAAGATGTTTTATCTTGAAAATGTTAAAGAATAAAAATTTTTGGAATTAATAGAGTTTTTAAAAAAATGACAAAGATTTATACATATCATAAACTGGACGTAAATTGTCTCATCAATTATGCGTTAATTGGAAAATTAAACGTGAATTATTTGTATTTCAGTGACATAAGAGTTTTGGCGATTGTTAATTTTTTCATGTTGTTGTTTGTAACATATCGTTATAAATGCAAACGTAAGAATTATTGTAATTCAACTAGTGTTATGCGTAAGGGAAAACCGTCTCACAATGAACTGTGTATACTCCAAATTTGTGGAAAGCAGACTTATTAGAATTATTCTCGATATTTATTTTCCTTCTACTAATCATGTTCGTTTAGAAAATAAAGTCCACATACGTACAAAATAATTTTAAAATCTAACTTTTTCGCCCTGCCACTATGCTTCAAGTTATAGTTACAGAGTATGGCTGTGGGTTTTAAGTTAGGGGAGACAGAAGCGTTATTGTGACAAAGGGTGCAGAATGTTTCTTTGGCGACTGTCCCTTAATTTTCCTCTTGATGACGTAAGACCTTCCTGTACGATGATTAAAATATTTCCTCTCATGTACCTCTGCTGTTAACACCCTTTACCACAAACGCTGATGGATTGTAACTTCTTCCAATGAATATTCTGCATAACGGCAATGAGGAAATGGGAGAAACTCAGATTTAGAATGAAGAGAAAGTTTTGCTGTTACCTCTTATATTACAATTTTCAGTGATGGAAAACCTTGTTATTAACGACAGACGATGTTCAGACCTTTGTTAACGCCACATTTTGCACCGTTTCAAAACCATTTTCTTCTCTACGTTCCAATGAAATAATAAGGCGCAGGGAAATATATAACTTCGTACCAACTTGTACTTTTGGCTCTCGTTTTGATAATGACAACGACAATTACCCCAACTTTTGATGTGGTGCTCTGTTTGTAAGAGAGCTTTTGTGGAGAAATTTTCCGAATGAATAGGATCATGATGGTAGGGATGGAATGAGGTAAGCCGTTTGAAATGAGAAATTTTCATTCTGAGTATTCTAGTTGTGAGAATATGTGTAGAGAGGGAGAGGACAGTGGCAAATCTAGACACTGGGGTATTTGATGCGAAGGGGAGATATTAAATATCGTCTGTGTAATTGTTTCGAATTCATCATACACACTTGAGACAAGAATAAGGAAAGATAAAGTAAAGTTTTAAGTTTAGCACACTCCCTCAATTAAATTCGAAAAGGTTTGAGGAGATTAATTGTAACTAGCGGATCTTAACATTGTAGAACCATGATTATTTAAGCAAACCAAATTTTTTTGTTTTTCACTTTCAGATGCAGAAGGAAAAATATTTTTCTTCTGTTTGAAAGCTGACGCAATCTGAAAATTATCAGTTTCTTTTATTTGGGGATGAGTAGTTTCAGGCTACTTAATAGCGTGCCATTTTAAGTAGAGCTATTTCTTATAGTATTCCTTAAATTAGAAGACACAGAATTGTGTAAATAATCCATGAAACTTGAGTTCCTTATCTTCATGCAACTTAATCTTTCTATTGATTAATTTGTAAGTACAAACTCTCAGCTACTGAACTTACAACAAGTTTAGACCTGTGGAAATTAAAGTAATTGAAAATAAGACCTATGGCCTGCAGATTATACCTTTCTTTATTGGAATTTCGAGAGAATATATATATATATATATATATATATATATATATATATATATATATTTCTTGAAGTTACTTAATAACTGGGAAAAGAGTAACTATTCTGTGACACTTTCACTAACAAATTGAGAAAG
>Ga0209629_10001872_pt1 | contig 13771 bp, 15 predicted proteins | sample TergutCu122P5_FD_187286 | JGI IMG/M metagenome (GOLD analysis project Ga0209629, IMG submission 187286) | Cubitermes ugandensis P5 segment gut microbial communities from Kakamega Forest, Kenya - Cu122 P5 (SPAdes) (version 2) | ecosystem: Host-associated > Arthropoda: Insects > Digestive system... | reverse complement strand
GAATCAAATTACCGCCTTCCGGAAAAAATCTCAGATTTACTGCTTTTTCTTTTTTCGGGTTTTCCCTTTTTGACGGATAGCCGACCGGACCATAACTACCCCATCTCAACATCTTTTTTCCCTTGTAATTTCCTTCTGTTTTTGGTTTATCGAAAACAGGCAACACTCGTGAAAAAATAATATCATTACCAAAATTCAGCATATATTTCGTGTAAGCGCGTACTTCGTAAAAGCCGGAATAAAACGGAAGATGATTCAGTTCAAAATCGCCAAAGCACTCCCCGTTTTCGATTTTTAATATTCTTTTGTCAATTATTTCTCCGCCCGGATTCAAGAGTTCGACATACAGGGTTTTACTTAATCCGCTTAATTGATTCTGCTCCGGAGTAACCACATAACATTTAAACCAAATATTATCGCCTTGATAGTAACTTGTATTATCGAAGTGTAGATATACTTTTTCCTGTGGGACAGTTTCAGAAAATTGATGTACTGCTTGAATGAAAGAAGTTATCTTCTTCGTTTCAGTATTTGTTTCTTGTCCTAATACCTGTAGGCTAAAATGAAAAAGTATAAATATAATCAAACGAACCATATCATAAAAATATGTTATGGGACAAAGGTATTAAAAAGATAGAAGAAATACAAACGGGTTTTCATCGGGAGAATTTCGATATAGAAAAATTAATGAGCATCTTTAAGGCGATGAAGTTAACAGAAGGTTTTTCAGCGTTTGATAAACTGAAACGCAATGATACATAATAAAGTACGTCATATTGAATTACAATCAGACAAAATAGAATCTATCTATGAGAAAAACAGAATAGAGAAAAATAGAAATCTCTTTCCGAATAGGGTTTCCTGAAATCCTTTTTCAGTTTATCTTTTTCTACATTCTTACATTTAGCAGTCCCGTCTATGTGTGAACATAGATGTATTTATCCGATATACTCGTCGGATACGGTTAGTTTTTGCCGTCCTTTGGCTCTGCGGGATGCTAATACTCTACGTCCGTTAGCCGTTTCCATCCGGCTACGGAACCCATGTTTATTTTTTCTTTTCCGGTTGGAAGGTTGAAATGTCCGTTTCATGACTTTATATGTATTTGTTTATTTTTTATTTTTGCAAAATGGGTTGCAAAGGTAAGATATATTTTGTAAATATCCAAAAATTTTCCAATAAATTTTGTCATTGCCTCTGAAACACGTACCTTTGATGCCCGTAAGCTAAAATCAAAAGATGACGTTTGAATACGACATAATCGTTGTTGGCGGTGGTCATGCCGGCTGTGATGCAGCAGCGGCTGCAGCGAATCTGGGATCGAAAACATTGTTGATAACAATGGATATGAATAAGTTTGCCCAGATGAGTTGCAATCCGGCTGTGGGAGGGATAGCTAAAGGACAGATCGTTAGAGAAATAGATGCAATTGGCGGACAAATGGGGATTGTTACTGATAACTCTGCTATTCAATTTCGTATGCTGAATCGTTCCAAAGGTCCTGCCATGTGGAGTCCCCGCGCGCAAAGCGATCGTATGCGTTTCATCAGCGAATGGCGGAAGACATTGGATAATATCCCAAATTTGTTTCTTTGGCAAGATACCGTTACGGAATTAATCGTAGAAAAGTATCGGATTAAAGGTGTAAAAACTTCTTTGAATGTTTCGTTTCATGCTTCGGCTGTAATATTAACAACAGGGACTTTCTTGAATGGTCTTATACATATCGGCAAAACACAACTTCAGGGTGGACGTATTTCTGAGCCTGCATCATTCGGAATAACCGAACAATTATTTCGGTTGGGATTTGAAAAAAGCCGGATGAAAACGGGAACTCCGGTTCGCATTGATGGTCGGAGCGTTGATTTTTCTTTGACTGAAGAGCAGAAAGGAGAAAACGATTTCCATAAGTTTTCGTATTTAGATTTTATGCCTCGCCCGCTCAAGCAAATGAGTTGCTGGACGCTTTTTACCAACGAAGCTGTTCATGCCGTTTTGCAAAACGGTTTATCTGATTCGCCTTTATACAATGGTCAGATAAAGAGTATCGGTCCTCGGTATTGCCCAAGTATCGAGACAAAGATTGTTACTTTTGCAGGGAAACCGCAGCATCAATTATTTCTGGAGCCTGAAGGAGAAAATACGAATGAGTACTATTTGAATGGATTTTCATCATCGCTCCCGCTTGAAATTCAATTAAGCGCTTTAAAGAAAATTCCTGCGCTGAAAGATGTGCGAATTTATCGTCCGGGCTATGCAATTGAATATGATTTTTTCCCTCCGACCCAATTGAATCCCACTTTAGAAACAAAACGAATTAAGAATTTGTTTTTTGCTGGACAAATCAATGGAACGACCGGTTATGAAGAAGCAGGCTCACAAGGACTAATGGCGGGAATTAATGCACATATCAAAGTTCATGGCGGGAGTGAATGGATTTTAGGTCGTGACGAAGCATATATCGGCGTGTTGATCGACGATTTAGTAACAAAAGGTGTTGATGAGCCTTACCGGATGTTTACTTCCCGTGCCGAATACAGAATACTTCTTCGACAGGATGATGCAGATATGCGCTTAACCGGAAAATCATACCGCTTAGGGTTAGTAGATTCTAAACGTTATGAATTATTGCAGCAGAAGAAAAGCGAAATTGAAAGGCTCGTTTCATTTATTCGCAATTATTCGGTAAAACCGAATATGATTAATTCTTTCTTGGAATTTTACGGAACGACTCCGTTGCGGCACAGTGTGAAATTGATTGATATAATTCTTCGTCCCCAAATCAATATCAATGCTATTGCCGAATTATTACCTGCTTTTCGAGAACAATTAGATATGATTCCAAATCGAAAGGAAGAAATTATAGAAGCAACTGAAATTTTAGTAAAATACGAAGGGTATATTGCCCGCGAACGAATCATTGCTGAAAAAATTAATCGTTTAGAGAATATACGCATACGTGGCAAGTTTGATTATTGCGCAATACAATCGTTGTCAACGGAAGCTAAGCAGAAGCTGACTTCGATTAATCCGGAAACAATTGCACAGGCATCGCGTATTCCGGGAGTTTCTCCAAACGATATAAATGTTTTGTTGGTATTGTTGGGGAGATGAAAATTGTTCCACGTGGAACAATTGGGTGAACGAATATCAGAGTTTGATTACAACGCTACTTTATTTAATAAATCTACGAACCGATGAATAAGATTATTTATATTTATCGGAAAATATATGTATATTTGTTATTAAAATAGTGATGAGTAACAAGTAATTTAAAACTTAATAATATGATTTACGATTTAGCAATCATCGGTGGAGGACCTGCCGGATATACGGCAGCAGAATTGGCTGGAAAGAATGGGTTAAGAACAATTCTCTTTGAAAAAACAAATTTGGGCGGCGTTTGTCTGAACGAAGGATGTATTCCTACCAAGTCTCTGCTTTATTCCGCTAAAGTGTATCAATCGGCAAAGGATTCTGCCAAATACGGTATTTCTTGTGAAAATATTGCATTTGATTTATCCAAAATTATTGCTCGAAAAAACAAAGTTGTCCGGAAATTGGTAGCAGGTATCCGTGCAAAAATGACTGAAGCCGGCGTGGAAGTAGTAAACGGAAACGCAGTTGTTCAGAAACAGAAAGAAGAAAACAGTCTGTCTATCGAGTGTAATGAACAGCAATATACTACGAAAAATTTATTGCTGTGTGCCGGTTCGGAAATTGTTCTTCCTCCAATTCCCGGTTTGAAAGCCGCCGATTTTTGGACTCATCGTGAAGCCTTAGACAGTAAAGAGATTCTTGAATCGCTATTGATTATCGGCGGTGGAGTGATTGGCATTGAGTTTGCCTCTTTCTTCAACACCTTGGGTTGCAAAGTAGTGGTTGTTGAATTGTTAGATGAAATATTACCAGGAATAGACCGAACCTTGTCAGCTTTTTTACGGAACGAATTATCAAAAAGGGGAATCGAATTTCATACAAGCGCTAAAGTGGTTGCAGTGAATAATCATGCAGCCGAAATAAAAAAAGACGGTGAAATACAGCAGATAGAGACTTCAAAAATCCTGCTGAGCGTAGGTAGAAAGCCGGTATTAAACGGATTCGGATTAGAAAATCTTGATTTGGAAATTAATGATAAAAATGGCTTGAAAGTCAATGGATATATGCAGACCTCTCACCCAAATGTATATGCATGCGGCGACATTACCGGTTTCTCCCTGTTAGCGCATACGGCTGTTCGCGAGGCGGAAGTAGCGATTGCGCATCTATTGGGCAAGAATGAAATAATGTCGTACAAAGCCATTCCGGGAGTTGTTTACACCAATCCTGAAATTGCCGGGGTTGGACAGACGGAAGAAACTCTGCAAGCTGAAAATATTCCTTATACAGTCAAACAACTGCCTTTGACTTATTCCGGTCGCTTTGTTGCCGAAAACGAACACGGAAATGGTATCTGCAAAATTTTAGAAGGGGCGGACGGAATGCTGTTAGGCGCTCATATAGCAGGAAATCCTGCTTCAGAACTGATTGTAATTGCTGGAATTGCTATGGAACAAGGAATGAAAGCGGAAGAACTTAAGTCGATGATTTTTCCACATCCAACTGTCGGTGAAATAATTAAGGAAACACTGTAATGAGCGCTTATTTGCATAAATCGTCAGAAAAGGTTCAAGCCACAAGAGCTAATAACAGAATAAAATATGCTATTTTTTTTCATAGGTCGATTTTCCTCTATCAATCAAAAATACCTCGAAAACGGTTAAATATTTTTTCTTTGATTGATTCGGTCGGCTGAAAATTTGACGATTTATCCATATTTTCCAACGCTTCTTTTTGCTCTTTGGATAACGATTCGGGAACATATACTGCAATATTAATCAACAAATCTCCCGTTCCGTATGAATTAAGCGAAGGTAAACCTTTATTTCTTAGTCGTAAAACTTTGCCCGGTTGGGTGCCCTGCTCTATCTTTATCTTGGCTTTTCCTTCAAGCGTGGGAATTTCGACCGTACCGCCCATTGCAGCAACCGGAAAACTCAATAATAAGTTGTAGATAATATCATTCTGGTCGCGAATCAATTCGGGATGCGGTTCTTCTTCAACCACAACCAGTAAATCTCCGTTTATCCCTCCTCTACGGGCGGCATTCCCTTTTCCGCTGAGCGAAAGTTGCATTCCCTCAGCAACGCCTGCCGGAATGTTTAAATTGATTACATCGTCGTCCCGAACAATTCCTTCACCGTTGCAATGCGAACATTTCTTGGTGATTGTTTTTCCTTCGCCTCCACAAGCGCTGCAAACCGTAGTCGTTTGCATTTGTCCCAATATGGTGCTCATTGTCCGCGTAACATATCCAGAGCCTCGGCAAGCGCTACAAGTGGAATAGGATTTAGCATCTTCAGCGCCTGTCCCCTGACAATGCTTACAAGTTACATATTTTTTGACTTTAATTTTTTTCTCTACACCGGTAGCAATTTCTTTTAAAGAAAGTTTCACTTTTACGCGCAAATCCGTTCCGCGATTAACCCGTTGTTGAGAACTTCTCCCGTTGCTGAAACCGCCAAATCCGAAATGACCGCCAAAAATTTCGCCAAATTGCGAAAAGATATCGTCCATCGTCATTCCGCCGCCGAAATCACCTCCCGAAAATCCGCCTACGCCTGCGTGTCCAAACTGGTCATATCTTCTCCGTTTATCTTCATTTCCTAATACTTCGTAGGCTTCCGCCGCTTCCTTAAATTTTTCTTCCGCCGCTTTATCGCCCGGATTTTTATCAGGATGGTATTGAATCGCCTTTTTTCTATACGCTTTTTTTATTTCTTCGTAAGACGCTGTTTTCGTTACTTCTAATACTTCGTAATAATCTCTTTTTGTTGCCATTATATGCTTTTATTAATTCGCCACAATAACTTTGGCATGACGAATAACCTTGTCATACAAAGTGTAACCTGTTTGAATATTATCAATCACTTTTCCTTTTTGTTCCTCATTTGTAGCCGGAATCATAGCTACGGCTTCGCTCATCTCCGGATCGAAAACCTGTCTGATCGTTTCAATCGGTTTTACGCCGTTTTGTAGGAGATAGCTCATAAATTTATTATAAATGAGCAGGATACCTTCCTTCACAGACGATAAATCAGTTGCAGTTTCAAGCGTTTTTATTGCCCGTTCAAAATCGTCGATAACCGGTAAAAGGCCGGTAAACGCTTTTTCGCCTCCGGTTTTAATTAATTCCGATTTTTCTTTAATCGTTCGTTTACGATAATTGTCATACTCAGCCATTAAGCGAAGGTACGAATCATTGAGCTTTTCCAATTCTTCCGACATGTTGTCAGCGCTTCCCGGATTCTCATCGGGATTTTCCGCTTCTAACGGGGCTATATTCTGTTCTTTTGTCGTAACATCTGCTAAATTGTCAGACGAAAGTATTTCATTTTCAAAGTCTTCCATCTTCTTTTTATTGTTCATAACTTAAAAATTTATTATTAATCAGGCACTTACAAAATTTCGGATCATTTTGTTCACACAACTTTCTATTTATACTTGCAAATATATTGCCAAAATTGCACTGCGATTAGAAGAAAAGTTTTATCTTTGCATCGCAAGTGCGAGACACAAAAATTTATGGGGCATTAGCTCATCTGGCTAGAGCGTTAGACTGGCAGTCTAAAGGTGACGAGTTCGATCCTCGTATGCTCCACAGAAAAAATTTCTTCATGATTTGCTAAAAAATCATTCGTTTTTGTTTTTGTTTGCAATTATTTTAGTAATTTTGCGCCCTGATTATTATTATTTTATTATCAACATTTTAAAAAATTAGTGAAATGAAAAAGTATTTATTGATTGCTACAGTTACTCTTGGACTTGCTTTTACAGCTTGCAGCAGCGGACAAAAAACCGAAACTGCACCTGCTACAACCGATGCTGCTCAGCCAGTAGTTACAGCTACTGTTGATAGCGCAGCCGTTACTGTTGATAGCACTGCCGTTAAAGTTGATTCTGCCTGCGTAAAGAAATGATCGTTTGCAAAGTTGAAAGTAAGGATTTAAAACTAAAAACCTCCCAACCGGTAACAGCGATGGGAGGTTTTTTTTCTAAAGATTATATGAATTATTGATTAGTTGGTTTCTCGGTTTCCAAACTTTTTACTTTCTTTTTGTTCTTATTCCATTTTGCCTTTTTGGCGCTGGCATCTTTGTTCACCTGGTCAACGCCTTTGTTCACTTTGCTTCCTTGATCTGCCTTACCTTTTTTCATCATATTCTTATGCTGATCCTGATATTTTTGATATTGTTCAGGAGTAAGAATAGATTTTACCTGAGCATCATAAGCTTCCCTTTTGGCTTTCATATCCTGCTGAGCGCCTTGTTTTGAAGTACGAAGTTGAGCCTGATCTTTAGCAAATTGCGACCGAACAGCTTTTAACTTTGTCACCTGATCCGGCGTCAAATTAAGCGATTTTTGCATAGCTTCAACTTGTTTGGAAGCTCTTTGTTCAGTCGTCATACTTGTTTTCTGACCTTTGTTGCGTCCTTGTTGAGATTGAGCATACGTCATTCCTGCACAAAAAATTGACATTAATAATGTCAGCGATAAAATTTTTACTGTTTTCATTTTACTGAAATTTTAATTGGTAATTTATAAAATTTTATTTGTTTTTTGCCTAAAAGCAAATACGATTATAAGACTGCATAAAAACAGGCAGGTTTAATTGCAAAGCGTTAAATAATAATTTAATAAATTTACTTTTTGTTAATTCTCAGTTACGAGTTCTGGGGTTAGTCAAAAAAATGTCTCAATTAAAACAAATGTATTTCCACCTTCTCGAGTTCTTCTTCAAAAGCTTGTAATTCGCTACGTATGGATTTCAACCGGTGAACAATTTCTTCCGTTTGAACAACTGTTTCTTTGTTGCTTTTTAATTTTTGCTTGGCGCCGGCTAAGGTTAATCCTTTTTCTTTTACCAAATGATATACCAATCGAATGGCTTCTATGTCTTCTTCGCTGTATTGCCGCGTGCCTTTTTCCGACTTTTCGGGATGAATAGAATCAAATTCCTTTTCCCAATAACGAAGCAGGGTAGGATTTACATGAAACATATCGGCGACTTCCCGGATGGAATAGTTTACTTTTTTCTGCTTGAACGATTTCATACAGCAGTTATGATGCGCTTATCTGTTTTCGGAAATAAATAATACTTCGCTGTAGTCTTTTGGACTTAAACCCAAGAAGAAATATTTTGCCGGATTATCCGGATTCCCTTTGAGTAAGACTTCATAATGAACATGATTTCCACTCGCGAGGCCGGTCATGCCTACCGTAGCGATTTTTTGTTCGCGAACTACTTTTTGTCCGGGTTTTACTAACATTTCTTTACAATGCCCGTAGCGTGTTTTAAAGCCAAATCCATGGTTGATAACAACGGCATTCCCATAATCGCCATCCCAAGAGGCTGATTCGACGACTCCATCTCCTGTGGCGTAAATCGGGCTGCCGGCATCTGCTGAAATATCAATTCCGGCATGCATTCGCCAATCGCCAGTAATCGGATGTATCCGCATGCCATATCCGGATGAATATTGCTTAAAATCTTTGACGGAAATGGGGATAATTGCCGGAATACTTTTCATACGCAGATCTTTAGTCTTAATTAATCCCATTAATTCGTCATACGAATTGGATTGAACATAAAGTTCTTTAGTCATGATATCCAAATTGCGGGTAGTTGAAACGACTAAGTCGGAATTAGGCATATCCATAAGCGTTTCATACCGGTTAGTTCCTCCGAAGCCGGGGCGGCGAATAGATTCTGGAATAGGGTCGGCATTAAAAATAGCCCTATAGAGTAAGTTGTCACGCTGCTGAAGATCGGATAAAATTTTTTCGTTTTCAGCAATACGTTTTTTTAATACGTCATACTGTGTTAATAACAACTTATTATCTTTTTTTAACTGTTGTTCTCGCGGAGAGTCGAAAGCATACGTGGCAAATCCGAACAGGATAGCGCCCACGCCGATACCTATAATCAATTGTCTAAAAACAATCCAAATCCGTTGACTTATAGAAACATATACACGTTCGTATGATAATGTTTTCGGATTATACTGAAAAAATATTTTACTCATAGATACAAAATGATATTGATAATTGCCACAAAAATAAGTTATTTATCGTACTTTTGCAAATTATTTTAAGTTAAATTTTAAATGACAGCTAAAGAAATTCGTCAATCGTTCAATAATTTTTTTGAAAAAAAGAATCATCAAATCGTTCCTTCTGCTCCTATGGTTATTAAAGGAGATCCAACGTTGATGTTTACCAACGCCGGAATGAATCAATTCAAAGACATCATTCTGGGAAATGTTCCCATCAAATATTCCCGAATAGCCGATTCTCAAAAATGCCTGAGAGTAAGCGGAAAACATAATGATTTGGAGGAAGTCGGTCACGATACCTATCATCATACTATGTTTGAAATGTTGGGCAACTGGTCGTTTGGCGATTATTTCAAAAAAGAAGCCATTGAATATGCTTGGGAATATTTGACGGATGTATTGAAATTAGATAAAAACCGGTTGTATGTGACTGTTTTTGAAGGGGATGGGCTATTATCCCGCGACGACGAAGCTGCTTCCTATTGGGAAAAATATTTATCTAAAGAACGGATTATCAACGGAAGTAAAAAAGATAACTTTTGGGAAATGGGCGATACCGGACCTTGCGGACCTTGTTCTGAAATTCATATCGATATTCGTCCCGATGAAGAACGGGCGAAAACGGACGGGCTATCTTTGGTGAATAAAAATCATCCGCAAGTGATTGAAATATGGAATCTTGTCTTTATGCAATTCAACCGGAAAGCCGACAGTTCACTCGAAAGTCTGCCGAACAAAGTGATTGACACCGGTATGGGATTTGAACGCTTGTGTATGGCGGTTCAGGGAAAAACTTCCAATTACGATACCGATGTCTTTCAGCCGATTATTTCGGAAATAGGCAGGATGACTGGAAATGAATATGGAAACAATCCGAAAAAAGACATTGCCATGCGGGTAATTGCCGACCATATCCGTACCATCGCTTTTTCGATTACCGATGGGCAACTGCCATCCAATGCGAAAGCCGGCTATGTGATTCGCAGGATTTTGCGCCGAGCAGTCCGCTACGGATATACTTTTCTGAATCAGAAACATGCTTTCATGTATAAACTGTTGCCGGTTTTGATTGATACGATGGGCGACGCCTATCCGGAACTGATTGCCCAGCAATCGTTAATCGAAAAAGTAATGAAAGAAGAAGAAGAATCCTTTTTGCGTACTTTGGAAAACGGTATTAAATTATTGGATAAGACTATTCAGGAAGCAAAATCGAACAATCGAGAGCAAATTTCAGGAGTGGATGCTTTTGTTTTATACGATACTTATGGTTTTCCTTTAGATTTAACAGAACTTATTGCACGAGAAAATGACATGACTGTTGATATTGAGGGTTTTAATGTAGAAATGCAAAAGCAAAAGGAACGCGCCCGAAATGCCGCCGCTGTGGAAACCGGCGATTGGATTGCCGTTCGCGAAAGCGCTGAAGCGTCTGCGGTCGATCCGGTTCTGTTTGTCGGTTATGACGAAACTTCCGTTCAGGCAAAAATACTTCGTTATCGGAAAGTTAAACAAAAGAATATGGAATTTTATCAGCTTGTTTTCGACCGGACTCCTTTTTATGCTGAAATGGGCGGACAGGTCGGCGACAGCGGTGCATTCACGGATTCGGAAGGAATCCGGACGGCGATTTTCGATACGCAGCGTGAAAATAACCTGATTGTACATTTGACGAATCAACTCCCGAGTGATGTGAATGATGAATTTTTACTCGAAGTGAATCTTGAAAAACGGCGGGCGACGGAATGTAATCACACGGCAACGCACCTGTTGCACGAAGCCTTGCGAGAAATTCTCGGAACGCATGTGGAACAAAAAGGTTCTTACGTTTCTCCGGATATTCTCCGCTTTGACTTTGCCCACTTTCAAAAACTGACGGATGAGGAAATCCGCGAAGTAGAAAAGTGGGTAACTTCCAAAATCAGAGAAGATGTTCCATTGGATGAATCCCGTCATGTTCCGATTGCCGAAGCAAAAAAGATGGGCGCGATGGCGCTTTTCGGCGAGAAGTACGGCGAAGATGTACGGGTTGTGCGATTCGGTTCATCCATTGAGCTTTGCGGAGGAACGCATATTGCTTCTACCGGACATATTGGTACTTTCCGCATTATCGGCGAAAGTTCGATTGCTGCCGGAGTACGCCGGATTGAAGCGGTTTCGGGCGAAGCTTGCGAGAATTTTCTCTATGCGCAGCAAGATTTAATCAAAGATGTGCGTTCGCTTTTTAATAATATGCCGGATTTGAAACAGGCGATTCGTAAGATTTTTGAAGAAAATCGCGATTTGAAAGAACAGATGGAAGCGTTTTTCAAAGAAAAAATACAGCAGGTAAAAAAGCAAATCATAGATGAAAAGCGAACGGTAAACGGAATTAACCTGTTCACAGTCAAAGGACCTTATCCGCCGGAGATGGTGAAAGATATTGCCTTCCAACTGCGAGGAGAAATTACCGAAAAGATGGTTTTTGCCGGCGCAACCGAATCGAACGGAAAGCCTGCGCTAACATTAATGATTAGCGACGATTTGGTAAACAATGGCTTAAATGCTTCCTTAATAATAAGAGAAGCAGCCAAACAAATTCAGGGTGGCGGTGGTGGACAAGCCTATTTCGCTACTGCCGGCGGAAAAGATTCCGCCGGATTAGCAGGCGCTTTAGATACGATGATTGAGAAAGTAACGAACGCTTAACAGGGATTACCACATAAATCGAACGTTGAAATCATAATATTCATAATGAGGAAGAAAATCCGGATTATGATCGCTCGCCTTTACAATAAACTTAACTTGTCCGGGTAGAAATTCACAAGTAATTTGTTCTGTGTAATAAAACAACGGTTGACCGTTATCGTCTGTCTCTATCCAATAATCATTAAAAGGCAAAGGGGAAAGGGTTCCGTCTTCGTACATTAAAAAAGATTGCATGGCGCCGTTGTCAAAAATGTATTGCGTGAGCTCTGGCACGCTAAACGTTTTATAGAAATACATTCCGGAGTCATCACTATCTTTTTTCCAATCTTTAGAATTTACCGTATAGTCTTTAGAAAAAGTGTAGGGTTCAACAACTTGTTGAACGGGATCATTTTTCTGGCAAGACGAAAGAAAAACGATCATCACGACTGCTACTGCTGCTGTCCATTTTTTAATAATTGTCATAGGTTTTTGTATTTAAATTTGATACAAAGATAATACATATTTATAATATTTACTGTTTTCTTGAATTGATTATTAAAATTCTTTCACTTTTCCGCCGGAAAATACTTGTTGTTTTGGCGAGCTTGACCCGCCATCCCTTGAAAATCAAATGGGGATTTTAATGGTTAAAAATTAAATCCAAACCTTATTTTTCGACTTAATCTGTATTATTTCCCCTAAATCCCCTTTGGTGGGAAGCTGTGTGAGAAGTGTTGTCACAGTGTGAATCTCATCAAGTTAAAAAAGGGCTTTTTTACGATGCCGGAATTAACTCTACAGAACGCCCAAGAGCCGATGCAATACGGAAAAAAGTAGATACTCCGGGTTCAATAATTCCTTTTTCAATTTTTGAAATATAGGATTTTTCAGCGCCTATACGGCTTGCAAGTTCTGCCTGAGTCATTTTTTCGGATTTACGAACATCGTGTATTATTTGTCCCATGCAATAAACGTATGCTTCTCGACGAAATTGCTCACGCTCAGAAGTACCTACCTTCCCATACAGATTATCCATCATATCATCAATGCTTGTCAATACGTTATCGTTTGCTTTCATAATATTCATTTTTTAATTTTATGGCTTGTCTAATTTCACTTTCAGGTGTTTGTTGGGACTTTTTTTGAAATCCATTAAACAAAATAACAATATTTCCTTCATCAAAACAGAAGAAAACACGATAAATATTTCCTTCATATTCAGCTCTTAGTTCATACAATCCATCTCGTATGTATTTAGCGAATTTGCGTGAAATTCTATTTTGTGTTTTCAGCATATCAATAGAATAGAATACTTTTTTAGATGCATCTTCATTCAAAGTTGAAATAAAATCTAAAAAATAATTCTTATATGCAAATACTTTTCTTTCCATTCCAATGGTGCAAAGATAGAAATAAATAGTAATATATTGCAACATTCTTAAAAAATTTCACAAAATATTTTTATAATCCAAAGCTTTCCTTATCATTTGTAATGACTAATCCAAAATATATCAAAGGGAACTTTGTCACAGTATGATGCAAATTTCCCCTTTAGGGAGAGTGGTTGTGGGTGAGGACTTACATTCCCAATACCCCGCTTTTTTGCTTGACATTGTTATCGTTGTCGAGCGACGATTTCTTGACATTGATTTGCTTGCCTTGATTGAAATGGAAATTAAGTTGGAATATCATCAAATTGTTCAACAACTTCAGCCCGAATGCCTGTTTTGCATAATACACATTCGGAATTTCGGTCAAATGTTCCTGCGAAGATTTTAAAAATCCGTCATTTACAATTGGCAGCACATAAAGGAATGTCAAACTGAGTTTTTGCTTGAAGAGATTTTTTTGAAGCATAATTGCAGGAATATCATTTCCTCCTTGATTGTAGCCCTGCAAAGTCGCATATTTAGTAATCATTTTTTGAAGCATCACGCCTGCCATTG
>Ga0209629_10001870_pt1 | contig 13774 bp, 10 predicted proteins | sample TergutCu122P5_FD_187286 | JGI IMG/M metagenome (GOLD analysis project Ga0209629, IMG submission 187286) | Cubitermes ugandensis P5 segment gut microbial communities from Kakamega Forest, Kenya - Cu122 P5 (SPAdes) (version 2) | ecosystem: Host-associated > Arthropoda: Insects > Digestive system... | reverse complement strand
AACGGAAACTTTTTTCGTTATTTTTATACTCTATATATTTCATGATGCAAAGGTACGCACGCGCACGCGATATAAAAAATCTAATTTACATTAACTCTAATATATTCATTTGGGATTTTCAGGCCTTTCGGGAGGGTCAAGTTTAAAAAATTCAGAATTAGAAACTTTGAGTTCGAACTATCTTGCCGTTTCAAATAATCATAAAATTGGACGTTTTTCAATTGGTTATGGGCTTTCCTTTGCAAAAAACACTTGTGAGAAGTATTCTATATCTCCATGGCTTTTCTTTGTGCCGGTAAAAATCTTTGAAAAAAGCCATTATACACTTGGCTTAATGTTTCCGGGCTATTTTCAGTTGGGAGAGTATTTTAATATAGGAATCGTTTATCGCCCGACTTTCTACCGTCCTAATATGACTAACAAATTTGTGTATGAACATTTAATAAGTTTTGATTTAGCGTTGAAAATAAGACTAAAAGAATAACAAATGTATGACAATTCAGAGTACACGACGTTTATGCAGGAATTGGATAATATGGGATTTCCTCTACAATGTCAAAACATTGCTATTACGGACGGAAGCTGGCAAGGCGCTCAAACGGTTGCTCCGGAAAGTACGATTCTCAATATTTGGAAATTGCAAAAATTCTTCTTATCTTTGCTTCATCTTACAATTATGTTCATACTTGGACGGTACCTCTAATTGTAAGAATGTAGAAAAGATAAACTGAAAAAGGATTTCAGGAAACCCCATTTCGGAAAGAGATTTCTATTGGTCTCTATTCCGTTTTTCTCATAGATAGATTCTATTTTGTCTGATTGTAAGCGATTTTCCCTGCGGGCGAAATCGTTTTTTTTATTTCAATATTACAGTATGACGGGTAAAAGACAGGTGTCTTTAAAAAAGAAGATAGGTATCATTGAAAAAGATGATAGGAATCATTGAAAAAAATAACAGCCATCCCTATAAAATAGGATGCGCTATCTTTTCGGCTAATATTTTGAAATGAAATTCCTTAAAAATATTTAAAAATGCAGGGAGTTATTCCGGCATGAAACAACGTTCGGCATTAGCCAATTTGAAAAATCGACAGATTTTTGTTAACTTTGCCACTCAAATTCATTGATAATATATGTTAATAATAAAGAATTTACACGCTTCCATCAACGGAAAAGAGATAATAAAAGGACTGAATTTGGAAGTAAAAGCCGGTGAGACTCATGCTATTATGGGTCCCAACGGTTCGGGGAAAAGTACTTTATCGGCAGTATTGGTCGGGAATCCGGCCTTTGAAGTTACCAAAGGTGAGATTATTTTTGAAGGAAAAAATTTGTTGGAAATGTCGCCGGAAGAACGTTCTTGTGCGGGCATTTTTCTGAGTTTCCAGTATCCGGTGGAAATTCCCGGCGTCAGTATGGTGAATTTTATGCGGACTGCCGTCAATGAACACCGGAAGTATCGTGGCGAAGAACCTTTATCAGCCGGCGATTTCCTGAAATTAATGCGCGAAAAGCAAGCCATTGTCGAATTGGACAAAAATTTGGTAAACCGTTCGGTCAATGAAGGCTTTTCGGGAGGTGAAAAAAAGCGAAACGAAATATTTCAAATGGCGATGCTTGAACCTAAATTGGCCATTCTCGACGAGACAGACAGTGGATTGGATATTGATGCTTTGCGGATTGTAGCTCATGGAGTCAATCAGCTAAAACGTCCGGAAAAGGCTACAATTGTGATTACACATTACCAACGTCTGTTGGACTATATCAAGCCGGATATTGTGCATGTCTTGTACAATGGCCGGATTATCCGGACTGCCGGCCCTGAATTGGCTTTGGAATTGGAAGAAAAAGGATATGACTGGCTTAAAGAATGAGAATCGTCATTGCGAGGGCGAAGCCCGAAGCAATCCAGAAAAGAAAAGGCTGGATTGCTTCGCCGCAAGCGGCCGCAATGACGGGAGAAAAACAGAAATTTATGGAACAATATATTAATTTTTTTAATACATACCGGAAAGAAATTGACGAAGGCTGCTCATCTTTGTTAAATTCCTATCGCGAAAAGGCTTTTGAAACTTTTCAACGGATAGGATTTCCTGCATATAAATCGGAAGATTACCGGCACATTCATATCGCCGATTTGCTGAAAGAAGATTTCGGGTTTTACCTGAACCGTTCGGGTATTAACATCAATCCTCGTATGGTTTTTCACTGCGATGTTCCAAATCTGAACTCGCACAAACATTTCGCCGTGAACGGACATTTTTATAATGAAGAAGCTCCAAAAGATTTGCCGCCAACCGTTTTTTCCGGTAGCCTGAATGTTTTTGCGGAGCAATATCCTCAATTATTCGCAAAATATTACAATCAATTGGTTTTTGCGCGTCATTGCGAGGGGGTAGATTGCTTCACTCCGTTCGCAATGACGGAGATTGCTTCGCCGCAAGCGGCTATCAATGACGGATTGGCAGCGTTTAATACAGCATTTGTGCAAGACGGATATGTTTTGTATGTTCCGGAAAATGTGGTTATCGAAAAAACGATTCAATTAACCAATATTTCGGCAGGGAATAATACTTCGTTGATTAACAGGCGAATGCTTTTCATTCTTGAGCCTGGTGCACAGGCAAAAATTTTGGTTTGCGACCATGCTTACGACGAAACCCCAACGACGGCAAACACCCAAGTCGTTGAGATTTTTACGGGAGAAAGCGCTGAATTGGATTTCTGCGAATTGGAAGAAAGCAGCCCAAACACAGTCCGGCTGACGAGCAACTTTGTCCGGCAAGCCGCTTCTTCCCAAGTGAGAATTACCGGCATTACTTTGAGCAACGGCACAACTCGCAACAATTATACCATTGACCTGACAGGCGAACATGCGGAAACATACCTCTATGGAATGGCTATTGCCGACAGCCGCCAAAAAGTAGATAATCATACGCTTATCAACCATTTTGCTCCAAATTGCCGTTGTAACGAATTGTTTAAATACATCTTGGACGACGAAGCAATTGGCGCTTTCAGCGGAAGAATTGTTGTGGCAAAGGGTGCACAAAAAACAGAAGCTTACCAAAGCAACCGCAATTTGCTGGGAAGCCGCAATTGCCGGATGTTTTCCAAACCTCAATTGGAAATTTACGCCGACGATGTGAAATGTTCCCATGGAATGACCACCGGACAATTGGACGAAAACGCATTGTTTTATCTTTGCTCACGGGGAATCCCGGAAGACGAAGCTGTTTTGTTGCTTAAATTCGCTTTTTCCAACGATGTGATACAAGGGATTCGCATGGAAGGATTGCGAGACCGGTTGAAATTATTGATAGAGAAACGATTCCGGGGTGAATTGGTGACTTGCCGGGATTGCGGGAGAAAAACTTAGTTCCGTCATTGCGAGGGCGAAGCCCGAAGCAATCCTCCCCTTTAACTCCCACAAATATAGGGGGAGAACAGTTCCCCTCCTTTGGAGGGGTTAGGGGAGGTTCTCTTGGAGAGGGATTGGAGAAGAGGTGAGAGATTGCTTCGCCGCAAGCGGCTCGCAATGACGGGAAAAAATGAAAAAGATAATTAAAATGGGAAAAGAATTAAACATAGAACAAATCCGCAAAGATTTTCCGATTCTATCGCAAAGAGTTTTCGGAAAACCTTTGATTTATTTGGATAATGCTGCTACAACGCAAAAACCGCTGAGCGTTATCCGAAAAATAGAAGAAGTTTACTCGACGATAAACTCCAACGTTCACCGGGGCGTGCATCATTTAAGTCAGTTGGCAACCGAATCGCACGAAGAAGCTCGAAAAACGGTTCAACGTTACATCAATGCCGTTTCGTCCAACGAAATTATTTTTACAAGCGGAACCACAGATTCCATCAATCTGGTGGCTTACAGTTTTTGCCGTTCGCAATGCAAACCGGGTGATGAAATCATTATCACGACAATGGAACATCATTCGAATATTGTCCCATGGCAAGTTCAGCGTGATATTTCGGGCGTCGAAATCAAAGTTGTTCCGCTTCGGGAAAACGGAGAAATCCGGCTTGCAGATATCGAAGCGCTGATTTCTTCCAAAACCCGACTCATCTCCGTAGCGCATGTTTCCAACGTTTTAGGAACCATTAACCCTATTGCCGAAATCATTCAATTGGGACACAGTCACAACATTCCGGTGTTGATCGACGCAGCCCAATCCATACAACACATTCCGGTTGATGTTCAATCCTTGGATTGTGATTTTTTGGTGTTTTCGTCCCACAAAATATACGGGCCGACAGGTGTAGGCGTTTTGTACGGAAAAGAAAGTTGGTTGGAAAGACTACCGCCCTATCGTGCCGGTGGTGAAATGATTGCACACGTTTCTTTCGAAAAAACGACTTTCAACGACCTACCCTATAAATTTGAAGCTGGTACGCCCGACTATGTAGGTTCGACCGCTTTGGGAGAAGCCATCCGGTACGTGGGAAATCTGGGATTAGAAAAAATACGCCGGTACGAAGACCGGTTGTTGCAATATGCGACCGAGCAGTTGTTGCAAATCGAAGGCCTGCAAATCTTCGGAACTTCGCCGCACAAAAGTTCGGTCATTTCCTTTCTTGTAGGAAACATCCATCCTTATGATATGGGTATGTTGCTCGACCAATTGGGAATCGCTCTCCGGACAGGCCACCATTGTGCCCAACCACTCATGGAGTCACTGGGAATCGAAGGAACTTTACGCGCTTCTTTTGCGTTTTATAATACTGAGGAAGAGATTGACATTCTGGTTGAAGGAATCAGAAAAGTAGCTAAAATGTTTTTATGAACACAAAAATTTGCTTTATCGTAACGATGCTTTTGTTTTTTTCCTGTGAAGGCAAAAGAGATTTGCCGGATATCATGAAATCCAAAACCTTACATGTTGTTACGCAATCCGATTCCGTCGTTGGTTTCGAATACGATCTATACAAATACGTCGAAAAGCGTTCGGGTTTAACGGTGCAAATACTTTCGGAAAACAATTTTGATTTGTGTGTCAAAGGCTTACAAAACAGAACTTACGATGTTATTGCAAATAATATTCCCATCACCAATGAAAATAAAAAATACCTTTCATTTACGATTCCGGTCACGATAAGTAATCAAGTGCTTGTCCAACGGAAACCAGATAAAGAAGACACAACACAAATTTTCATCCGGAATCAAATTGATTTGGCAAATAAAACCGTTTATGTAGCGCAAAATCCGGCAGCGGTTTTAAGGCTAAAAAACCTTTCGGAAGAAATTGCAGAACCTGTTTTTATTCAGGAAATTCCGGATAATTCACCGGAAAACCTGATTCTTATGGTTAGTGGGAAAGAAATTGATTATGCGATAGTTGATAAGGCGATCGCAAAAAAAATGGCTGTGCAAAATCCGAATATTGATTATAGCATAGATATTGGTTTTAACCAGTTGCAAGCTTGGGCAGTGCGGCCTTCGTCCCCCATTTTGTTAGACAGTTTGAATGTTTGGATTACGGAATTTATGAAATAGTGATATGTTAAACAACGTCATTGCGAGCCGCTTGCGGCGAAGCAATCTATACCGTTAAGAGATTGCTTCGGGCTGAAGCCCTCGCAATGACGTTGAACAAAGCCCTCGCAATGACGTTGAACAAAGCCCTCGTAATGATGTTGAACAAAGCCCTCGCAATGAAAATAACTCTTTAAGTAAAAGGTGAAAGAATCCTATTCCGGATTTCTTTCACCTTTTGCCTTTTTACCCAGTACCCTGTCTTATGACAGAGAGATCGTCGTATCGTCTTCTTTTTTATCGAAGAGCAATTTTTCTTCACGCGACAGCCAACCTATGGCGGCGTAGATTTCTTTTTCGCTCAGTTTAGTAATTTTCTTCAACTCCTTAATGCCTTTGGCGCCTTGTTCGTCGAGAACTTTCCAAATCTGACCGGCATCACTTCCAATTTTTTCTTTCATTTTTTCTTAATTTTTATAATCGTTATTTTTGCACGTCATTGCGAGCCGCTTGCGGCGAAGCAATCTCAATCATTTGTAGATTGCTTCGGCTGCTTCGTTCCTCGCAACTCTCGCAATGATGACATTATTTATTGCCCTTTCAATTTATTATAAAGCTTATCCATTTTTTCGTATTTTTCACCCATTCCTAAAGTGTAATAGATTTGACCCAAAGCATAAACTGTACTTGCATTCGTAGCATCTAATTCCAACGCTTTTTCAAAATAAGGTAAGGCTTGTTTGAAAAAATCCAACGATTTTTGGGCTTCAATTTTGGACTGATTAACGTCTTTCATTTGATCTGCTTCTCCTCGTTTTTCAACGCCTAAATTGAAAAAAACACGTCCGAGATGGGTAAGATAATCAATATTAGCCGGTTCCAATTCTACTGCCTTTTTCATATTTTGAATGGCTTCATCGCTTTTCTTATCTCCTTCGTAAACCTGACCTAAAACATCAAATAATTGTGCATTATTTGGAGTTTTAGCTATAGCTGTATTAAGCAAATTAATAGCTTCATCCGTTTTCCCTTTGTAGATGGTTTGATTAATAAGGCTCAACAAAAAATAATCATTTTGCGGAAATTTCTTAAATCCTTCTTCAACCGTCTTTTGAAAATTCACCGTATCCTGTATTTGCATATATGCCATAGCAAGCGCACGATAAATTTCTTCTTCGTTGACGCCACCGTTCTTGATTTCTTCAAAAATTTCAATAGCGTTCTGATGATTAGGAATGAAAGTGGCGGAAAGACCGGCATAATACCTTACTTGTTTTTCGATACTGTCAGTTACTTCCCATTTTTGATCAGCAAAAAGGTCCATTTTTTTAAAATCTCCAAACATTTTGAAGTTTTCGTAGGCTTTTTGATAATCCTTGTTGTTGTAATAATAAATTCCTGCATTAGAATAAAAAGGACGATTTATTAACATAATCGACTTAATATCTTTCGTAAATCGAGGTTTCACTTTCCCTTTTGCATCAGGAACTTGATCGAATTTCAATGCTTTTTGAAAATAGGGCCAAATGGCATCCAGAGCAGCATACATCACGGCTTCGTTGGGCTTTTTGCCAAGCATTTCATTGGCACGTTCATTATCGAACTGTTTGTTTTCGATATTTCCAGCTACATACCAGGTTTCCGCATCTTCGGCCGTTTCCGGATTTGTCATTGCATCCTTGATAAGATTTCTTGCATTCTCAATATTGGTCGAAGTTCCTTTAATTTCATCAGCAGCCGCCTTTACCGCTTTTTTCTGTGCAAAAGTAATACTTGCTGCCAAAAGAAAAAATACTGTTGTTAATACTATTTTTTTCATAACATACTAATTTTTTTAATTATAATAATTCAAATCAGGCTGTAAAGTTATAAATTATTCGTTAATTTCATCGTTTTCCGTATCATTTTCATCAAAATTTTCATTAATATCAGAATTTTCGCTGTTTTTTTCATCAACAATATCCAATTCCGATTCGGATATAACCTTACAAACCGAAGCAATTTCATCATTCCGTTTTTCAAGATTAATCAAACGGACGCCTTGCGTAGCCCGTCCGATCACATTTACATCGGAAACATTCAGACGGATGGTAATACCTGATTTGTTGATAATCATCAAATCGTTGTCGTCGGTGACACTCTTGATGCCTACCAACGCGCCTGTCTTCTCTGTGATATTCAGGGTTTTAACGCCTTTCCCGCCCCGGTTGGTGATGCGATAATCATCTATCTTGGAACGTTTTCCGTAGCCTTGTTCGGATACGACCAGAATCGACTCTTTTTCAAGGTCTTTCATTGCAATCATTCCGATTACTTCATCGTCTTCCGGAGCTAAAGTCATCCCTTTCACGCCGGCAGCCGACCGTCCCATGCAACGCACCGTCTTTTCATGGAAACGAAGTGCGCGACCTTTGCGGCTTGCAATGATAATTTCGGTATCGCCGTCAGTCATTCTTACTGCAATCACTTCATCGTCGTCGTGCAAAACAATAGCATTCACGCCGTTTTGGCGTGGACGCGAATACGCTTCCAACAAAGTTTTCTTGATTACTCCTTTTTTCGTACAGAAAAGCAGATAGTGAGAATTGACAAAATCGCTGTCATTAAGTAATTTCACACGGATAAAAGCATTTACTTTGTCGTCTGCTTCAATGTTTAATAAATTCTGTATGGCACGACCCTTCGAGTTTTTTGTACCTTCGGGTATATCATAGACTTTCAGCCAATAGCAACGACCTTTTTGGGTAAACAACAACATAGTTGCGTGCATACTTGCCGGATAAATGTATTCCACAAAATCTTCGTCGCGGGTTTCCGAACCTTTGGCTCCCACTCCGCCCCGGTTTTGGGAACGAAATTCCGCCAGCGGCGTGCGTTTGATATAACCCAGATGCGAAATAGTGATAATCATTTCATCATCGGAATAAAAATCTTCAGGATTGAAATCTTCCGTCGAATAGACAATATCCGTTTTTCTCGCATCGCCGTATTTATTGCGGATTTCAATCATCTCGTCCTTAATTATATTCATTAAATGGCCTTCATTGGCTAAAATATCTTTCAAGTCGGCAATCAGTTTCAAAACCTCTTCGTATTCAGCGTGCAATTTATTTTGTTCCAATCCGGTTAATTGACGTAGACGCATTTCTACAATAGCCCGCGACTGAATTTCCGTCAAGCCGAAACGTTCCGTCAACCGTTCGATAGCTTCATTCGGGCTTTGGGAAGAACGAATAATTGCAATTACCTCGTCGATATTGTCGGAAGCAATAATCAGACCTTCCAGAATATGCGCCCGTTCTTCAGCTTTCCGCAGTTCATATTGAGTGCGCCGGGTAACTACATCTACGCGATGCTCAACAAAATACCTAACCAAATCTTTTAGATTCAATATTCTTGGACGTCCATTGACCAATGCGACATTATTCACGCTAAAGGAGGATTGCAAAGCAGTCAGTTTGTACAATTTATTCAATACTACGCTCGAATTGCCGTCTTTCTTTATGTCCACCACGATACGCATTCCTTCGCGGTCGGATTCGTCATTGACGTTTGATATGCCTTCAATTTTTTTGTCGCCGACCAAGTCTGCAATATGTTTGATCAATTCTGCCTTGTTAACAAGGTAAGGAATTTCGGTAATAATAATTTTTTCTTTGCCGTCTTTGACCTCGATTTCCGCTTTACCACGCAAAACTATGCGTCCCCGTCCGGTTTCAAAAGCGTCGCGGACTCCTGAATAACCATAAATGGAAGCTCCGGTCGGGAAATCCGGCGCTTTGATATGTTCCATTAAATCTGCCACTTCGACTTGTCCACGGGCATCAATATAAGCCAAAATGGCATTAATACATTCCGTCAGGTTGTGGGGAGGCATGTTGGTAGCCATCCCTACGGCAATACCCGAAGCGCCATTGATTAATAAGTTTGGTATTCGTGTCGGGAGAACGGTAGGCTCTTCGCCTTTATCGTCATAAGTTAGCTGAAAATCAACCGTTTCCTTGTCAATATCTTGAAGCATTACTTCGGCTAATTTACTCATTCTTGCCTCGGTATAACGCATAGCCGCCGGAGAATCCCCATCAACCGAGCCGAAATTACCTTGCCCGTCAACCAATAAATAACGCATCGACCAGGGTTGAGCCATGCGCACCAGTGTACCGTAAATCGATGAATCGCCGTGCGGATGGAATTTACCCATTACGTCACCCACAATACGCGCTGATTTTTTATAAGGTTTATCGGAATTGCTTCCGATTTCGTTCATTCCGTATAAAACTCTTCTATGCACGGGTTTAAGTCCATCTCTCACATCAGGCAAAGCCCTGGATACGATCACTGACATCGAGTAGTCGATGTAGGCCGATTTCATTTGGTCTTCAATATCAATCCGAATAATTCTGTCTTGATTATCAGTCATTTGTAAATATTTTTATTAAAGTAAAATTTCTCGTCATTACGAACGTAGTGAAGCAATCCAGAATATTGACTTTCAATGGATTGCTTCGGGCTGGCGCCCTCGCAATGACGGGGCGCTGATTTCCCGAAAAATCACGCTAAGGTACGACTTTTTCTCCTAATATAAAAACTTTTTTTCATTTTCATTTATGAATGTGTTGTAAAAACATGACATTTATACATATATTTAGTGAATGGCATAAATTTTGAGTACAATATTCAATTAAAATAAATATATTTGCAGTAAATTTTGGAGGAAGATAAAAAATGATAAGAAAAAATTTTTCTAATAAAGTAAAGAATGTTCTCATGTTCAGCCGTGAAGAAGCCGGACGCCTCCACAATTCCAGCGTGGGAGTAGAGCATATTTTACTTGGAATGTTACGCGACAAAAAAAGCAAAGCCTCATCTATCATCAATTTATTGGGAGTCGATTCCAATGAGTTGAAAACCGCTATCGACAAAGAACTGTTTGAAGACGGTGAATACATTTCCGAAAACCAGCTAACTATTGATAAAAGTGTTGAAAACTTACTACGCATAAGTGTTTTGGAATCTATCAATCTAAACAGTTCGGAAACGGATACAGAACATTTACTTTTGGCGATGTTGAAAGATCGTAATTCCACAGCTTTTCAAATTTTAGATCACTACTCCATTAATTATAATAAGGTGTTCGGTTTATTGACAGAAAACAACAAAGATGCCGAAAAATTCATGCAACCTCAAATGGGAGCCGGATTTACGGGAGATGAAGATGACGACGATCTGGACGATTCGTTTTCCAAAAAACGGGAAACTTCCCGTGCAAGCGCCGGTAATACCAACAAAAGCAGCGATACTCCGGTGATTGACAGTTTCGGCACAGATTTGACGAAAGCCGCCGATGAAAACCGTTTAGACCCTATCGTAGGCAGGGAAAGAGAAATCGAACGGCTGGCGCAGATTTTAAGCCGGAGGAAAAAAAATAATCCGGTTTTGATCGGTGAACCCGGAGTAGGTAAATCGGCTATCGTAGAAGGTTTAGCGCTCAGAATTACACAGCGGAAAGTTTCGCGGATTTTGTTTGACAAACGCGTGGTAAATTTAGATATGGCTTCTATTGTTGCCGGAACCAAATACCGTGGACAATTTGAAGAACGCCTCAAGGCGATATTAAACGAGTTGTCAAAAAATCCGAACGTGATTCTTTTTATCGATGAAATTCATACCATCGTCGGGGCTGGCGGCGCTTCCGGTTCAATGGACGCAGCCAATATACTGAAGCCGGCTCTGGCAAGAGGCGAAATTCAATGTATCGGTGCAACTACGCTTGACGAGTATCGTAAAAACATTGAAAAGGACGGCGCTTTGGAACGGCGTTTCCAAAAAGTTATGGTTGATCCGACAACGGCCGAAGAAACCTTGCAAATCCTCGAAAACATCAAAGAAAAATACGAAGATCATCACAATGTATATTATACGCCTGAAGCGATAAAGGCTTGCGTAACGCTCACAGACCGCTACATCAGCGACCGGAATTTTCCCGACAAAGCCATTGATGCCATGGATGAAGCCGGTTCGCGCACGCACATTTCCAATATCTCCGTGCCGAAAGCCATTGAAGAATTGGAAGCTCAGATTGAAGAAATCAAACTACAAAAAGTACAAGCGGTTAAGTCGCAAAATTTCGAATTGGCTGCCGGTTACCGCGACCGGGAACGACAATTGCTGTTGAATTTGGAAACATCCAAATCCAAATGGGAAGAGGAATTGCAAATCAATCGCCAGGTTGTCGATGAAGAAAAAGTCGCAGAAGTGGTTGCCATGATATCGGGCGTTCCCGTACAACGGATCGCCAAAGCGGAAAACCAACGGTTGATGGAAATGGGAGATGTTCTCAAATCCAAGGTAATCGGACAGGATGAAGCAGTTAGCAAAATTGTAAAGGCTATTCAACGCAACCGAATCGGTCTGAAAGACCCGAACAAACCTATCGGGACATTCATGTTCTTAGGCCCTACGGGCGTAGGAAAAACGCATTTAGCAAAAAAATTAGCCGAATATTTATTCGACTCGGCCGACACTTTGATTCGAATCGACATGAGCGAATACATGGAGAAATTTTCCGTTTCACGACTCATCGGAGCGCCTCCGGGATACGTGGGCTATGAAGAAGGCGGACAATTGACCGAAAAAGTACGCCGGAAACCCTATTCCGTAGTTTTATTGGACGAAATAGAAAAAGCGCATCCCGACGTATTTAATATTTTATTGCAAGTAATGGACGAAGGCCGTTTGACCGATAGTTTGGGACGCAGGATTGACTTTAAAAACACGATTCTTATCATGACTTCCAACGTGGGAACCCGCCAGTTGAAGGACTTCGGGCGAGGCGTCGGATTCGTTACCACCACAGGTCCAGATGATAAAGAACTTTCCCGCAGCGTAATTCAAAAGGCTCTGAATCGCGCTTTTGCTCCTGAATTTCTGAATCGTGTGGACGACATCATAACGTTCGATCAATTAGATAAAGAAGCCATTTACAAGATTATAGAAATCGAATTATCCGGTTTCTACAAACGGGTTGAGACGCTGGGTTATACTTTGGAAATTTCGGACAAAGTGAAAGAATTTATCGCTTCCAAAGGTTATGACGTACAATTCGGCGCCAGGCCTTTGAAACGCGCTATCCAAAAATATTTAGAAGACGAATTGGCTGAAATGATTATCAAAGCCGGCGTTCACGAAGGAGACAGCGTCAAAGTTGATTTCGACGAGGAGAATAAGAAAATTGTGACAGAGGTTGTGACTGCAAGCGTTATATAATTTCTTCCTTATTCGACATCAATAACTCGCCAAATGAACGGTTAGTGAGTTTGCTTTCCATCCATGAGATAAAATCGAAAAAGCTAAGTAATTGTTGTTCATATTTGTTTTTGATTATTTTTGAATGTTCTTTTCGTAGTTGTTTCAGCAGTTGCTCGCGTGTTTTAGTTTGATAAAGCAAATGATGATGCATAATAAATTTGAATAATAATTTTTCCGTAATATATACATGTTTTTCATAGCGGATGTTGCGTTTAATGGATTTGATTTCGTTTTCAAAGAAATCATAATTGTTCAATTCCGCTTGCAACAATAAATTTAGTAAGCGGACATAACGATAAGCCGGTAGCGCATAATACAATTTCCCTGAGCTGACTACTTTTTTCATATTTTTGCGTGCTTCCTGATAATTGGCGGTTGCAATGTTTAGTTTGACCAATGTTAGCAATAAATCAAGCTGCATATCCAAAGGAAGTAACGATAGATTTTTAAACAACATTTCTTCTTGTTCGGAAATAAGTATTGCAGCTCCGGCAAAATCGCCGGTATTGAAAGCGATGGCAAATTGATACAAAAAAATGTAAGCTCGGACGGTCAGCACAAAATCAAGGACATAATCGCCTCGTGTAATTTCTTTTAGTTTATCAATAAAAAAAGGCATTTCTTTGTATAAACCGGCGGTTTTTAAACTGTCTAAAATTCCGGTGAGCGCTTGCAGGTAATAAATGGGCGGATTGAGAATCATGTGCTTGTTACTTTCGAATAAATCGATCAATGTCCGGAAAAAGCGTATGGCCATTTTATAATTACCGGAATCCAGATAATAGGCGGATTGAAACAACAAGTGCAACTTTTGCGTTTCGAAACCTTTATAGGAGTCATTTGCGATAAGATTTAGTTCGCTCAGAATTAAATCGTTCAGATTATCCTTCTGTTTATCCGAACGCACATATCCTTTGTGAAAAAGCCGGTGTTTGAGAATATCATAAAGCTGCGAATGAAGATTGGCGCTACGAATATACT
>Ga0209629_10001869_pt1 | contig 13777 bp, 10 predicted proteins | sample TergutCu122P5_FD_187286 | JGI IMG/M metagenome (GOLD analysis project Ga0209629, IMG submission 187286) | Cubitermes ugandensis P5 segment gut microbial communities from Kakamega Forest, Kenya - Cu122 P5 (SPAdes) (version 2) | ecosystem: Host-associated > Arthropoda: Insects > Digestive system... | reverse complement strand
ATCGCTGGCAACGGGTTGTACACAATGCTGGTGACTACATTGAAGGACAGTAAAACTTCGAAACATGTATCTATTTTGTATCAGTCGTAAATAAATAGTTGCCACTATTAAAGTTCCAACCCTCGTATGTTCCTTGTTGTTAGAAACCAACAAAACGCACTGATCGCAGTGTGTTGTCAGATAATGCCATATACATAAATGCACTCTGTTGTTAGAATGTAGAACATTTTAGTGTTAAGATACCCGGTGCACGCAGTAACCTTTGGATTTTAAAGGTTTAGACAATCTTCACGACGGTAAGCCGTCTACACACTGATGGACTGTAATTTTCGCACGACGATGCATGCGCATTGCAATCCTGTTGGCAAAACGCCGTTGGAAATTAAAAATTCTGCTAATGTCCCAGAGACATACCTGCCTGCTTGTGGGCCAGAGCGTCCCTATCAACACTGTATGTCAACCCTGAAGAAAGAGGCAGAGGTTTCCTGCGAAACTTCCTGACTTTAATACAGTTCGCTATCCAGCAAAATCCGTATTGGATTTTACATAATGACACTGTGACATTGTTGACACAGTGTCACGAACCAAGAGTGCTGTTAGCAGCGGTAGATGTCATCAGAAACATACGTATAAGAATATCGAATTTTACATGCCGGTCGAACAGTCGTAATCATCGCCAGTTTCCGTGAGTTTTTTCCCCGGAGCGTAGCAATCGCGTCTATCTAAATGTCCTGCGGTGGGCACGTAGCCAGCGCACGCCTGACGCGGTCTGTTAAAATCACACTTATGGGTCTTATCTCTTAACATTATCCCCGTAAGTAATATTCGTTTTATTTCTGGTATGTAGATTTTGATGTGGATATGCATTTCGTTGACAGCAAACATCAGGAATTGTGAAAAAATTACCTTAATTTTCACTTATCGTTGTACGGTCTGTTTTGATGTATTCTGGAAATTGCTTGTTAAACCAAACACCGCAGGTACATATCAATACAGACAATAACGACACCCCATTAGGACCATATTAATTACATGTTTTGTAATGAATACTAATCACAGACTGTTACAACTTGTGACGAATTTTACAATAAAATTGGAAGGAAGGTAATTAAATTCCAGACCTTTCTGTAGTCATATATCGTATTTATTTCATTATGGAATTAATCATGTATTTTGACAAAAGTAACAGTTTGAAAGAAATGCCTTAACATTTGTGATTCTCGATAGATAAATTTGAAATATTAAACTTTCAGTTTGTTAAAGAATTTAGTTCTGACGTCACAGCATTTCCGTTAAATGATAATGACATAAGATTGCTTACGAAATGTGGGAGAAGGAAATCAGAGCCCTTTTTTATAAAAGCCGAGAGCTGTAAAGTGAGGATAAAGGTTGTCTTGCGTACTGAAACGAATATGTATTGGGCGCATATTTCTTGGAATTTTAAACTTTGGCGCCATATAGATGCTAATGGCAAAACCTTTCACTCCGTCCTCCGTACACTGCCTTCTTTTTCACATTTTCCATTCCGTGCATTATGTTTCAGTTGCTACAGTGTGACCAAGAAATGCACACACTTCGTTAGAATTACAAAAATGCTTTATTACGCAAACTGCTACATGTTTCGGTCCTCACTGGCTCATCGTCAGTCAGCGCACAGTTGTATAAAACAATCGTCCAACCGCTATGTCATCCCCAGTACGCAGAATTGTCGCAAGTTTGTCAGTGTATGAGTATAGAGATGAATATGAACACAGTAAATGGAGCGTGTTCACGGTACAGTGCGACGGTGTGCATACTGGGGATGGTGTAACGGTTGGACAGTTGCTTTATACAAGTGTGTGCTGCCTGATTATGGGCCAGTAAGGACCGAAACATGTAGCAGTTTGCTTATTAAAACATTTATGTAATTCTAACGAAGCTTATACATTTGTTGGTCACACTGTAACAATTATACACTCTTGCTCCCCCCGTAAGCATTGTAACAGAGGCTGCGCGAGTTTTAGAACCGGTTTGGCTGCAGGAATCCATGCCCCTCGCGGGAATCGAACCCCTCTTTGGCAGTCCACAGCCATTGGTTCTACTTCGTGATACTTAAAAGCATATTTGAATACGTACGTCAATATTTCTGGACCACATTCCTTTTCAATTCTGTTTGAGACACAGACTGCGCGGTCCTAACAAACGGTATACAATTGCTTCGTGACACTTGGATCACGACATGCCGAACGATCGCGTTGCCTTTATATCCAAGGGTAGGCAGGACTGTTGTGTTCTGAAGACGAAGCCGATAAGATCCTTGCGAAACGTCGGAAACCACTGGTCACATCCCCAGCAACACCGCTGCCAGCACCAACATCTGTCACAAATGTGATGTTGCCTAGAAACTGGAATTCAGCTTGAGGCCTACCTGCAGCGCTGCACAGAAGAAACAACAGTGAATGTGGGTTCGGTTCCTGTGCGTCGCGAAACTGCAAGACTGGAGCCTTTCATAAATCTAGACCAGAGTAATAAGTACCTTGAACTGGTGTTGCTGCTGATCGAAAATAATGGGCAATAATTATTAAGAAATAATTGAACTTCCAAAATGATTCCTACAAATCAGTTTATTATTTTCTGACTTTCCGTCTGCTATTTAAAGGCGTAAACATTAAAAGCATGAAGCAGTTTTGTGTGCAATTTGACCTTCCGCCATAACAGGAAAGAAAAACATGTTGAGAGTGTTTGAGAAACGGCAGGTTAGGAAGCTTCTCGTGCTGTAGAGGATTTAAACAGGCAGGCTGGACGGAGTTCGTAAGGTGTCCTTTACCGTCAATCGTTGTTAGGGTAATCGCATATGATATAAGATTGGTGAGGCTTGCGGCACGCGCATGTGGGCAAAACAAGGCATGCTAAATACAGTGTTGTCGAACGAACAAGAGTCGAGACCAATTTGGAGACCAAGCTGTGGGCTTAGAGTATTTTGGCTGTGAACGTGCGCTTTGCATAGGGTGTAATGGCAAGCTTTTGTGAATGCGGCAAAGAACCTTCGGTGTGTATTTCGTATGGAAGGAGAATCGTACGACTGACTGTACGTGCTGTAAGAACACGTCGATTGTGTTTGTTGATGGTTCCGAAATCCGCGCGTTCGGAAAACTTTCCATTTGTAAGTACGAAGGTACAAAAATGAAAGTGCCTATTTTTTGTCGCTCGGAATGGGAAATTTAAATGTTACTGGACTGTAGTGTCGGTGATACAGGAGGATGGAGCGTCGGTGGAATCATACTGACGGGGGAAACCTAATTACATGCAGAAAATCCTGTCCGATGCCACGTTGTTCGCCACAGGTATCATACGGACTGTCTTGGGTTCGAACCCATGCCTAGGATTGCTATTCATATAATTATGTAATTACTTTAGTGTAGTGGCCACAATAGTAGAGTCGTGACAGCAGACAGTGTTGTAGTGTAATGTGAAACAAAGTGGCATTGAGGATTTGTATCACGTCCAGAGAACGCGCCGAATTTCTTGCTGTGGCTGGTGCACTTACATTGCATAGCATCTTGCTTGTAGCGGTCCGTACTGTGTGACAGCAGGCAGAGAACTCTTAAAATGGTGTCTGATTGTCTGTCTGTCTGTCGGTCAGAAATGAGACTTACGTACCGTTTGCTTTAGTAGCTGAAATAACTGGGAATGTCTGTCATGCGGCTGTGATCTGGCGCCCAGCGATTGTCATGTTTCCTGCCAGAAGCAAATTTAATGATGAACCGCGAGATGAAAACAGTCGAGTCACGACGCAGACTGCTGACACTAGCTGTAGCTGTAGCTGTAGCTAGCTGCACGGAGCGGTTCTGTAGCTAGGCAAGACACTCCGCGCATTTACGGTACCCGAATGTTCATTGCCGTGTTCACAACAGCCCGCCACTTGTTTTTCCTGAGGCAGATAAATCCAGTCCTCACCATCCCATCTTATTTCTTGTTTCACTTCATGTACACCCACCAATCTACGTCTGGTCTTCCAAGTGAGTCTTTTCCCCCTTAGGGGTTTCCCCACCAAACTCCTGTATCAATTTCTCTCCCCCCAAATATGCCACATGCTCCACCCATCTCATCTTCTTTGGTATCATCGGTCGAGTGTCTGGTAGCAAAACAATTCGTGAAGCTCCTCATAATGCAGTTTTCTCCAGTCTTCTGTTTCTGTCCTAGGCCTGAATCTCTTGCTCAGACTCCCTCCCGTTCTCAAACACCCTGAACGTGTCGTTCATTAACATGAGAGATCAAGCTTCATATTCACGTAAAAGAAGAGACAGATTTGTACTTCTTTTGATAGGAAAGTGAAGAACAGAAGCATCTGGACCAATAATTGTAGGCATTCCCCGAATTTAATCTGCTTTTGTTCGTTTGTGTCGTTCTCCAGTCTCTTGTCCGGACCACATTTTCAGAGGCGACGTTAGCTGTGTTCATATTTTGATTGTGCGCGTGACATGAATATTTACTTCTTGGTCTGACTATTTGCTTCTAGTTCAGCCTTCCTACTGGCTTATTATTAGAATTAAGTTCTTCTGCGAGTATTTCATTTATGTTTTCACCCAATAAACTGCAAAATTCAGAGACCAGATGGAAAAATCTCTTCGCACGATGTGCTAAATACGTCAGTTGTGGCCGGCACTGTGTGGGTCAAAAGTGCAATAGCGGTTTAATGAAATGTGAAGTGTCTTCAATTGATTTTAAAGTGAAGGACGCAAAATGTGTGCAGTGCAAAATTATTTTGGGACTGACCGTCTTAGGTATCTGAGAACACACATGACATTGGAGCAGCTTGGCGTAGCGTGCAGTAAGTATCTGGATACTGTAGCGTGCAGTATCTTGATACTGTAACGCGCATTAAGTACCTGGGTACTGTAGCGCGCATAAAGTACCTGGATACTGTAGCGCGCAGTAAGTACCTGGATACTGTAGCGCGCAGTAAGTATCTGGATACTGTAGCGCGCAGTAAGTATCTGGATACTGTAGCGCGCAGTAAGTATCTGGATACTGTAGCGCGCAGTAAGTATCTGGGTACTGTAGCGCGCAGTAAGTATCTTGATACTGTAGCGCGTAGTAAGTATCTTGATACTGTAGCGCGTAGTAAGTATCTTGATACTGTAGCGCGCAGTAAGTATCTTGATACTGTAACGCGCATAAGTACCTGGATACTGTAGCGCGCAGTACCTGGATACTGTAGCCTGCAATAAGTATCTGGATACTGTTGCGCGCAGTATCTTGATACTGTAGCGTGCAGTAAGTATCTGGATACTGTAGCACGCAGTATCTTGATACTGTAGCGTGCAGTAAGTATGTGGATACTGTAGCGCGCAGTAAGTATCTTGATACTGTAGCGCGCAGTAAGTATCTGGATACTGTAGCGTGCAGTAAGTATCTTGATACTGTAGCGCGTAGTAAATATCTGGATACTGTAGCGCGCAGTGTCTTGATACTGTGGCGTGCAGTAAGTATCTGGATATTGTAGCGCGCAGTAAGTATCTGGATAGTGTACCGTGCAGTAAGTATCTGGATAGTGTAGCGTGCAATATCTTGATACTGTAGCGCGCAGTATCTGGATACTGTAGCGCGCAGTTAGTATCTGGATACTGTAGCGTGCAGTAAGTATCTGGACATTGTACCGTGCAGTTAGTATCTGGATACTGTAGCGCGCAGTAAGTATCTGGATACTGTCGCCGGTGCTCCCCGATTTCATGTCTTTATTAATTTTTTCCGTTACAAGGAGCACGCTAAACGTGACGAAGAAGCAGTGCTCTCCTTGAAAGGAGAGATGGCGCGTTAACGTCGCAGCAGTTCATGTGTGAGAGCGCTGAGAGGTGGGACGGACGGACGGCCCATCATTAAAAGTTTCCAACTAGTGCCGCTCGTTCTGATAACCAGATACAGAAGTACGTGTGTATGTATGTATGTATTCTGGTCCATATACGACATAATATTTTATTTTTATTTGCTGCAGGGACATCAAATTGCCTGACGTGAACGTAGTTTGTAGATTGATTTAATAAAGGGTTTGTTTATATATGCAGCTGCTTGTGCTCAGCCTACCTTGCTACCTTGCTCCACTTCTATAAGCATCGTTGAATTGAAGGAAACCGAGAGACTAATTAGTTCTAGTGTCTCGTTGTAGGTCTTGACTTGTTTTGAAAATATGGCAAAGGCGATTTCCATTGAACTCAGTAATTCTTCAAACATTCAGAACGAATTACGTTTCCCGGTGTGACGTAGCCACCTGCCACTTGGTGCAGTTGTATAGACCAGCTCTACATACCTAAACTGTGCCTCAGTAAACATATAAACATGCACCTGTCGTCACAAGGACGGTGTACATTCTGTCAGAACATGATAAGGTGTGTTGTTACCGTCAGTCGTCACAGATGTCGGTGCCTGGCAGCAGGACCCCATACTCACATTCCCACACTACTCACATTCCCACTCCTTACTCACATTCCCACTCTACTCACATTCCCACTCCACTCACATTCCCACTCCGTACTCACATTCTTCCCACATGTCCATGGTGTGTTCATCATCCTTACGTAATTAGCAGTCCACTTACCGAGTTCTTGAAATTGGTACACAACTAGTGTAACAAAATCCTATATAAAATAGCATGCTGAAGGAAGTGGGTAAAGGTAAGTAGAGACACTGCTTGGTAGGCGAACACGATTGCGTTTATGGACCGTAGTGCAGAGAAACAAACACAGTTTCAAAGTACGTGATTGACAGATCACATAGGAAACAGTTTTAAAGTTCGGCACGCATTCACTGATTTCGGTAATTATCGAATACTCTCTCGATAAATCTGATTATCCAGTCTGCCTCATTTCATTGCTATTTGGTGGTCTCGTTTTGCTAGGAAATGGTAACAAGAAGTAATGCAAGATGATATTTGTTTCGTGTTTAGCAGATCCATTCTTTGCACGGAACATTCCCTTTAAAAACACGAATTTGAATGATAAGTGGAAAAAGTGTTCAGGCCTCCGGGGTGTGATTCTTTGCCGTTATGAGTCATTACCGACATTCCGAAAAATCAGGTGCCTTCGAAACGCCTGGAACTATACACCCAACGCCACAGCGTCGCATATTAGAAGACGCTGCTTCTTCAGCAGATCATTTCTCGCAAGTAAGAATGATTCTGCGTTTCTTCCTTTCAGGTCACTGATTTTTCTTTTTTTCGAATAAGGGGTTGAAATTTTTTGTTTAAATTTTGTAAGAAATTGATTAAAAATGCGTATAAAATTTTGTGGAATGCGCAGCTGTAATGGCAGCAGAGTTATGTGGAGACAGCGGTGGGCTGTCGGTTGTGTTCAGTGCGACATCATTTGAGCGGAGAAGCCGAGGAAAGTCAACAGGATGACTGATGTGTCAGGGAGGATGGTAAGGTTTCAGAGAAGTGTTTACATCCTTGAACTACGGTCCATGTCTCACAATATCAGTAAAAAAATTGTACATTAGGAATTTGTGCTGGATGAGAGGTGGAAGATGTCAGGAATTATAAATTCTCGAATAAATAAGAGAAACCCCACCTCTTTGTAAGAAGATGGCCGCTGATATGGTTAGCTGTGTTGCAGCACAGAAACTGCGGCTGTCCGTTTCATTGGCTCGCTCTTGTATCAAACGGTATTCTGGAGGTTTTGATAGCGACTGACGAAGTTAGACGCCTCTGCGTTTATCACTGTGTTGAAAGTGTTTGTTAGAGAGTGTCGGAAAGAGATTTCGGTAGCAACGACAGTTGTTGACCCCTTCTGAGGTGGATCGGTACCTAACAGTGACACTGTTCTGCCGTCGAATGGTGACCGTCGGAATCACCAAGCGCCACAGTTGTTTTCGTGCATCATAACTGATGATTTTCCTAACCAGTCACATTTCGACCTCAAATGATGAGTCATTACTTTCCTTGGAAAGGTTGGCAACTGTCTGTGTCACATCATGTTTACGTGACGCTAGTTACAGAGACTTGGCGGCCCCATATAAAGTTTCATCCCTCGTTACAGAATTTGACCATTACAAGTGGAATTGTGTGAATTAGGACGTTTACTCGTGTAACAGAAGTTTTTGAGCATTGAGTTGTGTTTCGTATTTCTCTCTAGTTATTGTTTCACCTGCTAGAGCCATATTTACAGTGTTGAGTTTTGTGGCTGTTATTTTTGTAGAATGTCCACGAATTAGCGGAAGATTTGCAGGGCCTGTAACTTCGTTTGTGAACTTGTTTACCGCACAGCACGCTCCTATTGTTCAAGGTTTCTGTTAAGTACCTGTGCTTAAGTTTATCATTTTCCCGCCAGTAGGGCGACAGTCGGATTAGCAGCAATACAGTTCTGCGTTCGGAACAGTCTCGCAGTATCCATGTTTGTCAGCAGATGTGGGTCCAGTGGCCCAGTGCTGGCTCTTGTATGGTCCTTCACGGTCAGTTCCATGTTTCGGTAACAGTATTGTGTTTCGCTGCCTTTGTCACTTTATTCTGAAGTCACAACATGCAACAGTAAGTCACGTGATCAGAGAGGCTCGTGGACTGTGTTTTCGGCGTGACATGGAAGGCCAGAATAACAGTTGTTCTCATGTTCTTTGTCTACCCTGCGCTGTGGTTTCCAATTAACATTTATTTCGCAAGATAATTGTCTCTTGTTCTGAAGTAAACAATCACTGTAGTTGGTAAGACGTTGTTAAATTCCATATTGAAAGATGTAGCTACACAGTTGGATCCCATTTATTTTACAAAGTCCCTCAATTCCCCTCTCCCTTCACTTGTGGGTTATTTCCCACGCTTCTTCTTAGGCCTAGAGATAGAGTTTTTGTAATGAGTGTTAAACGAGTGTGAATAGGACGTCCGTGTGTTCAGGTAGTCTGGTATCCTCGGAACAGGGCGGTAACTGTGTCCAGCCTGGAATAGTGCGCCAAAACGCGCACTGTTGATAAAATATTGGTGTGTGTAAAAAGCTAATTGTAAAGTCTGGGATCGTGAGACTGCATTCATTTGACCTTCCAGGTCCCCTGGTATATGACGTTGTGTTGTAGAACGAGTAGTCGCCGACGTTTCGAAGGATCGTAGTGCCTTTATCTTCAGCGTCAAGCAGGACTGGAGGCGTGGACGCTCGAGTCTGGAGATGAAGGCACGACGTTCCTTGGAAACGCTCGAAGTCCTGTCCAGCGACACGACGTCAAGTACAAGAGGACGGACACTTCAGCTTTTCGGCCGCAGGAGGCTCATCCTTTGCAGATTGCTGCTCTCTCCGTTTTAACTGCGTAACATATGTTAAAACAATACAGTTCTAAGTCCATATTTATTGCTGTGTGGGACGAAATAGCAGAAGGTTGGAGAAAATTGTGTATGAACTTGATGAGTCGTTCTTGTACCAAATATTGTAAGGTTTGTCGCATCAAGGAGAATGAGGTGGCGAAGGGGCGTGGCAAAAGTTTAGGACAGATTTTTGTTTTGGTGGGGAACTTGAAGGAAAGGGCCACTTGGAAGAACTAGGTCTAGATAGGGAATGATATTAAAATGGATCTTAAAGAACAGGATTGGGGGCGGGGGGCGTGGGAAGGATTCATCTGGCCCTGGATAGGGACAAGTTGCAATTTGCTGTAAACACGATAATGAACCTCCAGGTACAAGAAAATGGGGCCCGGGGGGGGGGTTCTTGGACTAGCTGAAGAACTGTGGGCTTCTGAGGAAAGGCTCCCTGATCCATGGAGTTAGTTGGTTGGTTAGTTATTTATTTAGTTAATTTGGTTCGTTTGTTGCTTGGTTGTGTGTTAGCTTTAGCACTGTTCTCTTTGCCTTCTACACTTCTTTTTCAGCCTGCATAAAAAAAGAGAAGTAACACGACCACCGTATCTGTCATATCCGAAGTTACCGGCCCTATTTAGTTGCTGTGACTTCATATTAGTCATGTGGATATATTTCTAGTCGTGACGAAGTTTCCGCCTTTTCCCCAGTCTCTCCAGGCACCCTGAAACAGTCCTTGTCCTCTCCTGTCCCAGTCCTTTCCAGCTAATCAGCGTCACGAACTGTGAACAACTGACAGGGTCACTAAGTCACGCACATAAATAAACCAAGTTGTCGGCAAGCAGTCGGTATAAACACTAGGCTACGCGCTCTAAGACTGACGAATCATTTTTCGATTACTGGCAGGGCACGCGATTTCCGAAGTATTCGGGCAGACTGAGGGGGCCCCCTGGCCTCCTCAATGAGAGGTAACGGCGTATCTTTACAGACAGAATTTGACGCATGGAGACGACCAGCGACCTTCTTTTCGTGCCCAGGTTAAGAATTCATTGATCCATCAATCCTGTTTTACGATGTGTGTGTGTGTCATGGTGCTGAAATAAGCACAGAAACACAGTTGTCTATTTTGCCTTGGCTGCTGTGAGGAAATAGTTGCTGTTTGTTCTGAGATTCGTATAAAACACAATTACACTGTGTGGGCAGAACGTAGGATTTTAAATGTTAATCCTGACGGTACACGAAGGACCACTGGGTATTATGGCTTGTTTGTTTGCTTGCTTGGCTCGTATTGTAACGGACTAAAATGACTATAAGGACAGTCGGGACATGATGCTCTTTACTGCATTACATTATAACGACAGGATCCATAGCATCAAATTGATTAATTTGCCGCTATGGTGACGTCAGACATGTGAGATGCGCTAATTCCCACGGTGCGGATCTGGTCCCAATTCCCCGTGTCGTAATATTGGTAGCTGGCATTTCGACTGCAGGGATCCGCTGCTTCGTGTCAGTCCCGAGTGTGTGAGTTGTCTTCATCAAGCCACTCTCCCTCCTATCTTCCTCTTCACATGGGACATTATTCGCTCCATATAGCACTATCCAATGCACAACATATTGCTATCTTCGACCGTTCTGTCCGTTCTGCTATTCCCCCTGTCTGCTCCCTCTCTTTCCTCTTTGTCGCCCTTTGTCACATACGGCGTTATCATCAGACAGGTACACTCGCATTGTGTGCAGTAAATATTGATATCGAATATCGTAAAAGAATGTCAGAGATGAAACTAGTAGTCAGTAACTCACAAATTTCGATGTTATATTCAGATAGCTCTGTCAGTATAGTGACTTCGCTATGGGATGGTGGGCCGAGGAATCCCACATCGATTCCCTTATTTGGCAGGGATTTTTCTTTACCCAGCAGGTCCAGGCCGGCTCTGAAGCTACCAAGCTTCCAATCCATGGGGATCCTAGGGGATAAAGCGACCAGCATTCGAATCTGACCACTCGCCATTGTCTAGTGGTGACGTTAAGGAATCATGCAGTTACCTGCACTGCTCCAGCCATCTCACTGTTTGACATTTCGGGAAGCACAACACTGAAACAGATACGGTTTGCGAAACACTGCGTTATTTTTGGAGTATCAGGCGGTGTACAAGGTTATTGGTGTTACAGATATGTCTGAAGGCTCGTATGGTACCTTACTGTTACTATGTTCTCTCTGATCTTGATTGTTTTTGGTGTGTTGTTTGTTTGAAGCCTTCTGAAAACGTACATCAGTAAAACCTTGGAAAACACCACTTCATACCTGCAGGGTGTTGTTTGTCACTGCGGTTGATATGTACAAAATATTGTTTGCTCGCCTTGTGTATGTAACGGTTGACATTGTGCAAAGTGCTGTTTGCTCGCCCTGTATACGTAACGGTTGATACTGTGCATAGTGCTGTTTGCTCGCCCTGTATACGTAACGGTTGATACTGTGCAGAGTTATGTTTGCTCGTCCTGTATACGTAACGGTTGATACTGTGCAGTGCTGTTTGCTCGCCATGTATACGTAACGGTTGATAATGTGCAGAGTGCTGTTTGATCGCCCTGTATACGTAACGGTTGATACTGTGCAAAGTTCTGTTTGCTCGCTCTGTATACGTAACGGTTGATACTGTGCAAAGTTCTATTTGCTCGCCCTGTATACGTAACGGTTGATACTGTGCAGTGCTGTTTGTTCGCCCTGTATGTTTTGTGTTCTCCATTTCCGTCGTCTCTTTTTCGCTTGGCTCTGTCCCTCTTGTTTTGTCACCCTCTTTCCCATCAGGGAACAAATCGGACATTACGACGAGGCGCCGCGGACACGCAAATGTGTACTTACAACCCTCCAACTCTTTGCTCTCCACGTCCACTCATACCCACCCCATCCCCAAGGCTTCCACCTATACATGCAATAAAAGAACCGCATTAGCACTCGGATTGACCCAAAGTAGATAATTCCATTTTTTCGCCTTCCAGACACGCCGTAAGAACCCGTAGTTAACGAAGCAACGTAAAAGTTCCATTAAGTCACACTTCTCTTAAGACGTCACTAGATGAAAGGTCTGAAGATTTAAAACACTGCAAAACTTGTTTATGTAGCAGGAACACGAATTGTTAATTGTTAATGCACTTTATAAGACACAAACAACAGAATTTTCTGTTCCCCACGACGTTCCGACCAGCCGTACTGTTCAGTGTGTACATGAAATTCCTTCCCCCGGAGGCACATTGGCTGATGTATGAAGCTGACCGTTTACATCCGGCTAGCGCCGAGATTAATAACATGTGGAGCTGTACCTCCACTCTCCATACACCCGTGTGGCTTAAATATGGATAATGTTTGAGACTAAACCAAATTATCATTGAAAATATGCATGATGATTTTTTATTTTGGAAATATTTTAAGTATTTCTTGTACGAAACGACAACTCAGTAACACGAGTGCCGCTCCTTTGCTGATATTGTGATGTTCCTGAGAGGAAAGACGAAGTTGTGTTAAAGGATATAAAATTCGAGCTATTAACTGCGAGGTTTGTACCTTCATAGTGAAGTGGAATCATCTAAGTACACCGGCCAGTTAATATAAATTCCCAATCCAGTAAAACTTCGATCTTGTTACGGTCGTTGTGCCACTGTCACTGGGGGGAAAGCAATTGATAATGCATTTTAATTCACACATTTTTTTCTGTACCAAATTTGGCCTGAATGTCGCTGTGCCTTTAGTCTCGAAATGCTGTTTGATTGTTTCATTTCGGTGTGCTGTCGACGTGCGCAGCGAACAGTCGGGTTCTGACTGACGGTCCGTCTCAAAGGGCCCACTCAGAATTTCCGAAACGGAATATGGACGCAGTTTCGTGATATTAATTTGTTGTGTCAGGGTGGACTTGGATCGGGGTTACTTCCGTGTAAAGCGAAATTCTGAAGTGTGTCATGCAATCTGTAATTACCACTTTCCGTTGCATCCTGTACCGAAATTGCGATTTAGTGTATAGCATAAGACGGCGTATTTACATTGCTAAGACTGTGGGATTATCATATTAGTTGTGACACTGCGACAGTGTTTGCTGTGCTTATTGATTAACACATCCATTTATCGTGCTTTGTGTCATAATAATAATAATAATAATAATAATAATAATAATAATAATAGTGCCCAGTGCAGTTCAGTTTATTAACGTACAGGCTTAAAGCGCGGAGCCAATTAACAGTACACAGATACAACACAGCTACATGAACCAAACAAAATAACACAGATACAACACAGCTACATGAACCAAACAAAATAACACAGATACAACACAGCTACACGAACCAAACAAAATACACAGATACAACACAGTTACACGAACCAAACAAAATACACAGATACAACACAGTTACACGAACCAAACAAAATACACAGATACAACACAGCTACACGAACCAAACAAAATACACAGATACAACACAGCTACACGAACCAAACAAAATACACAGATACAACACAGCTACACGAACCAAACAAAATAA
>Ga0209629_10001868_pt1 | contig 13782 bp, 10 predicted proteins | sample TergutCu122P5_FD_187286 | JGI IMG/M metagenome (GOLD analysis project Ga0209629, IMG submission 187286) | Cubitermes ugandensis P5 segment gut microbial communities from Kakamega Forest, Kenya - Cu122 P5 (SPAdes) (version 2) | ecosystem: Host-associated > Arthropoda: Insects > Digestive system... | reverse complement strand
CACCAGGAACTCTCATAGAGAGTGACAGTACCATATGCTGCATGTGTACAACTGTATCCTCCTGAAGATGAGCACTTGAGGCTCGAAACATGTAGAGGAGAATAGTATTTTATGAATAAATAATAAACAGTGCATCAAGTTGGTAATTAATATATAGTCAACTTGTAGGACATTACGATCTGTTTAGCCAGATTGTGCATCTAAAGAAGGCCATGAACAGATGAACATTTCTTTTTTTCAATGCAGTATTTATATGTAACATACAAAAATAGGGCAATTTAGTTGGAATATAATTTCTTTCAAAAACAGGTAAGGTTTACATATAATTTGCATTCTTGACAGTGACATGAATTTACAATAAAAATATTGTTGTGCAACTCAGTAGTTTTATTATATAGTTGAAAGTGACATGTAACTCCACAACACACATAGAAAGCATTGTTAATATCCACTGCAGAATGTTTACACCAACACACCACAATGATACATTATGCATACATTGCCTATCTTGTTATATTATTCCAGCAATCAGTCATACACCTGTCTTATACTATTCACGTTACCACAGGATTTGGGGAAGCACAAAGATCACCTACATCTTTGTATTACATGTGAAGATTTTTTTGTTATATTTGAGTTTCCATGCATCACAAGTCTATAATATATAATAAACCAACAAGATGCCAAAATGACCATGGAATAGTACAGTGCGCACCGACCTTGACATCTATACAGGACTTATTCCATCCCAACTCATGACAAACACCAGTGGCTGCTGTCACAGTTTATAGTGCTCCTGATGATGGATGCAAAGGGCATCCGAAACATGTAGAGCATACTAGTAGTTGTTAATAAACACAATACTGCCAGAGTTGCATCTTGTTGGTTTATTATATATTATCCATCTGATGATATTTCTTTACTGTGGAAAGTTTGGTCCCTGGTATTTGAAAGAAGTAAAAGTCTTTTATGTTTGCTGGGTGTGACAATTAGTAAGGTGACTCTTATTGATGAAGTGTTAGATTTGTCATAGAAGGGGTGTGAACTGTGTACCTCAGGGATGTCCTTGCCTAATGCTATACTAAATGTCTTTTGTATTCTTGTACATCAGTACACATGGGCACATGTATGCACACACATGCACAGAGGTGATAACAGATACAGCCCTAATGTGAAGCTGGTGATCAGTGAGTTTTAATTTACAGTCATGGAGATTTCCAGTGCATGTAGTATGTTACCAACTCATGTCAATGATACATTTGGTTTGAATCCCTTGTCCTTGTTTTTGTGCAGGGGATATTAAACTGTGTGGTATTTTTCTTAACATAGAAGTGCATCCTGCAATGCTTATTGTGTGATATTATTCACATATTGTATCATACCGTGAGTCTGAACACTTGTAAAATGATAAGTGTGGTGTAGTTTTGGCCTTATGTATAAGCACTGTTGTGATGAAAACTGCTGTTTTGGATTTGAATTATGTGTTATATATGGTATGAAAGAGCAGAAATGCAGACTGTCTGTTGTTATTTGGTTTTTAATCCTTTTGCTAACCCTTAGTGTCACAGAGGTAAACTGTATAAAGGATTAGTTTCATTCTTGAGATTGTTCAATGATACTGTTCCAGCTATAAATTTTTGAGTCTTGATGTGGAGTACTGATTGTGGCTATTAACTTCAGAATGCAGAAGGTTGTGGCCATGGTCTCCTTCAAGGTCCTATGCCATTATTTTAACTATAGAGACTAGTGAAAACCACTAACAACATGAGCCAAGATAGCGAGTAACACAGCTGGGACAGAAGCCAGGATCAGTTAGGTATCATCATGCCATTGTTTTTGTCAGTCTCTATCAGTTACAGAGTCTGAGATACACAGTGTATGAATATCATGTATTTGTCACTTTTATTAACCAACTAATGCACTCAATTATAACAATCGTAGACTTTAAAATCTATATTATACAAAAGTCTAAAAGACACACGTTAAAATACTCCAACATGTTTCGAATCACATAGGATCCATCATCAGGGAGTGATGAATTGTACTTAATGGAAATTATGTATAATGGTTCAGTTGTGCTTATTGTGTGTGTGATTGGAGTTTGGCGGCATATTTTGGACTGCAATAGAGAGGGAATGATTATTAGGTGTGTCACCAATATAGTGAAAAGCTAAGTGGGGATCAAAATTGCAAAATAGCTTTGGACTTACCCTGTGGTGTGTGTACGCTGTGCTGGTCTGGGAACTACTGTGTGTAGTAGTAGTAGTCTGTAGGTCACGTGGTATGATTGCTAAATCGAATAACATTGTTATTTCAATCAAGTACAGTTCATCACTCCCTGATGATGGATCCTGTGTGAACCGAAACATGTTGGAGTATTTTAATGTGTCTTTTAGACTTTTGTATAATATAGATTTTGTCTACAATTGTTATAATTGAGTGCATTAGTTGGTTAATAAAAGTGACTGATAATAATGATGCATGGTGGAAACCTGAAATCATGTATTCATATTTACTAAATGGAAACCTGAAATCATGTATTCGTACTTACTAAATATGTTTTGGACGACTTATATGGCCATCATCAGGTGGTTGTACAAATTCATAAAAAGAAAAGTACTTTAGGAAGAGGCCTTCCATTTACAGGCACGAAATATATTTTGGTATCTTGGTTATTATTCTAAATACTGGAAGTAGAAGAATAATTATATAAAGAGGATAAAAACTGAATAAAAACAAGAATGTGCTGCAGAATTCCCTTGCTGTGCTGTAGATGTTTTGTTTCAAACAGATGAAGATTAGAATCAATGAAGTTTCTGCAGTACATGTATGTCTGCACTTTTCTGTGTATGTGAGATGTATAGTTTGAGTCTGCCCTTGGTATTATAGGTACAGTGACTGACCACAAATGTGGGAGCCCACATCTTATTTCATATCAGTGATACATGTTCCAGATGTGACATTTCCAACAAATGTGCTTTCAACTTACGAAATTGGCTGGAAAATGAATAAGATCCACCCCTTGTTGGTTAACATATTTTTACGAGATGACACTGCATATTCCTTATTGGTTAAGATTAATTTAAATACATCTGGAAACCTCAGTGAGAGAGGCATAGAAGCCATATATGTGTATAGCCAACACAAAATTTTTCCCTTTTTACACCCTGCAGCTAGAAGATGAAGGTGAGCGACAGCTTTATGCCCTAGTCACTTCACTGCCAGGAAAGAACCCCAGTACTTGGGTCAACCTCAGAGACAGTGTGGACATTTGGTACAAGAGAAGACTTTCTTGGCCCTGCTGGGATACAAACCCTTGATCATTCAATCCATAGCTTATTTACTGTACTGTCTCAACAAATTTACCTGCAAATGGGCAACTGGCAACTTACAATTAATTATATTTTTTTATCAACAGTTAGGATGGGATAACAAATAAGAACTGTCTGCAGAGTGTTTTGTCAAATTTCTGTTGGTGTGCTTTTATGTTTGATTGTTTGCATCAACTTACCTTTTTTTACATTCTAATATGACAGCATGAAGAGTAAGTGTGTGATCTAGGTAAGGTAACTTCTAATGATGTAATAAGGTGATGGAAAGTCTATGATTTCCTGGTTAGAATACAGCAATTTCTATGATACAGACCTTAATGGTAAATACTGATTGTTTTTTAAGGTAGTGGCCTATCCAGTTTCTTAGGTTTCTGTTTTTTTATTATTATTATTATTATTGCACCTTGCTTCTCTTGCCGTGGTCCCACATGTATGGGATCATTCTCAGTGCAAATTATGATTATACAGATGAGTAGAAACATGGTTCCTTTGACTGGATCTGATTACCAGTGCCACAGCATCATATCCCAAAAGAATGGAGTCCTCATATCTGAACTTGCTCTTAGTGTAGCATCACACACAGAGAAGGTAATTAAATAATTTCTAATCAAAACTTTAACAGGAGGATTAAAATACCAGATGACAAGGTTTAATACAGGAGAATGTCATTGACTGCAACATGTGTCACTGCTGGATTTGGTGTTGACATTAACCATTTGCCGCCTAACGGCCACTGTATGGGTCGTACTGCACAGCTAACCTCCAGATGCTGCATTTTATATATTTATTCAACAAATATACGTACTGAATATTTTAAACATGCTGCATAATCTCCGTTTTTTGTCTCTTCAAAATGCCATTTATTTCATAATGCTACCTTTTTTGGTTCCTGTATTATTCACATTTTAAATACAGGATGTGCTAAAATTTAAAAGGAAATTCCGGCGCCAAAGGGTTAAATATACCATTGGCATTGTCATAAGGGTCATCCCTTAATTGCTTGCTCCCAGATAAGGTTAGATTTAATATTACTGCACCGGCTGGCCCTGGAATGGACACACAGGCCTACTGATTGAAGTCATTTTATTTTAGCTACATTTGCAGAATTGTGAAAAGTGGCCATTAGTTTCACCATGTCTGTCTGCATGCAACAACTCAGTTTCCACTGGGTGGATTTTCATGAAATTTGATATTTGAGTATTTTTTGAAAATCTGTTCAGAAAATTAAAGTTTTATTAAAATCTGACAAGACTAACAAGTACTTTATGTGAAGACCAATGTACACATATGATAATATCTCACTCAGTTCTTCTTAGAATGAAGAATGTTTCAGACAAAATTGTAGAGAGAATCAAAACACACATTGTATGGTCAATAACTTTTTTTTACAAACTGTACATTTATGAGATAATGTGAAAAAATACTGTGCAGCTGGACAGGCCACAGGTGACAGTATGGTGTGCATGTATTGCATGCTGGATACCTAAAACTACAAACACACATTCAGAATATGTAATACTTAATTGTTTTTCATTTTTCCACTGCAACAGTGGTTGTACAAAGTGCCTCAGTGTTATGTAATATGTACATTGCCTGTCTTGTTTAGAATATTTCCGTGGTGTTATTCTAAATATTTCATTACAACACAGTACCATTTACACTTTTTATTCATAAAAGGGTGCTGATAAGTCCTTAGCCCGACCTACTTCCCGATGTATTTTGTTTGATGGTTAGAATATTTCGTTTGATGCTAGTATTGTTATATACATAAATAGTACTAATATTCCTCCAATTATGATTATAAATGGGATATATGAAACTCAAAATCTTCTGTCGCTGTAGCTTGTTTCCTCCCTGGTCAGGCTAAGGACTTATCAGCACCCATTACAAGGCCAAGCAGTCAGCAAGGCTTGTTATGTTGAAACAATGGGGAGGTTTCGTGATGATGCTTATAAATACAGGCTCAATCTCAGGTCCAACAATTAGTTCCTCTGCCATGACAATGCTGCCCAAAAAGGGCACCCTGTGCCAAGAAATTTACAAAAAAAGTTAATAGTTGGACTGGAACAACCCCCTCTCACCCATTTATTCGCCAGATTTTGGCTCCCAGTCACAACTGGCTCCTTCCGAAATGAACACATGCTATGCAGGATATGGATTTCAAGACATTGAAAATGTCCAGAAAAATATGAGCCCATCCAGCGCTGTTTCAGTGGGTACCAGATGTTAATATGTCAGGGAAGTAACCAAATTTTTGTTTTAATGTAACTGCATTTTACAGAACCACTAAATTAAAATTCTGTTTGCACATATTTCTGTAATTATATTCATACATGTGGTTTTATGAAATGAAATGTGCATGGGTGTGTACTCTGCTCAATAACTGCGAATAATGATGTACTAAAATGTTTATATTTTACATATAAATGATATTGAATTATATACATAAATATGGAAAGTAACTTGTACATACATATCCACTGATTAGATATGTTTTCATTGAGATATTCCGATACATTTGTGACAGTGATGTACATATTTCATGAGGAATACTTGTCTATGCTCACACATAGCTTTCTTGTCGAGATGAGTATATGAGAAATGAATCCAGTAGACGTGGTTCAACGAGTTCCATAGCATCAAGATCCTCTATTACTTTGGTGCCGCAGTTGGCTGATATCTTTCTTAAAGCAGCCTGAAAAAGCCAATGATACAAAGTCAGAAAGTACAAGGTATGACAACATTTAATTTGTTGTGCATAATGCAGCAACATTTCAACAGTGATTGCCTATATAGTGCTTGTATATGCCTCTATAATATGGATTGCACCATCAGATTTTTTCCAGTTGTGTGCTATAACTAAATTCTACATCAGTTTCTGTAAAGAAACTGATTTTATGTTGTATGCTTTCTTTTGGGTGATTCCCCGGGGTCTAAAATTTATATGCCGACGTTTCGGAACACTCTGTCTGTTCCATCTTCATAGGCAGGTAGGTGCGTGTACCTATCTGCCTATGAAGATGGAACAGACAGAGTGTTCCGAAACGTCGGCATATAAATTTCAGACACGGGGGAATCACCCAAAAGAAAGCATATAACATTCAGTACACGACAAAAGTTTGAAATCAAGAAACTGATTTTAGTTCACAAATGATTGATCTTGTGGCATGTTGTGCATGAAATGTAATTTTCTACCATGCTCAGATGCTGAAAACTGCTTCCCTCTTGTCTCAAAACGTTTTAAGGAGGTCAGTAGATTTTGTTATCCTATAGGATTCTGGTATCAAATGCACAACATATGAAGTATGTATCATGGGCCTGACAATGTCTCCATGGCAATTTCATCTGTATTAAATCATAATAGGATTTTTTTTTAACATAATAAATGGACCTCTGTGTGTGCTTCCCACAAATCTGAAGCCAGCTGTCATAGTAAAAAGAAAATTAATGCTACATACAAGGCCTGACACAATCAATATCTTGCCTTTTTTTAGGCTTGTATTTTAAAAAGAGAATGCTGCATGAAATCAGTGACTCCCTTCCATGTTGTGTATGTTGAACCACACCTTAAGTTTTAATTAAATCTAACATGACAAATTCTGTCAAAATTGTGTTTACAAAATGTGGCTTACGGATAGACCAACCAATGAGGACTGCCAATAAACTCTGAGAAATAAGTTAACTTTTATATTTGCCTTATCAAATGTACACAAAACTGAAAATGTTTGACTCAGGAAATATAGATGTTTCTTAGATCCCATTTAAAATATGTAATTTAAGATTTTCCATACACTGTATTTGAAGATACAAATGACCATCCTGTTACTTGAAGGTACCTCACGACATGCTGATTTAATCGATCAGTAATTATGGACGTATGGCTAATAACCTGGAAGGTGTACAGGCAATTTAGTACATTATTTGGAATTTTTTTGTAGTCTGTAGGGAAAGAGGTTGTGATTACATGCATTCCTGATTAAGACATAGAAATGTTTGTGACACAGTAAAAATCTACTCTGGTATTCCCTGTTAATCATGTTATACGTAAGGTGTATTTTTTCCTCCAATATACAACTACTAAAAATTGCATTATTTCAGTGAACCCATATTGGGAAGTGCAATAAGCATACCAGACATGCCACTAGAACTCCATCACTGTGGTTCCTCTCCCTCTCCTCCTTGCAGAGCCTCACAAGTCTATTAACTCCCTGTAGCGCTACAACCTGTGCTGCCACTGTCGGATCACTGCATAACCTGCAATATAACAGCAGTCATAATAGGTATAATCAGTTTTATTTGGCTGTGGGCACTGAATCTCTGCACTTAATATTTTCCTCAATTTAGTGTTGATATGTACTGCTCTCCAGAGGTGTGACTGCCTTGTGAGTGAGAAGGAACATCCTTTTTGCTGACCAGAGGACAGGGGGCAGGTTTAATTTATTTAAGTCTGGATGAATTCAGCAGAGAGACAAGCAATTTGGCAACTGGCAGCCTTGAAGTTGGACATTTGGACTGTGGCCTTGTAGGTTATGTCAACATAAAATCCAGGGGTGGTTAATGGCATTCTGTAGAAACCTACTCTCTCCATCTGTATTTACTTCTGTCCTGAGGTGCAGAATGTTTCTGCAAAACACTGGGAACTACCCATCAGACTGCAAGGTGACATAACCCAGAAACAATAATTTGTACTGAAGAATGATGAATTCAAGTGGTTCCATAATATTGCCTTGTAAATCCTGTCTTATATACTACAGCCGAACTCAAGAGTGCCCCTCTATGCAGGATGTCCGTTGACTTTACGACATAACTGAAAGATTATATTCCTGGCCCCATATCAAGTAATTGTCATAACAATGTGGGTCTAATCTGCAGTGATTACAAACCTATGGAACCTTGAAATTCACACTTGCTGGTAACCTTCAACAGACTACATGGCTGATTCATTCAGTGGTTGACAGGTAACATTTAGACTGACTTTGGAAAATGAATTTCCAGCACTTTTTGCAGATACTCCTCTCCACACACATCATCAGAGGTGCTACCAACATTATAGTGAAACTGCCCATTTCTGTAGATGCAGTAAAATGGGCCAGCCTGTGTATCCTGGCCAAAGGAGCTATTTTTAACACTTATTGTAAACACACTTTAACACAACAACATTGTTTGAAGTAAACAGAACCATGGCATCAACTAAAGTGTTTTTGTGCTGACCTGTCCTTACTCTTTCACATTTCAAAGTCCCATAGCCTTACAACAATCGCAAGTTGCACCCATGTTGATATATAACATTTTTGACTCATTATGTCAGCAGTCTAATCCTGAGAATATGACAGTCACTGGACATGCTGTGTGTCTGTACCCATTTCCTCAGCCCATGAAAGTGTGAGCACAGAAATTACTTATTATAAGTGGAAAGGAAATCCTTGATTAAGCATTAAGGATCTTTGAGACGACATATTCACCACATGGTAACAGTTCTTTGTAAGTGATGGGTTCGTCATGTGGGCATGTACTTGAACTCTGACTAGCAAACCCAGCATGAAGAAGTAGAGGATGGCAGACAGTATGAATGTTTAGTATGTGAACTTCAGAGTATTCAAAATGTTTATTTAATTCAGCGTACAGATAAAGTGTGTAGGTTATATTGATTATAATTATTCAACGTGAGATTTCTGTTACACTAAAATGTTTGTAATTGTGAAATGCTTCATAAAATTAATTACACTGTTCTGATATCAATATATAAAATCAAACTATGCTCTGTGCATATGCACATTTTGTTGAACGTTCGTTTATCATAATGACATATCTTTACATACTTACCTGGAGAGAGCAATGGCAGACTTCTGTTGTACTCGTTCTGCAGCTGCTATCTCAGGAGCCCTTTGGAGAGGCGAATGTCTTATTTGCAGGAAGCAGAGCAGGGCCACAACTGCTCGCTGTTCAGCTAGGTGTGGTCTACTCTCAGGTACTGCAGCCATGTTGGCAATAACAGTGGCTGCCTGCTCTTGCAGGAATACAGACACTTTTGGTCCTCTTCTCTTCACAGCCTGAAGTAGCTTTCCAGCTGTTCCCTCCTCCAGTAATGGCCACACAGTTCGTGGTTCCATGAATGTTAAGTTTGCAAGGGCAGCTGCTGAAAGGAGCAATGTCTCACAAGATGCAGTGGTAGCAGCTAGACCTGAAAATATATATTTGTATAATGAGAATGCAGATCATAACATTCCAGGAGTTATCCTAAAGTATGTTATTCATAAACACATACTCAAGGGATGTAGTTTGATAAGTGTTGGCATCTGCTTCCTGGGTAAAAAGTATGTACGCACACTGACAATTCAGTTTCCTGAATGTCGTGACTGATGTCATTACTTACGTGTGAGGGAGTGAACCAAGGAAGACAGCTGTTCTGATAAACCATGCACAGTATGGTTGTCTTCTACCCATGGTGCTGTAATCTGTGCAAGTACAGCAGCTGCTTCTGACACCTCAGGTTCAGGCCGCGTTTCTTCACACAGAATTTCAGATATAATCTCCACCCCACCAGCCTTCAATGAACAGAAAGCAGATGTGCTTATACAGAGAAGTCCAGTTACTGTGCCCATGGGAAAATACAGATTCTGGATGTATGGGCTTGTTTGCCACACTGTGGCTGTGTTATGGCTGCTGTGCACTGGAGAACAAACTTACTTCACGTTAGTCAACTTTTTATTGCATATGGACTTCAGATCATCTCTGCACTTGTAACATTTATTCAATCAAACCTGAGAATTAATTTACAACACGTGTGAAGAATGCATCATGATAGAAATGTAGTCAAAATTTTATTTAAAAAAGAAAGAAACAATCCTCAACCCTCCTATCAACAGTGCCATGTAAAAGAACAATGTACAGAAGGCTGGAAAATTTTTAAATCACAGTTAAGTGCTGGACAAAAATAAAATACAAAAACTTGTATTTTTCTTGTATGACAGATTAAGGAGGAACATATACAGCCAAAATAACAGGTATGTTGTGAAAATTCACATGCAGTTTATGAGGTGTCCTTTACATCATATTAAAGTGCAAGGTGTGTGCACAAAATCACAGGTCCTGTGTTTGAAGAAACCAGTGCCAATCATTCTGTTTAGTTCATGGAATTAACTGAAGAACAGGGGAATTCAAGAGCAATTTTGATAGTGAAAGTGTTTATAGTTCATGCAGAGCTTCATCACATGTGAAGAAATATTTTCAGAAAGTGTAAGGCCTGCTTGGTGACTGATAGTACTTCCAAGACTCTTCAGTAAAATAAGGTAAGGTAAGCTGGAGGGGAAATACAGGTTCTAAATTCCTGGTGGATGCAGGCTTCATATGCAGTCAAGTTCCCATGACAGCTGCCATGGTCAGACACTATGCTAAGACCTCTGTATTTTACAGGAAGTAAATATTATTCATTAAACTGTTAAATGGTCTGAAAACTTGCAAGTTGTAATAAGAAGTACCAGTTTGTTTACTCTTGAACAGTACAAAGGAAGACAGGTTTGGAAATCACTGAGTGAAAAATTAATTTCACTGTAACAGGAAAGAGTATCAGCAGGTGTGTTTCTCTCTTGCCAGTTTCTCACTCGCCTTTGTAACGTCTGTGTGCTCTGTAATTCATGATGTGTAGGCATGCGTTGCAAGCTGAACTGATAGTAACATATTTTTGAAAGGTCCTGCATTCAGCATTGCCAGAAAAATGAAAATGTTTTTAATGCTGTCTGCAATTTTTTATAACTCTGTTACTACCTGTTAACCCTGGAATCACCTCTAACATATATTGAGGCTATACATTTTGGTGTTTTTAAAAACTCTGCAGCCTAATGAAAAATAACACCAAACTTTTGGGCAGGATTTCAATTCAGTCAAATTCAAATCTACTAACAGTGATATCAAAACTTCCAGAAACTGCATGTTGCATTCAAGAAAATTCCCCCCCCCCCCCCCCAATGAAATGTTCATTCCTTCTGAAGTCTTTGAGTTGCAATATCTCGCTGCATTACAGAGTGGTACCTGTTCCAACTGGCGGATGGCCTCCACTACACAGCAGATTGTTGCAAGTGCACGCAGAGCTGCGGTTCGGATTGAAGATGAACGGGATTCCAGACAGATGGACAGCAAAGCACGGACGCCACTGCAGTGGGCAACGAGACGGCTCAGGTGAGGACCTTCAAGACCAAGTGCAATCAGGCTGGACAACGCTGAGCGCAGCGCCATATCTGAAGTGGGTTCTTCCAGCACTCCCACTAAAACCTAGGCAGTTAAGTTTGTCACTGTAATGAAACTCACCTAATGTGTTTACTTTCTGTGACATTCAAAGCCACTGAGGAATGCATATGAATACCTGGAGTACAAGTTTCTTCTCGTATTTTCAAATACTTTCTCTAGAGAATGTACATAAAAATTCTGAAATAAGGTGGTTAAACGTTAATTAAAATGGTATATTTGAATCACTGGCCTTAGAGGTTGCAGAGTTTTTCACTGTAATTACTAATGTACAACTAATCTGTGACATTCATATTTCAAACACAAACATTTCCTTTTAAAATGTGCTGTCATCTGTTGATACAGAATGGTGTTACTCACAGAAATATGTTGGATGAGTATGCTGTCCACAATTCTTGTGAATTTACTGCCTAGTTCTGTAATCTCTGATGTGAGCTGTTCTTTATTGGGAGGATGCTTGGCTGCTGTGAGGCGTAATTGGTCGCACACCTCTGTCAGATTTTTCTTAGCCTCTGACTCCTTTCCATCTTCTTCCTGCTGACTACAGTGTTCACGCAGAAATTCTGTTACAAGCCCTACCAGACTCTGTACTAAAGGACCAACATGCTCCATCTTCCCATAATCCAGCTGCCTGAAATAATAAACATTACCGTACAGAGGTGGTTGATGTATGCTAAAATCTTTTTTTTTTATTATTTTATTTATTTTAATTTCTGGATGCACAAACTAGGAAAATGTTAATAAATAAGTAATGGTGGGTACAAGGTTGGTTTAAAAACTCCAGGGGGGTGGGGGTTGTCATAAACTGTAGACTGTAGGAAGGTGGAATTATGAAGATGTTTGGTTGCTGTTTACAGCATTTGCAATCCTGAGCAGAGGGAAAACACTACAGTTAATGAACGTCCATTTCACAAATTACTGAATGGTGCTGTTGCAGTGTTGTGCCAATGATATTAGTATAATTTTGAAAGCCATTAAGGTGAACGCATAATACAAATGGGTGATGGCCTAATATATGATACAGTATTATCCCAGCATTTCTCTTCAGGGAATGAGAAGGTTTATAGCGGTGTTTATAAATCTTTCTGGTTCCACGGACCCCTTACAAAGTCACACTAATTCTGCAAACCCCTCCACAAAATCTGACCATACACACCACCTACAGGAAAACTCATGGTAACATTTAAAGTTGGATAATTACAAATGAGAACTGTAATTGAACTGTAAAAGCCTATAATGTGCAAATGAGTTTTGTTTGTCCTGAGGTGGGTGCATTTGCCATAACAGAGTTTACACAATTATTGGTTTGTGTGTGGCATTTTGTTGGTCAACAGTGTGTAAATTGGTATCAAGGGTATCTCTAATGTACAATTAATTATGAAAATAAGTTATCTGAAAATATGTGTGAATTACTGGTTTCAGAACTCAAAAAAAAATAATAATTTCAGTGTCACTGTATTAAGTTTACAAAGGACTGTTTTCTGACTCATAATATACACTTTCTGAGGGAAGCAAAGTGTTTCAGAGGAAGACAAGAACTGATTTTGGCAATAAAAAATCTTTCTAAGTTGATAGAGTCCAGTATGCGTCTTTTAATACTGACATTCATCTGTGTACATTTGAACACTCATTAATGTCTGACATATACTCACTGGCAGAGTTTTGCGAACTCAGTAGAGATGAGCCTGGTACCCTCTTGCAAAATCTTGACAGTGTTTGTGGCAGCAGCCGCCATCATGGCAACTTGATGACTTAAGTCCACAGCTAATGACTTGCTCTGCAGCGTGGTCATACACTCTGGTTCGTACAGAGCTGCTAGTTCTCCTAACCAGTGCTGCACAGGATTCCTCTCAGAACTTGGACCCTCTGCATGCAAGCCACTGCAATGATAAGATTATGTTTTTTTATTTTACTTCATATCACACCGTTTCTAGAAGACATGAAGTAACTGGACAGGGCTGCAAATTATGACACCATACTACATAATCTGTAAATATTCTGTTCATGGGACTTGTGTTTTCTGTAAGATGTCCTGGCCTGTACATAGTATTACAAGTTATTAAAATTTACTTCATGCTAAGAACTTTTTGGTTTGATGAAATTAACCCTTAGGCTACTAATGTCGTATATATATGGAGCTCCTAGTAAAGCCAGAAATGCTAACGTCGTATATATATGGACCTACGTTTGGCAATGCTGAAACAGTCTC
>Ga0209629_10001867_pt1 | contig 13786 bp, 10 predicted proteins | sample TergutCu122P5_FD_187286 | JGI IMG/M metagenome (GOLD analysis project Ga0209629, IMG submission 187286) | Cubitermes ugandensis P5 segment gut microbial communities from Kakamega Forest, Kenya - Cu122 P5 (SPAdes) (version 2) | ecosystem: Host-associated > Arthropoda: Insects > Digestive system... | reverse complement strand
ACCCCCTTCCGCCCGGCTGCGGACCCGGCTAGGATGAGGCCGTACCTCGGCCCGCGCCAGCGCTGGGAGGGATTCAGGGGGACTCTGGCAATGTACGCCGGCCGTCCATATCGACGAAAGCGTGCTTGCCATGAAACGACCCATTGTCGGGTTGGCCGTGGCCGTGATCTTCACGGTTGTGGTCCTCCCCGTCTCCACCGCCGCGGCGGCCACCCCCGTACCGGTGCACATCTTCACCTTCAACGACTACCACGGACGCGTCAACACGTCAACGAACACCACGACGGGCGTCACGACGGGTGCTCTGGCCTTCGCGGCCGCCCTCGAGCAGGCCGTACTGGCTGACCCGACCAATTCCCTGGTGGTCAGTGCCGGCGACAACATCGGGGCCTCCGAGTTCGAGTCCTTCATCGACCAGGACAACCCGACCTTGCAGTTGCTGAACGACCTCGCCGCCGCGCTGCCCTTCCCGGCGTCGTCGGTGGGCAACCACGAGTTCGACCAGGGACTGACGGACCTGACGGGGCGGGTCCAGTCGACGGCGACGGGCTGGGAGTACCTCTGCGCCAACTGCCTCGACACCGCGACGATGACCCCGGTGCTCTCCCCGTACCTCGTCTCCACCCTGGGCAACGGCATCCGGGTCGGCATCGTGGCGGCGGTCACCCAGGATGTCGCGTCGTTGGTGTCGCTCGCCGGCATCGCCACCCTGACGTTCACCGATCCGGTCGCGGCGGTCAACCAGTACGCCGACTACCTGAAAGCCAACAACCTGGCGGACATCGTCATCGCGGTGTACCATGACGGGTCGCCGGTGGCGACCACCTTCGCGGACGCGACGGCGGTCAGCCCGCGCTTCGCGGACATGGTGACCCGGACGGACGCCAACGTCGCCGCCATCGTCAACGGCCACACGCACATGACGTACGCCTGGACGGACGCCACCGGACGCCCGGTGGTGCAGGCCGGGTCGTACGGTGCGACGCTCGGGAAGATCGACCTGGTGGTGGATACCGACACGATGACCGTGATGTCCGCCACGCCGACGACCCTGCCGACGGCCCAGTCGGCGCCGATCAACCTGACGCTCGGCAACCTGGCGCTCATCAAGACCCACCTGGACGCCGCCGTCGCCTCGGCCAGCGTCCTGGGCAGCCAGCCGGTGGCCGAGATCGCCGCCGATATCACCACGGCCCATCTGCTCGGCGTTTGGGCCCCCGGTACGTTCCTGGGACAAGGCGCCACGACGTACCAGAACACGGGAACGGCGACCCGGGATGACCGGCCCAACGAGTCGAGCCTGGCCCGGCTGGCGGCCGACGCCTTCCTCGACACCGCCAACAGTTCGGACGCGATCGGCGGGGCCGACATCGGCATCATCAACGCCGGCGGCGGGCTGCGTGCCGAGTTGCTGTACGCCCCGGACGGCGTCGTGACATACTCCGAAGCGAACAAGGTCATGCCGTTCGGCAACAACCTGTGGACCATCGAACTGACCGGCGCCCAGCTCAAGCAGTTCCTGGAGGAACAGTGGTGGGCCGACGCCAGCGGCAACCCGCTTAACACGTTCCGCAACACCGGCGTGTCGTCGAACGTGACGTACACGGTGAACACCGATGTGCCCACCGCCCCGCCATGCACCCTGCAGATCTGCAGCTGGACCGCCCCCGAGAGCCACATCACGTCGGTGTTCATCAACGGAGCGCCGCTGGTGGCCGACAAGGTGTACAAGATCGTCACCCTGAGCTTCCTCACCGCCGGCAGTGACAACTACTGGGTGATGAAGCAGGGTACCAACCCCACCGACACGGGTCTGCTCGACCGGGATGCCTGGATCGGGTACCTCGCCAAGCTGTCCAACCTGGCGGGGACGACGCCGACGCCGATCGTGCCGAGCTTCGCGCGGCCGTCCGTGGTGGTGTCGAACCTGAGCCCGGCTCCGGCGCCGATGGGTCCGGCGGTGGTCACGGCCGGCGGTACGGTCACCGCGGCGCTGTCGCGGCTGGACCTGACCTCGCTGGGCAGCCCGGCGAACACGGAACTGTACTCGTACCTGCTGCCCATGTCCGCGGCCGGCGCGATCCCGACCACCGGGGTACCGCTGGGGAGCGTCCCCATCACTCTGCCGGGTGACGCGGCGGGGTGCGCCGCGGTCGGCGTGCCGGCTGGGCTGAATCCGGCCTCCAACGGGTGCGCGGGGCTGAGCGTGGTGATTCCGGCCGGTACGGCTCCCGGTGACTACCTCCTGGTCTCCGTGGCCGCACCCAGCGGTACGACGGTGAGTATCTGGCTCACGGTCAAAGCCCCCGCCATCCTCGTCGACAGCGGAGGTACGGTGGCGCACACCGACGCCGTCGCCCTGCTGCTCCTGCTCATGGGCCTGCCCATGCTGGCCGTCCTGTCGTACAAGGGGAAGAGGTACTGACGCGCCGAGAGCCGCCGAGATGGCAGTTTGTGCTGTTGTACCAGCGTGTCAACAGCACAAACTGCGATTTCGGCGTACGAGCGACAAGAGACAACCCCAACGCCAGTATGCTAACCGACCGACTCGGCGGGCTGGACAACTAAGCGGTCCACGACCCCCATCGTGGTAGGATGAATTTCACCTACTTAGGAGGTGCGTCATGCTCGTGGACACTCGTGATCTCGTCTCGTTGACCGAGGCCAACCAGAACTTCTCACGAGTCGCCCGTCTGGTCGACGAACGTGGGTCGGTTGTGATCATGCGCAACAACCAACCGCGGTATGTGGTCCTCGACTACGCCAAGCTCGACGAGATGGCCCCAGACTCCGAGGTGCTGGCAATCAGTCGGCGATTCATGGCCGAACACCGGCCAGCGCTTGAGGCCCTCGCCTCGTGAAGCGGCTGACTCGGCGTCAGATCTTGCTGATCCATGAAGAGTTGCTCACGCAGACGGGTGGGGCTCGAGGCATACGAGACGCAAGCATGCTTGACGCTGCCATCCAGGCACCCTACGCGGGCTTTGGTGACGACGAGTTCTACCCGACCGTTCAGGCGAAGGCTGCCCGTCTCGCCTTCGCCCTGATCAACGATCACCCCTTCGTCGACGGGAACAAGCGTATCGGCATCACGGCCATGGTGGTACTGCTCGGCATCAATGACTACGAAGTGGAAGCGACGGACGACGACCTCATCACACTCGGCTTCGGTCTGGCAACCGGTCAGATCGAGTCAACTCAGGCGGAGCAGTGGGTCGTGGAGCACAGCCACCGTAGAGGCTGAAGGTACGACCGGTGCCATGCACCTCGGACTCTCCGCCCGGTCACCGCCCCGAGTGCCAGCAGGCGACCCCATGCCCGCCCGTGGTCTCCAACGGTGGGCGCGACGTGATGCACACTTTGGTTGCCAGTGGGCACCGATCGTGGAAACGGCAGCCGGATGGCGGCTCGGCCGGACTCGGAGGTTCGCCGACACTCACGACAGCGGTCCGCTCGCGCCCAGCCCGCCTGTTTCCAGGCGGCGCGGGCTGCGGGGTGGTGTCCACCAGCAGTTGGGTGTACGGGTGGCTCGGGCGATCGATCACGTCCTCAGTGGAGCCGGTTTCGACGATCTGCCCGGCGTACATGACGGCGATGGTGTCGCAGAGGTAGCGGGCGCTGGCAATGTCATGCGTCACGTACAGCACCGCCACCCGCCGCTCCCGCAGCCGGCTGATGAGATCCAGAATCTCCCGCCGGATGGACACATCCAGCATCGACACCGGCTCGTCGGCCAGGATGACAGAGGGCTGGGGCGCGAGGGAGCGGGCGATGACCACCCGCTGGCGCTGACCGCCGGACAGTTCGTCCGGGTGGCGGTCGGCGAACTCGCCGGCCGGCGTCAGGCCAACCGACTCCAGCAGCTCGGCTACCCCTGCGGCCACCTCCGCCCGCGTGCGGGCGCGGCCGTGGAGGCGTAGCGGCCGCCCCAGAATGTACCGGAGACGGTGCAGCCTGTTAAGCGACCCGAAGGGGTCTTGGAACATCAACTGCACCCGGCCCCGTGTGGTCCGGGTGAGGTGCTTGACGCCGATGGGATGCCCGCCCAGCATGATCCGGCCCTCGGTTGGCTGGATGACAAGGCCAAGCAGCCGGGCCAGGGTGGTCTTGCCGCTGCCGCTTTCCCCCACGAGTCCCAGGATCCGCCCAGGGTAGAGGGCCACGCTGACGTCGTCCACCACGCGGGCGGTCATCCTGCGCCCGTCGGAGAGCCGTACTTGGAAATCCCGGCTGACGTGCTCGGCTGCCAGCGCGGGCTGGTCTGGCCCGCTCTCAACGGTCGAGGACACTGGTTGGTCAGTCGTCATGGTTCCCCGCTTCAGCAGGATCCTTCGCACTCGTGAGCTCCCCGATCGACGTCGCGTGGACCGGGAGAATCGACTCGAAGAGTTGCTGTGTGTACGGGTGACTCGCACTCCCGCCGATCGCCTCAACGTCTGCGACCTCAACGACCCGGCCCTCATGCATCACCGCGATACGGTCAGCCACCTGGAGGAGGAGTGCCAGATCGTGCGTCACGAAGACGACCGCGAATCCCAGCGCCGCCCGCAGCCGTAGCACCTCCTGCACGATCTGGTGCTGCATGACCACGTCCACAGCGGTTGTCGCCTCGTCCATCACGACGAGGCGCGGTTCACAGGCCAGGGCCAAGGCGATGGCCGTACGCTGGCGCATCCCGCCCGACAGTTCGTGGGGATAGCAGCGCGCCTTCTCCGCGGGAATGCCCACCATGGTCAAGAGTTCGAATGTACGCCCGGCGACCTGACGGCGCGACCAGGTGCGGTGCTTGTCGTGCAGGACATCCGCGAACTGCGCCCGGATACGGGTGACCGGGTTCAGCGCGTCCATCGCGCTCTGCAAGACGATGGAGAACTCGCTCCAACGCAAGGTCCGCAGTTCCCCCTCCGTCGCTCCGGCGAGGTCTGTCAGTGCGCCATCCCGGCCCCGCCACAGCACCTGCCCGCGGGTCACAACCCCTGGGGGTCGGAGCAGCCGGATCATGGCATGAACGAGCGTGGACTTCCCGCTCCCCGACTCGCCGGTGATACCCAGAATCTCCCCCTCGCGTACGGCCAGGGTCACGTCGTGACACACAGTCTTCACACCGCTCTCCGTGACGTACGCGATGTCGATACTGTCGGCCAGTAGCAGATCGCCGGATGGCATCAACGGCACCAAGGCACCCGCCGCCCCGCGAGCGGCTTGCTCCAAACGTACGAACTGGCGATGGACCACGCGTCGGGCGGACCGCAGCCGGGGATTGACCATCTCGTCGAAACCGAAGTTCAGCAGCGCAGCACCGGTACCGATCAGGGCGATGCCGAGCCCGGGCGGCAGGTACCACCACCACATGCCGGACAGGATGGCGCCCTGCGTCCGGGACAACTCCAGCATTGTGCCCCAACTCGCGGTGTCGGGGGAGCCGATCCCAAGGAACCGGAGCGAAGCCTCGGCAAAGACCGCCCCGACAATTGCCACGAGCAGGAGGTTGAACACGTAGCCCGACATGTGGGGCAGGACGTCCACGAACAACTGGCGGCGACGAGTCTCACCCATGACGCGCGAGGCCGTCACAAAGTCCCGGTTGCGCAGACTCATCACCTGCGACCGGATGGCTCTGGCCTCCCCGGGCCACCCGACCAAGCCGATGATCAAAATGATGGTCCACTCGTTGACCGACCGCATGTATCCCGCGACGATGATCGACAGCGGTATGGCTGGGATGACCATCAGTAAGTTGATGACGCTGTTCAGTACCGAATCGATCCACCCGCCGGCATAGCCGGCAATGAGCCCAACCACCACGGCCAGCGAGGTCATCAGCAGGCCGGCCGTGAGCCCGACGAAGACGGACCCGCGAGCCCCCAGTACCCACTGCGCGAAGAGGTCCGACCCGGAGCTGTCCGTACCGAACCAGTGCTGCCCGCTGGGTGCCTGCCGCATCGCGTGCCGGTCGACCGCCAGCGGATTCAGCCCCAGCGCGTGGACGACTGCCGGGCCGATCAGGGCGACGACCACGAAGAACAGCAAGAGCGCCGCCCCCGAGCGTACTTTCCAACTCGATAACACCGACGTCACGTGACGCTCCTGGTCCGTGGGTCGAGGACGACGTACAGTGAGTCGGCAATGAAGTTGCCCAGCAGAATCGACAACGTGACCATGAGGAATACGCCCTGCATGACCGGGAAATCCTTGGCGGCGACCGACTGCACGAGCACCGTCCCTACGCCCGGATAACCGAAGACGAGTTCGGTGAACAGCAGCCCACCCACCACGCCGCCGAGAGCGGTAGCCAGATTGGTGATCGGTGGGAGCAGCGCGTTGCGCGCGGCGTACCGGAGTACGACGCGCGCCCGTGACAAGCCTTTGGCCCGCGCCAGCAGTACGTAGTCCTCCGTCACCGTCGTCACCGTCATGTTGCGCATCTGGAGCACCCAGAAACCGGCAGAGGCGGAGATGGTCGCCACGAGCGGAAGGAAGCCGTGGTGCAGAACGCTCAGAACAAACGCCAGGTTGAAGCCAGGCTCCACCGTCGTACTGTAGACACCGGATAGCGGGAACCAGCCTGTCCGGAAGGCGACGAAGTAGATCAACAGCATGGCGATCCAGAACGGCGGCAGGGCCCCCGCGAAGGCGCCCAGCGGCAGCACGATCGTATCGGCCCACCGCCCCGGCTTCATACCGACGATCGCACCGATGGCAACACCGATGGTGAACGCCAGTATCACGGCGCTCCCCGCCAGCAGCAAGGTCCACGGCAGGGCCGCGCCGATAATCGCCATCACCGGCATGGGGTAGAAATGGGTGGACACTCCCAGGTCGAAGTGCAGCAATCGGCCCCAGTAGTCGAGGTACTGCTGTCCCAGATTGGCGGTCGGATCGCCGAAGAAAGCCCGGAAGGACGCGATCTGCTCGGGGGTGGCGGGCTGGCCGGTCTGCCGTTCCAGCTTGTCAACTAGCGTCCTGACCGGGTCGCCCGGCATGAAGCGCGGAATGATGAAGTTGAGCGTGCAGGCCGCCACCGCGGTGACGAGGTAGAAGCCCGCCCGACGCCCCAGGTACCCGACGCGCTGGCCGGCGCGTCGCGGCGGGGCACCAACCGACCACTCAGCGGCCCTTACCTTCATACTCCCAACTCCTCTTGGCATCAGTTAGCCCCGACTCCGCAACGGGCAGAGCCGGGGCCTACTGCGTCCGTTATTTGCCCGTCGGCTTCAAGCCGAGCATAATCACCTCCGCGCTGGGAGCCACGTACGGCGTGGCCAGGTAGTCGGCCGTCGACGGGTCAGTGGGCCAGCCGGTCCAACTCGTACTGTTGATCAGGATGCTCCAGTTGCCGCTCACCGTCGGAATGTACGGGACGTCGTCATACACGATCTGCTGGAGTTGCAGGCCCAAAGCCACATACTGGGGATCCGCCGGATTGGTGGCCGACATCTGAGCCACCAGGCTCGTCGTACGAGCATCATCCCAGCCGCCCATGTTGTTGGCGTTGCCCATCCAGCGGAAGGCATCCAGCATGCCGGCTGCCCCGGCCGTGAACCGCAGCGCCGCATGTGCCTCCTCGACGGCGGCGTCGTACTGGTCACCGGGCGGCGTGAGGAGCGTGATGTTGAGTCCCAGATTCTCGGACAACTGAGTCTTGATGTCGCGGTAGATCGGCTCGGCCGACGTCCATGACACCGGGTAGGCGAAGGCGACGGTGATGCTCTGCCCATCCTTGACCAGATTGCCACCCTCGACGGTCCAGCCGCCGGCGGCCAGTTCAGCCTTGGCGGCGGCGGCATCGACCTTCCGGATGGCGCCGCCCTGACAGGCCGGGATCAGTACACTGTCGGCGTACCGGGAGGCCGTGAAACCGCACGGGCTCGGTGCCGGCAGTCCGGAGATCTCGGACAAGCGGGCGATGTCGATGGAGTCGGCGATGGCGCGCCGGGCGTGAACGTCATTGAATGGCGCCTTGTTCGAGTTGAACATCAGCGATTCAGCACCGCCATGGGCCACGATGACGGCTTGGTGGTTCTTCGGATCAGCGGAGACGTACTCCTGTTGCGCCGTTGGCCAAGCCGCCCCCGACCACTGCAGCTCGTTGCGCTGCAGTTGGAGCTTGAATGTGTCGGCCGCATACGCCACCATTTCCACGCGCTGCACCGCGCTCTGGCCACGCCACCAGTCGGTACGGACGTTGAATGTCGCGGCAGTCGGCATGATCTTGTCCAGGGTCAGCAGACCACTCCCCACCGGCGCCGGATTGGTGAACGTAGTGACATCCTGCGACGCCCACTGCGCCTTCTGCACGATCGGCGCGTTCGCCAGGGTGGCCAACTGTCCGTACGCCGTCGTCGGGTAGGTCAGCACCACCGTGTGATCGTCTGGCGCCACGACGGAAGTGTACGATCCACCCCAGGCGTTCAGTTCGGGGTGGTTCAACGGCACGGAGAGGGTGTAGACCACGTCGGCGGCGGTGAGCGGCGTACCATCCGAGAACGTAACGTCGTTCCGCAGGTGCACCGTCAACTGCGTACCGTCGGCGTTGAACGCCCACGACTCCGCCAGCCAGGGCTTGATGGGTGCCTCGGGGTGCTGATGGTCGATTCGCACCAGAGCGTCGTAGATGTACGTCAGGCCAGGGCCCTTGTCGCCCGGTCCGAATGGGTTGTAGTTCTGCACGATGGTGGCCGGGCCTTCCATGTACAGGGTTGGAGCCACCGCGGCGGACCCAGATCCAGTCGTCGGGTTCGGGGCGGGCTGGGTGCAACCCGTCAACAGCGCCCCGATCGCTACCGCGATGAGGAGGCCATGGAGTTTTCTCATTCTAGAACCATTCCTTTCTTGTCAGGTCAGTGGGTGAGGCTGGAAGTGGGTGGGGAGTCGTAGGGGCCGAAACTGACGCCCGGAAGGACGCTGACGGCGTGGCCGAGTTCGGCGGTCGTCAGGCGCTGCAGGCTGTGCGCCCAGGCGGTCACGTCGAGGCTCCCGGTGGCATCAGCGAGGAGGGAGAGGGCTCGCTGGCAGGGTACGTCGGCCGGTGGATCGAACAACTCGTCCTGGGCGGTATCTGTTGCGGCGACGTCTCCGAAGCCAGCGGTTTGGAGCTCCTCGGCGAGGTGGTGGACATGGGCGGGGCCGCCCACGTTGCGGGTCCCGTTGATGATGACGGGCAGCCGGGTCAGGACCTGCTGGTCCAACCCGGCCAACCGGGCAACGCGCTGCAAACGCGCGAGAGTGGCACCGACCGGATCGAGTTGCCAGTAGAGCAACGGCAAGCTACCCGACAAAGTCTCGGCCGTGGTGTGTGTCACGAGATAGGGGTCGAGGGCGACCTGCCGGATGGGAATGTGGTTTTTCCGTAGGAGGGCCGCGTGCACGACGGACGCGATGTCGTACGCCGTCTGGTAGTCGGAGGCGGACAGCAGACGCGTCGTAGCCACCGCACCCTCGAGCCCGGCAACCAACCCGGCGAGTTGCTCCTCGCTCAGCCCACTCTCCCAGTCGGCGATGGCAAACGAGTTCGGCTCCAGCTCGGTGTCGGCCAGGTTGTCGATCACCCGTGCCAACCACTCAGCATCGTACGAACTGCCGCCGTCCGGGTACGTCACGAGCACCTGACCGGGTTCGATCCGTCCCGTGAGCCCGGGGCGGACCGGACGTCGCGCCTGGTGCGGGCTGGTTCCCCGTGTCCCCAGCAGGACCACCGTGCGCACACGGTGGCGTCGCAGAAAGTCGCGGTACGCAGGCGGCAAGGCCAGCAACTTGAGCCAGGCCACCGCCGTGGCCGGCATCGAGTCATCGTAGGCGAGGGTGGCGTAGGCCTCCAACCCAGCGGTGCCGGCCCCGTCCAGCCCTGACTGGATGTCGGCGATCGAGTGGCCACTGGCCAGAAAATGAGTCGGCAGGAAAGGCGCGCCCATGGCGTGCGCGATGTGCGACGCGCTGGCCACCCCTGTACCCAGGACGACGACGTCCAACTGCCGGTCGGCTCCCAGGCTGTCGTACGCAGCCACGGTTGCCTCAACAGAGCGGTCTAGGAAGTGCGGCGTACAGCGGACGGGATTGGGACCGAGGCCCGGGCCCTGTACCTGCCAGGTGTGGCTGACCCCTGCTACGAGACTGGCCAACGCCTCCTGCACGGCATACTCGGCACTCATGCCACCGTCGAGGGCAAAGGTCGGAACACCAGAGCGCACCTGTGCGGTAATCCCGTAGGTCAGGAGTTCGTCAACCATGACACCTCATAAAAATAGGTTCTTTACTAAAGACTAGTATAAAAATGAAAACCGAGGAATGTCAAGAGAGTATGTACCCGATCTTCGACCGAGGTGTCAAGGGGAACCCCGTGTCACCGCCGCCCGGGAGCCGTACTGCTCGACATCGAACGCCGCGCTTCGACCAAGGCGTGGCGAACACCCCCCAGAGCTACCGAACGGTGCCCCAACGACGAAGCCTCCAGACGAGTGGGCAGCAGAGTCATTTCGGCCAGACGCTGGCGTACGGGGCCAGCCAAAGCCTCGGCCGCGTTCGCGACCGCACCACCGATGACCACCATTTCCGGATTCAGCACTGTCACCAGGACCGCGATGGCGCGCGCCACCGTACCAAGGATCCGATCCATGACCTCGAGCGCGAGTCCGTCACCTTGTCGGGCGGCCTCGAACAGCACCTCCGCGTTGACGTGGAGCGGATCGCCCGCCGTCAGTTCTTGCAAGGGTGAGGGCGACGTTGCCTGATCCGAACGTCCCAGCAGGTGCTGGAGTGCCTGAGCGCCGGCCACACGCGCCAGCGCCCCGATACCTTCGGAGCCCGGATCAGCTTCGAACAGGCTCGTGAAACCCATCTCGCCGGCACCCCCGGCATACCCGCGGACGACGGCGTCGCCCACAACGATTCCGGCACCGAGCCGCTCACCGGCCAAGACGAACACGAGGTCGTGGACCCCCTGGGCCACCCCGCGCCACAACTCGCCAACGGCCGCCAGGTTGGCGTCGTTTTCGACGGTCACGGGGCAACGAAAGCTCCGCTGCAAGGTCGCGGCCAACGGGAGACCGCTCCAACCCGGGATGATGGCGCACTTCGTCACGACTCCGGCCGCAGCGTCGACGATGCCAGGCGAGCCGACGGTGACACCCATCAGCAGTTCGCGCGGCACCCCAGCAGCCTTCAGAGCGCTCGTGGTGGCAGCCCGGGTCGCGGCGACCCGCTCATCAGCCTGAAGTTGGGGATCCAGCTCTGTGGACACCTCGCCCCGGATGGTACCCGCCAGATCGGAGACCAAGACATTCACCCGACGGACGCCGATGTCAACGCCAAGTACGGCCCCTGCATCCGCCCGGAACGCCAACTCGCGCGCGGGTCGTCCCCGGCGCTGCCCGGCGTCCAGCATGGATTCAGTCACCCACCCGTCAGCCACCAGCCCATCGGCGATGCCTTCGACCGTGGGTCGCGACAGGCCAGTACGCTCGACGACTTGGGTCACGCGCAACGGGCCGTACCGCCGCAACTCAGTGAGCACAAGCTCGCTGTTGATGCGGCGTAGCAGGGGTGGCAACCCAGTCTCCATGCTCCTCCTGTGCGGTTCGGCTGAACCCATCCTAGTTGCTGCCTGGGGATGGCGTCGGGCAGACCGCCTGAACCGACCCGGTCAACCGCGCCCGCTCGGCGGCGAACACCGCCAGATGTGATGACAGTGACGCTGCCGGACCCGACAAGACTCCTTGACTTGAGCCCGTACGTACGGCCTCGACGAACGCCTGCATCAGCCCGGCATCCCCGCCCCCATGACCGCCGGCCGAGGTGGCGTCACTGGTATCGGACACGACGATAGTCTCGGTTTGGTTGCGCCCGAAGTTGGTCACCGCGATCCGCTCACCATCGGTGACCAGCTGACCGTGGCTGCCGAAGATCGTCGTCCGCCGGTGCCCGCCCGGGTTGAATCCGGTCATGGTGAACACTCCACTGACACCGTCCGCAAACTGCAGCGCGACGACCTGATGGTCGACCACGTCATTGTCCGCCGCGTAGACGCACACACCGTACGGCCCCGTGGCGAGAGCGGCCTCCAGGGCAGCGGGAGTGGCGGTATCGCAGACCGTGCTCAGCGGCCACCCGATGTCCCCCGCCGCCAGGAGCCCCCGATAGAGACTCACCGCGGAGTACGGACAGGTGGTCTGCCGGGGACAATCGAGGCACCGGGCGGTTGCGCCCTCCGGCGCATTCGCGGGGATGAAGTGCCGCAACCCGCCGAAGCTGGCCACCTGGGCGATGGGTGCCCCCACGATGTACTGGAGCCAGTCAAGGTCATGGCACGACTTGGCCAGCAACATGAAAGTTGCCTGGTCCGTACGCCGCCAGTTGCCCCGGACGTACGAATGGGCCTGATGCCAGTAACCGACCGGTTCCAGGTGTTGCACGCTGACTACCTGTCCGAGTTGCCCAGAGTCCACGATGGACTTCACAAGCTGCGTGTGCGGTGTGTACCGCAGCACGTGACAGACCGCGAACACCGTACCGGCCCGGACCGCCGCGTCGGCAATGTGGCGGCATTCCGCCTCGGTGGACGCCATCGGTTTCTCCAGCAGGACATGGTACCCCTTGTCCAGCAAGGCCAGAGTCGCCTCGGCATGGACTTGGTCCTGCGTGGCGACGATCACCGCGTCCGACAACTGCGGCCGGTCAACTAGCGCCCGCCAGTCATCGAAAACCCGGTCGGCTGGGATACCGTGCTCGGCCGCGAAGCGATCGCGACGTACCTGACGGGGTTCAGCCACGGCCACCACCGCCGCTTGATCCGGGTGGTCCGCTATCCAGCGTCCGTATCCCGTACCGCGGTCGCCTGCTCCCACAACCGTGAACGTGACGGACTGCATGCCATCTCCCTAATAAGTATTGACATTTCCTAAATAATGTAGTGTAACAGGGCGAACGCCCCACATCCAGACGGGTGTCGTGCATGCGAATCGCGCGGTGGCGGAAGGTCGAAGCGTACGGCGGTGCCCCGACCGCCTCTCGTCAGACCAGGCCCAGGGCCTTGGGTACAACGGCTGCCCAGGCCCGGCGTACCTCGGCCAGATCGAGGGTGAACTGGTCGCGTACGACCAGCCGACCGCCGGCGGAGACGGTACCAAGGGCCGCCACTGGTACATTGCAGTGCCGCGCCAGGGCCTCGACCGCGGGCGCGTTGGCCGGGGTACAGGTGACCAGGACCCGGCCGGTGGACTCGGCGAACAGGGCCACCGTCGGGTCCGCCGCGACCGACTCCAGACCGATGTCTGCACCCAGGCCACCGGGGCCCACCTCGGCGCCCGGGTCCTCAGCCCCCACCCCAGCCCCGCCGCCCGCCCCGGACCGCCAGCAGCACTCCACCAGCCCGGCGGCCAAGCCGCCATCGGACAAATCATGCGCCGAGGACAACAGGTGCGTCTTGGACGCCGCCTGGAAGAAGCCCACCAAGCGCTGGTGCAGGTCGAAGTCCACCGCCGGCGGGGTACCGCCCAGGTGCCCGTGGATGACCTCGGCCCAGAGACTGCCCGACAGCTCCTCCCGGGTCTCGCCCAGCAGATAGATCACATCCCCGGCACAACAGAACCCCGTCCGTACCCGGTCCGCCACGTCGTCGATGACGCCCAGCAGGCCCACCGTCGGCGTTGGCAGGATGGCTACCTCACCGGTCTTGTTGTAGAAAGACACGTTGCCGCCCGTCACCGGCGTCCCCAAAGCAGAACACCCGTCAACCAGGCCCTTGATCGCCTCGATGAACTGCCACATCACCTCCGGGTCCTCGGGGGAGCCG
>Ga0209629_10001865_pt1 | contig 13794 bp, 10 predicted proteins | sample TergutCu122P5_FD_187286 | JGI IMG/M metagenome (GOLD analysis project Ga0209629, IMG submission 187286) | Cubitermes ugandensis P5 segment gut microbial communities from Kakamega Forest, Kenya - Cu122 P5 (SPAdes) (version 2) | ecosystem: Host-associated > Arthropoda: Insects > Digestive system... | reverse complement strand
AAAACCTGCTGGAGGTCTGCCATAAACAGGGCGTGCGCCTGATCGTCGCGGGCCTGATCAATCAGCCGCACGACATCGCCCGCCGCACCGGTCTGCTCGAACGGCTGCAAGCGGACGTCGTGCCGGATCTGCATGCCGCCATTGATGCGGCGGTGCGGATCGCCGCGACAACAGGCCCGGCAGCACAAACCGCGCGTCGCTAGCAAGGTAGATGTAATGGATGCCTCCCTCCTCGTGGGGAGGGAGGCATCCATTACATCTACAAGCTGAAGTTTCATAAAAATTTAATTTCTGACCTACACTGCGCCGCATGATGGGTGATGCGAACACGCGCGATGACGACGGCTGGGCGGCTACACATTCCGCCGCCGCGCCGTCATCGGCGCGGCGCATTTGGCGGCGGTTCAAGTGCGATCGTCTGGGCTACGCCAGCTTGCTGATTTTTTGCACGCTGATGCTGTTCAGCCTGTGCGCGGAGGTGCTGTGCAACGATAAGCCGCTGGTCGTGAGTTACGAGGGTCGCTTTTACTTCCCGCTGCTTCATGCGTATCCCGAGACGGCTTTCGGCGGCGACTTCCCGACCGAGGCCGATTACCTCGACCCCTACGTCCGCGCCCGGATTACGCAAGGCGGCAACTGGGCGATCTACCCGCTCAACCCCTATGGGGCGCGCACCATCAATTATTTTGCCCAGGCGCCTTACCCGGCGCCGCCTTCGCGCGCCAACTGGCTGGGCACCGACGACCGCGGGCGCGATCTGCTGGCGCAACTGGTTTACGGCTTTCGCGTGAGCGTGCTGTTCGCGCTGGCGCTGACGGGGGTGGGCGTGCTGCTGGGCGTGGCGGCGGGCGCGGTGCAGGGGTGGCTGGGCGGCAGGTTCGATTTGACGGCGCAGCGGCTGATTGAAATCTGGAGTTCGATGCCGGAGCTGTACCTGCTCATCATCTTCTCGGCCATCTTCGCGCCCAGCGTGGCGCTGCTGGTGGGGCTGCTCGGTCTGTTCGGCTGGATGGGGTTGGCCGATTACGTGCGCGCGGAATTCCTGCGCAACCGCCAGCTCGATTACGTCAAGGCGGCGCGGGCGCTGGGCGTGCCGGGCGTGCAGATCATGTGGCGGCACGTGCTGCCCAACAGCCTGACGCCGGTGGTGACGTTCTTGCCGCTGCGCATGAGCGCGGCCATTCTGGCGCTGACCTCGCTGGATTTTCTGGGGCTGGGCGTGCCGCCGGGTACGCCCAGCCTGGGCGAATTGCTCAGCCAGGGCAAGAACAATATCGACGCCTGGTGGATTTCGCTATTCACCTTCGGCGCGCTGGCGACCTCGCTGCTGCTGCTGACCTTCATGGGCGATGCGCTGCGCGCGGCGCTCGATCCACGCCACCAGGCGCACGCGGATAACCGCGCCTGTACCGCCCCGGTGTAACATGGGTTGCATCTGGGGGAATTGATCGGCTACGGATATGGCAGTGGATGGAACCTCTAATGACACCGCATCGGCCGCTGATTTTGGCATTCGGCTGGGCTGGCATGACGCATGGCGGCGCGACCTGGCCGCGCGCCTGAAGGCGCTGCTTGACTGGCTGGCCGAGCGCGGGCTGGCTGATGCGGGCACGCAGGAGCGGGGCGTTCGCCTGCTGGAGCAGATCAAATCGGACAAGGTGATGGTGGCTTTCGTGTCCGAGTTCTCGCGCGGCAAGTCCGAGTTGATCAACGCGATGTTTTTCGCCGGTTATGGCCGCCGCATCATGCCGGCCAGCGCCGGGCGTACCACCATGTGTCCAACCGAGTTGGGCTATGACCCGGCGGTGCCGCCATGCCTGCGCCTGCTGCCGATCAAGACGCGCTTGCAGCCGCAGGCGTTGATGGAATGGCGCATGGCGCCGGAGAAGTGGACGCGGGTCGATCTGGACGTGAACGATCCGGTGCAACTGGCCTCCGCGATGGAGATGGTCTCCGAGGTGCTGTACGTGCCTTTGGATCAGGCACGGGAACTGGGTTTTTGGCACGATGACAAGCCCGATGACAACCCGCCGGTAAATTCCGACGGACTGGCGGAGGTGCCGCGCTGGCGTCACGCGCTGATCAACATGGCGCACCCGCTTTTGAAGCAAGGGCTGGTGGTGCTGGACACGCCGGGCCTGAACGCCATCGGCGCGGAGCCGGAGCTGACCGTCAACCTCATCCCCCAGGCGCATGCCGTGGTGTTCATTCTGGGCGTGGACACGGGCGTAACGCGCTCGGACATGGAGATCTGGCGCGAACATCTGGCGTGCATGGAGTACGGCAACAGCGCGCGGCTGGTAGCGCTCAACAAGATCGATACCCTGTGGGACGATTTAAACAGTCCGGCGCAGATCGAGGCACAGATCAAGCGCCAACGCGAGGAAACCGCCAGCACATTGGGCCTGAACAGCGATCAGGTGGCGGCCATTTCCGCGCAAAAAGGCTTGCTGGCCAGGATACAGGGCGACGCCGGGTTGCTGCGGGAAAGCGGCCTGCCGCTGTTTGAGGACCTGCTGGCGAGCAAGGTGCTGGGCCGCCGCCAGGAAATGCTGGAAAACGCGCTCAAAGCCGGCGTGGCGGCATTGCAGGCGGATGCGCTGAAAATCATCGAGGTGCGGCGGCGCGAATTGACCGAGCAGACGCTGGAGTTACGCAGCCTGCACGGCAAAAACAATGCGGTGATTCGCCAGATGAGCGCGCGCCTGACGCAGGAAAAGGAAGAATTTGACCGCGGCGCGGCCCGCATGCTGGAAATACGCTCGGCGCACATGCAGTTGCTGCGCGAGCTGCTCCGGCAACTGGGTGTCGCTTCCATCAAGAAGGGGCTGCTGGGCCTGGCCGATTCGTTACGCGCGTCGGGTGTCAAGCTGGGCATCAAGCGCGAATATGTCCGGGGATTCGACAACCTGCGCGCTGCGCTGCGGCGCGTACAGGATATGGAAAACGAAATCCACGGCGCGTTGGTCACGGTGTTCCGTCAAATCAATGCCGAGTATGGTTTTGCCCTGCAAGTCGCGCCCACGCCCGATATGAGTGGTTTCATGGACGACCTGGAAGCGGTCGAAAACGCCCATTTGTCGTATCTGGGCATAGGCAACATGCTGCAACTGTCGCGCCCCGAGTTTTGCGAAAAGCTGCTGCGCGCGCTGTTTTCGCGCGTGCGCTCGATTTTCGAGACGGTGCTGGGCGAGATCGAATTGTGGGACAAGACTGTTTTCAGCCAGCTCAACGCGCAGCTGAAGGAACGCCGCCAGGCTTATGGGCGGCGGCTGGACGCCATCGCACGCATTCAGAGTGCCGCCGACAGTCTGGACGCGCGCCTGTCCGAAATCGATGACCAGCGGCGCGCGCTCGACATGGCCGAAACCCATCTGATGGAAACGGCTCGCCAGTTGGCCCCCGAAAACGACGAGCCGGTGACAATCGACCTTGAGCTGGAACCGCCGCTTGACTTGGAACTGAAACTGCCGGCGCACCATCACCACAAGGCCGTGGAAACATAACCCTAGGGTAACCCTTGCCCCCCGCGCTTCCGGTCGCACCTGGCAACGGCTTCGCGCGCCGTGTCATTGAATGGCAGCGGCGTCATGGCCGGCATGGCCTGCCGTGGCAAGGCGCCGATCCATATCGCGTCTGGCTCTCGGAGATCATGCTCCAGCAGACCCAGGTCGCCACGGTGCTCGATTACTACCCGCGCTTTCTGGCGCGCTTTCCGGATGTTCAGGCGCTTGCCGCCGCGCCGCGGGATGAGGTGCTGGCGCTGTGGTCGGGCCTGGGCTATTACGCCCGGGCCAGCAACCTGCATCTGTGCGCCCAAAAAATCGTCGCCGAGCACGGCGGACGTTTCCCGGACAGTGCGGCGGCGCTGCAACAGCTGCCGGGCATCGGGCGATCAACGGCGGCGGCGATTGCGGCCTTTTGTTTCGGCGAGCGCGCCGCGATTCTGGATGGCAACGTCCGGCGCGTGCTGGCGCGGGTGTTCGGCATCGCAGACGACATCAGCCAACCCGGACCGCAGCGCCAACTGTGGCGGCTGGCCGAAACCCTGCTGCCCACCCAGGCTGGCACTGCCACCATGACGCCCTACACCCAGGGCCTGATGGATCTGGGCGCGCAGGTCTGCACGCGCCGCTCGCCGGTTTGCGCCGCCTGCCCGCTGGCCGCGCACTGCATGGCCGCGCGCCAAGGCAATCCCGAGGCGTATCCGCGCCCACGCCCGCCGCCTCAGCGCAAGACCCTGGCGCTTGCGTTGCTGCTGGCGCGCGATCGCGCCGGGCGCGTCTGGCTGACCCCGCAATCAGCGCCGAACAGCATCTTGCGCGGCATCTGGAAAGGGCTGCATACCTTGCCGGTGTTTGCGGACGAGGCAGCGCTGCTGGCAGCGTTGCCCGCAGCCGTGCGTGAAGGCGTACATTGGCGCGCGACTGTTCGGCACGCGCTCACACACCGCGATCTGGCGTTGCGCGTGGCCCAAGCCGATTGGCCCGAGAGCCATGAACCGCCGGTGCGAACGGCAACGGCGAACGGGCGCTGGCTCGCGCCGCATGAATGGCCGGCGCTGGGCTTGCCAGCACCCATCGCGCGGCTGCTGGAGATAACTTTGTTTGAAGCGGCCCACGCGCCGGGTGATACATGCGGCGGCAGCGGATAATCCCTGTCCATAGTTTCCACACACATGAAAGGATATTCCATGTCGCTCATTGACAGCCTGCTCGGCCAACTGCAAGGCGCGCCCATCAGCCAGATTGCGCAACACTTGGGCACCGACTCCACAACCGCCCAAAACGCCATCGCCACGGCGCTGCCTATGATCGTGGGCGCGCTGGGCCACAACGCGCAGCAGCCCGGCGGCGCGAGTGCGCTGCTGCAAGCGCTGCAAGACCACGCCGGCGCGGGCGCGATGGGGCTGGGCGGACTGCTGGGCAGCTTGACCGGCGGTCAGGGCGGTTCCGCCGGAATACTCGGCGGTCTGCTGGGCAGCCTGACCGGCGGTGGCCAGCAGGGCGGCGGCGGCCTGGGCGGAATGCTCGGCGGCCTGCTGGGCGGCCTGACCGGCGGCGGCCAGCAGCAGGAGCCGGGCGATGCCGCGCAAGCCAATCCGCAGCTCAACGCCAGCGGCATCCTGGGCCACATCTTCGGCGACGCGCAGTCGCACGCCCAGGCGGGTCTGGAACAAACCACCGGCCTGGATACGGGCAAAGCCGGACAACTCATGGCGATGCTTGCACCGCTCGTCATGTCCCATATCGCCAACCACGCCAGCGCCAACAACCTGGACGCGGCAGGGCTGGGCGCCGCGCTGGCCCAGGAACGCGACAACGTGCAAAGCCAGGGCGGACTGGCCGGCGACCTGCTCAGCAAGGTCATCGCCGCATCCAAGCCGTCTGCGGCGTAAACGCACAACAAAAAAGCCGCCGGGCCTGATACAGCCCGGCGGCTTTTTTATGGGTGGGAGTCCGCGCGGACTCCGTTTTTAGGTTTATTCCAGCGTCACCTCGACCCGCCGCGCTTCGGCGGGCGTGCCGCTGGCCAGCGTTTGCGGCGGCTTGCTCAGGTCGATGCTGGCCTCGGGCACCCCGGCGGCCTTGAGCGCATCGGCGACCGCCTGGGCGCGCTGCTTGGCCAGTTCCTCGTTTTGCGCTGCGTTGCCGCTGGCATCGTGATAGCCGCTGACCACCGCCCGCTTGCCGTCTTGCACGGCCTTGATCACGTCGGCCAGCGCCTCTTGCGCACCGGGCGCGACCTGCGCGCTGCCGCTGGCAAAGTAGAACTTGACCACGCCGCCCTCGGTGCGGATCGACGCGCCGTCGGCATCGGCGGCGGCGCTGGCGGCCACAACGGGCGTGGCGGGCGCGGCGGTGGCAGCCGTGTTCTGGCCACCGTGGAATTGCACCACCAGTGGCACGATCAGCAGCGCGACGATGTTGATGATCTTGATGAGCGGGTTCACAGCCGGACCGGCGGTGTCCTTGTAGGGGTCGCCCACGGTGTCGCCGGTAACGGCGGCTTTGTGCGCTTCGCTGCCTTTGCCGCCGAAGTTGCCGTCCTCGATGTACTTCTTGGCGTTGTCCCACGCGCCGCCGCCGGTGCACATCGAGATGGCGACGAACAGGCCGGTGACGATGGTGCCCATGAGCAAGCCGCCCAGCGCCTTCGGCCCCAGCGCCAAGCCGACGACGATCGGCACCAGCACGGGCAGCAGCGAGGGAATCATCATTTCCTTGATCGCCGCGCCGGTCAGCAGGCCGACCGCGCGCCCGTATTCGGGCTTGGCGGTGCCTTCCATGATGCCGGTGATCTCGCGGAACTGGCGGCGCACTTCTTCGACCACCGAGCCGGCGGCGCGGCCCACGGCCTCCATCGCCATCGCGCCGAACAGGTAGGGAATCAGCCCGCCGATGAACAGGCCGACGATGACCATCGGGTCGCTCAGGTTGAAGCTGATGGCCGAACCGAAACTGTCCAGCTTGTGCGTGTAGTCGGCAAACAGCACCAGCGCGGCCAGGCCGGCCGAACCGATGGCGTAACCCTTGGTGACGGCCTTGGTGGTGTTGCCCACGGCGTCCAGCGGGTCGGTGATATCGCGCACGCTGCTGGGCATTTCGCTCATTTCGGCGATGCCGCCGGCGTTGTCGGTAATGGGGCCGTAGGCGTCCAGCGCGACGATGATGCCGGCCATCGACAGCATCGACATGGCGGCCACCGCCACGCCGTACAGGCCGGCCAGCGTATAGGCCGCCAGGATGGCGATACACACGAAGATCACCGGCCAGGCGGTGGATTTCATGCTCACGCCGATACCGGCGATGATGTTGGTGGCGTGGCCGGTGGTGCTGGCCTGGGCCACGTGCCGCACCGGCTTGTATTGGGTGCCGGTGTAGTACTCGGTAATCCATACCAGCGCGGCGGTCAGCAGCAAGCCGATGACGCAGGCGCCGAACAGCCTCATGACACTGCCGCCGCCTTCAATGGCGTTGTCCGGGATGATCCAGGCCGTTACCGCGTAGAACAGCACCAGAGAGATCACACCGGCAATCGCCAGACCCTTGTAGAGCGCGGGCATGACGTTTTTCATGCCGGGGCTGGCCTTGACGAAGAAGGTGCCGACGATGGAGGCGATGATCGACACGCCGCCCAGCGCCAACGGGTAGAGCGCGGCCTGCAACTGGCCGGCATGCACCATCAGCGCGCCCAGCACCATGGTGGCGATCAGCGTCACGGCGTAGGTCTCGAACAGGTCGGCGGCCATGCCGGCGCAGTCGCCCACGTTGTCGCCCACGTTGTCGGCGATTACGGCGGGATTGCGCGGGTCGTCTTCGGGAATGCCCGCTTCGACCTTGCCCACCAGGTCCGCGCCCACGTCGGCGCCCTTGGTGAAGATGCCGCCGCCCAGCCGTGCGAAGATCGAAATCAGCGACGAGCCGAAGGCAAAGCCGATCAGCGGATTGAGCAGCGTCGCCAGTTTGGCCGGGTCAACATCGGCGGGCAGCAAGACCCATGTGAAAGCCGTCACGCCCAGCAGCCCCAGGCCGACCACCAACATGCCGGTGATGGCGCCGCCGCGGAAAGCCACGTCCAGCGCCGGGCCAATGCCTTGGGTGGCCGCTTGCGCGGTCCGCACGTTGGCGCGCACCGAAACGTTCATGCCGATAAAGCCGCAAGCGCCCGAGAGCACCGCGCCGACGACAAAACCGGCCGCCGTGGTGATGTCCAGAAAAATGCCGATCAGAATCGCCAGCACCACGCCGACGATGGCGATGGTGCGGTACTGCTTGGCCAGATAAGCCGCCGCGCCGGTCTGGATCGCCGCGGCGATCTCCTGCATGCGCGCGTTACCGGCGTCTCGGGAAAGAATCCAACTTCGGGCCCAGATGCCATAGACCACGGCCAGCAGGCCGCAGACAATCGCCAGAATGAGGGGGGAACTGAAAGTCATGCGCTATTTCTCCATTTTCCGATTCTTGAGGTCGAGGGTGATGCCGAACCAGTTCCCCACGACCGGCGCATTCTGATCCCGGGCGGTCCGCCGCTTCGCAAATGCTAGCCATACCGCTTGGTATCGCTTGCGTTTGCGTCTGAGACAGCACATCCCAAATCCAGGCGCGCCGACTTGCTCAAGAGGAGCTTGCTCGGTTTTGCCAGAGACGCCGGTCCAGCCATGAAACACAAAAGAGTGGCCGGTCCGCGCCGCGTTGCTTCCTCGTTGATCGCCGCCTGTAAAAAAGGCGGCGGCGCCGATTGGCCAACTGCGCTAATTTACTACAGTTGCCGCGGGTCCAGTCCGCGCCCAAGTGCTCCAGGCGGCAAGTAAACTAGGCAAACCGGTACTCTCCTGCGCACCGGCGCTTTTCCGCAACACCTGCCCATACTCCCCCAACATGGCTTTGAACAACGTTTCCCCAGGCAAGAACGCACCCGACGAATTCAACGTCATCATCGAAATTCCGATGAATGCCGACCCCATCAAGTACGAAGTGGACAAGGAATCGGGCGCCCTGTTCGTCGACCGCTTCATGACCACCGCGATGCACTATCCGACCAACTACGGCTATGTGCCGCAGACCCTGTCGGGCGACGGCGATCCGGTCGATGTGCTGGTCGTTACCCCCTACCCGCTGGTGCCCGGCGTTGTCGTGCCCTGCCGCCCGCTGGGCCTGCTGGTGATGGAAGACGAGGCCGGCGTCGACGCCAAGGTGCTCGCCGTGCCCATCACCAAGGTGCTGCCCATGTACGCGCACTGGAAAAACATCGATGACGTCAACCCCATGCGCCGCAAGGCGCTGTCGCACTTCTTCGAGCACTACAAGGACCTCGAGGAAGGCAAGTGGGTCAAGGTGCTGGGCTGGCAAGACATTGATGCCGCCCGCAAGGAAATATCCAACGGTATCGCGGCGTATCGCTGAGCAAAACAAACCTTGAGCATGCAAAAAGGCTTGCCCATAACGGCAAGCCCTTGTTCTTATGGCCGGCTGCACGCCCACTATGCAGCCGGCGCCGTCCCGTCCGTCAGCCGATGTCCTTGCGCGTCACGCCGGAGTAGAGCTGGCGCGGGCGGCCGATTTTGTAGTCGGGGTCGGCCAGCATTTCGTTGAGCTGGGCGATCCAGCCGACGGTGCGAGCCAGGGCGAAGATGCCGGTAAACAGGTTGACGGGCACGCCGATGGCGCGTTGCACGATGCCGGAATAAAAGTCCACGTTGGGGTAGAGCTTGCGTGAGACGAAGTATTCGTCTTCCAGGGCGATTTTTTCGAGCGCCTTGGCCAGCTTGAACAGCGGATCGTTGCCCAGGCCCAGTTCATTGAGCACCTCGTCGCAGGTTTCCTGCATCAGCCTGGCGCGCGGATCGTAGTTCTTGTAAACGCGGTGGCCGAAGCCCATGAGCTTGATGTTGGAGTTCTTGTCCTTGACCTGTTTGATGAACTCGCCGATTTTCTCGACGCCGCCGGATTTCTGGATGTCGTAGAGCATGTTCAGCGCGGCCTCGTTGGCGCCGCCGTGCGCCGGGCCCCACAGGCAGGCCACGCCGGCCGCGATGGCCGCGAACGGGTTGGTGCCCGAGCTGCCGCACAGGCGCACGGTGGAGGTGGAGGCGTTTTGCTCGTGATCGGCGTGCAGGATGAAGATGCGGTCCAGCGCACGTTCGAGTACCGGGTTGACTTTGTAGGTCTCGCACGGGGTGCCGAACATCATGTGCAGGAAGTTACCCGCATAGGAGTAATGGTTCTGCGGGTACATGTAAGGCTCGCCTACGCCGTATTTGTAGGCCAGCGCGACCAGCGTGGGCATTTTGGCGATGAGCTGGATGGCCGCGATGGCGCGTTGCCCGGCGTCGTTGATGTCGGCATGGTAGAACGCCGAGAGCGCGCCCACCAGGCCGGTGAGCACGGACATGGGATGGGCGTCGCGCCGGAAGCCGCGCAGGAAAAACAGCATCTGCTCGTGAACCATGGTGTGGTTCAACACCCGTTTGTGAAAGTCCCGGCTTTGATCCTTGGTGGGCAGCGCGCCGTTGAGCAGCAGGTAGCAGGTGTCCAGGTAATCGCACTTGGCGGCGATTTGTTCGATGGGGTAGCCGCGGTAGAGCAGTTCGCCCTTGTCGCCGTCGATGTAGGTGATGGTCGATTCGCACGCCGCCGTGGACATGAAACCGGGGTCATAGGTGAACATGCCGGTTTGCCCGTAGAGCTTGCGGATGTCGATGACGTCCGGGCCGATGCTGCCTTTGTAGACGGGCAGTTCGATGGCGGGGCTGCCGTCGGAAAACGACAGGGTGGCTTTTTTGTCGGAAAGGTTCATGACCAAAGGCTCCTGGAAAAATCGGGTGGAGAGGAATCGTAAAGGGGTTCAGGCGGGCGCCAAGTCCGGCTCGGCGCGCGGGTAAGACGGGCGCAGCAGGGCCAGCACGCCGTGCACGCCGGGGCTGTCCAGGGGACTGCCGGATTCAGGCTCCTTGCGGCGCAGCAGCAAATCCAGCAGGTCGTTGTCGGACAGGTCCATCAGTTGCATCAGCGCATCGGCTTGGGTTTGCGTAAGCTCGCGCTCGTGGCGCGCGAAAAAGCGCTCGATCAGCAGGTCGTTTTCCAGCAACCCGCGGCGGCAGCGCCAGCGCAGTTTGCCCAGCTCTTGGGGGTCGATGCGCGGTTGCTCCATGGCGGTCAGCATTGCCCGCTCCAGCAGCGCCGCACGATGGGCTTGCCGCACGCCAAGAAGTCCGATGCGAGTGGAAACTGGGGAGAGTTCATTTGCTGTTCATGCCGCTAAACGCAATGCTGTTCAGTTAAGCTCAGACCCATGATTTCGTCATTCCCGCGAAAGCGGGAATCCAGGTTACGCATCCATCTTCCGGTGATAACCAAGGCCCACTGGATTCCCGCTTTCGCGGGAATGACGACTTGAAAACGCTTAACTGAACAGCATTGCCGCTAAACGCACCGAACGAAAGCGTCCAAAAGCCGCAGAGCAGGCCAAGCCAGTGGCTCCCGTGGACGGGCTTTGCCCGGCCACTGGGAGCGCTCCCATCCAGGGGGGAGGCGCAACATCGCGCAGCGAGTGGAGACTGGGGGTAGTTCATATCGCGCGCCGCGTCATGACTTCCTTGATCTTGCTGATGGCCTGGCTGGGGTTGAGTCCTTTCGGGCACACGTCCACGCAGTTCATGATGGTGTGGCAGCGGAACAGCCGGTAGGGGTCTTCCAGGTTGTCCAGGCGCTCGCCGGTGGCTTGGTCGCGGCTGTCGGCGATGAAACGATAGGCTTGCAGAAGGCCGGCCGGGCCGACGAATTTGTCTGGGTTCCACCAAAAGCTCGGGCAACTGGTCGAGCAACTCGCGCACAGAATGCATTCGTACAGGCCGTTGAGCACCTCGCGCTCTTCGGGCGATTGCAGGCGCTCTTTTTCGGGCGGCGGTTCGTGGTTGACCAGGTAGGGCTGGATGGAGTGGTACTGGTTGAAGAACTGCGTCATGTCCACGATCAGGTCGCGGATCACCGGCAGACCCGGCAGGGGCTTGAGGACAATCGGGTCCTTGAGCGTGCGCAGGTTGGTCAGGCAGGCCAGGCCGTTCTTGCCGTTGATGTTCATGGCATCCGAGCCGCACACGCCTTCGCGGCAGGAGCGCCGGAAGGCGATGGCCGGGTCTTGCGCCTTGAGCTTGATGAGCGCGTCCAGCAGCATCCGTTCGTGGCCGTCGAGTTCGATTTCGACGGTTTGCATGTAGGGTTTGGCGTCCTGGTCCGGGTCGTAGCGGTAAATCTTGAACGTGCGTTTTTGCATGGTGTGTTTTTCCTTGTCTTGACCCGTTGCCTCAGAACGTGCGTACCTTGGGCGGAACGGGGTCCACCGACAGCGGCTGGGTGCGTACCGGCTTGTAGCTCAGGCTGTTGGTGGCCGAGTGCCAGAGCGTGTGCTTCATCCAGTTGCGGTCGTCGCGCCCCAGCGGCGCTTCGGGGTCGTCGGCCGGGCGTTCGTAGTCGAGCACCGCGTGCGCGCCGCGGCATTCGCGGCGGGCGGCGGCGGAAACCAGCGTGGCTTGGGCGACCTCGATCAGGTTGGCCACTTCCAGCGCTTCCATGCGCGCGGTATTGAAGATGCGCGAGGTGTCCTTCAGACCGATGCCGGCGACGCGCTTACGCATGGCGTTGATTTTGGCGACGCCCTGGTCCAGGCTGGCCTGGGTGCGGAACACGCCGGCGTGTTGCTGCACGGTGGCGCGCAGGTCGTTGGCGACGTTTTGCGCGTATTCGCCGTCCTTGGCGTTTTCGAGGCGGTTCAGGCGCTCCAGCGTGGCGTCCACCGCGTCCTGGGGCAGCGGTTTGTGGTACGCGCCGGTATGGGTTTGGACGATGTGATCGCCCGCGGTGCGGCCAAATACCAGCAGGTCCAGCAGCGAGTTGGTGCCCAGGCGGTTGGCGCCGTGCACGCTCACGCACGAGCATTCGCCGACCGCGTACAGGCCCTGCACGACGCGGTTGTCGTCGCCGTCTTGTTGCGTCACCACCTGGCCGTAGATGTTGGTCGGCACGCCCCCCATCATGTAGTGGATGGTGGGCACGACCGGGATCGGCTCGCGGGTGATGTCCACGTTGGCGAAGTTGACGCCGATTTCGTAGACCGAGGGCAGGCGTTTGTGGATGGTTTCGGCGCCCAGGTGGTCGAGCTTGAGCAGGATGTAGTCCTTGTTGGGGCCGCAGCCGCGCCCTTCCTTGATTTCCTGGTCCATCGAGCGCGAGACGAAGTCGCGCGGCGCCAAGTCCTTGAGCGTGGGCGCGTAGCGCTCCATGAAGCGCTCGCCGTCGCTGTTGAGCAAGATCGCGCCTTCGCCCCGGCAGCCTTCGGTCAGCAGCACGCCCGCGCCGGCCACGCCGGTGGGATGGAATTGCCAGAACTCCATGTCTTGCAGCGGAATGCCGGCGCGCGCCGCCATACCCAGACCGTCGCCGGTGTTGATGAAGGCGTTGGTCGACGCTTGGTAAATGCGGCCCGCGCCGCCAGTGGCCAGCAGCACGGCCTTGGCATGCAGCGCGTACAGGTCGCCCGTTTCCAGCTCCAGCGCGGTCACGCCGACCACGTCGCCGGCGGCGTCGCGGATCAGGTCCAGCGCCATCCATTCGACCAGGAAAGTGGTGCGCGCGCGCACGTTTTGCTGGTACAGCGTGTGCAGCATGGCGTGGCCGGTGCGGTCGGCGGCGGCGCAGGCGCGCTGCACCGGCTTTTCGCCGTAGTTGGCGGTGTGGCCGCCAAAGGGGCGCTGGTAGATGGTGCCGTCCGGGTTACGGTCGAACGGCATGCCGAAATGCTCCAGTTCATAGACCACGTTGGGGGCGGAGCGGCACATGTATTCGATGGCGTCCTGGTCGCCCAGCCAATCGCTGCCCTTGACGGTATCGTAGAAGTGGTAGTGCCAGTTGTCCTCGCTCATGTTGCCCAGCGAGGCGCCCACGCCGCCTTGCGCGGCCACCGTGTGCGAGCGGGTCGGGAACACTTTGGACAGTGAGGCCACGTTCAGCCCGGCGCGCGCCAGTTGCAGCGCGGCGCGCAGCCCCGAACCGCCGGCGCCGACGATGACGACGTCGAATTGGCGCTGGATAACTTTATCTTTGGTATAGCTCATGGTGATTTGCGAAATGACGTTTCCTGGTTGGCGGCTTGTTACATCACAGGCGCCATAGCACCTGCAAGGCCCAGCCGGCGCAGCCGGCCAGCCACACGGCGGTCAGCGTTTCCAGCAGCAGGCGCAGGCCCGCCGGTTTGACGTAGTCCATCCAGATGTCGCGCACGCCCACCCAGGCGTGC
>Ga0209629_10001864_pt1 | contig 13794 bp, 4 predicted proteins | sample TergutCu122P5_FD_187286 | JGI IMG/M metagenome (GOLD analysis project Ga0209629, IMG submission 187286) | Cubitermes ugandensis P5 segment gut microbial communities from Kakamega Forest, Kenya - Cu122 P5 (SPAdes) (version 2) | ecosystem: Host-associated > Arthropoda: Insects > Digestive system >... | reverse complement strand
CTCCTTTTTTTTTATCTTACTCTGAAGGGCAGTTGTGGTGTGTTATGTATTGTAAACACCAGTTCTTAATTTGTATTTAAAAAACACTAACAGTTTTGATTCTCAGAATCATGAAAACACAAATATAAAACTGGATTAGGATTAAGAATCAACTTACTAAAAAATACAATGACTGAAGTGTAGTCTGAAAATTGAAGACATGCATAAGAAACTGTTTAATTTTGGGGTGTTTTTGTGGCCAGAAAATTTTGCATAATATAATAAATAGGATAAAGTAATATATTGGTAGAAACATGTAGAGAGAGAAGTGTCTCCCTTAGATGGTGATTTATCACTGAACCGTGTAGGAGCGTTAATGTTCATGGGTAACTTACAATTTTATTGTGTGCATATGTTGGGGTATGTAAATGATTGCAAACCAAGTGAGTGGAATGAATGATATTAAAGAGTTTGCTTGGTTGTTTAGTACCACTACCTTTATTTTTACTGTGCTTTCCTGGTTCATTTTTTGATGAGGCAGGTTTACATTTTGTCAAAATTTCACTTTATAGACCCCATCCTCTTCTGTTTGGCTGCATATTTGGATCTCTCCATAATTCTGCATTTCACTACAAGGTTTTTGAAAACATCTGTTATTGGAATACTTAATTACATTACTGTCAGTGAAATTAAACATTTCAGTTGGCTGTACATTACTGTTCATGTGATAAATATTTGGACATCCCATGCTTCTTGTCATCTCTTGCACTTTTTTCTCCGCCCTGGATTTGCTGTCACTCATAATTTCTGTACAGTAAACTTATGTCTGTCACTTCAGTGCAATTGGCAGAACATTTCGATCCATAATGCTGGGCAATTATTATGAAGTATGGTTTTTCAATTTCAGCATTACATTAATATGAACCAAGGAAAGCTATTAAGAATGTCTCTCTCAGTTAGGATTACTGCCCCCATTTGATTTCAGAATGTGCAAGATTCCAGAACCACTGGGTTTTGGGCTTGACAAGGACTTCTGAATGGAAGTTAAAGCCTTTTACAATAAATGTACTATTTGACGAGAACAGAAACATTGCCTTGTACATCATTTTGGAAAATGTAAATAAGTCACACTACAAAAGTGGGTCCCTTTGCAAAGAAATTTGGGTTTTAATTTTCATTGCTTCATTTCTTTAACATTTTTTACTCAAACACTCAAAATGCACTCCACCTCTCCCCCATCAGATCTTGTCTGTCTGCATCTATCTATCTATCTATCTATCTATCTATCTATCTATCTATCTATCTATCTATCTATCTATCTATCTGTCTGTCTGTCTGTCTGTCTGTCTGTCTGTCTGTCTGTCCATTCATTCATCCATTTATCCATCTAGCTCTGTCTATTTAACCTCTTCCCCCTCTCCATTCATCATTACATTTACATTCATGAACATGACTAAAAGAAAACTATGAAAATAAAGAGTAAAACTCATATAATACTGAATTTAATGTGGCTCATATAAGTATTTTGCTTCCTCCGTGTGTTTTTCACAGTATTCTCTGCCACCATTTGTAGTAGAGTGTGATATTTTTTTTAAACTTTTGCTGTATTACCAGAATATAAAACAGGACTTTGAAGTTCCCATTCTTCTGGGATTTGACATGGCATCATTGGTTAATTGTTGCCCAGCATTTCAAGATCACTACATTGTCTTAAAATGTTGAATGCCAATTATCCTGTGAGATGGTGGCTTATCTCAGTAGAGGGAACATGAGCTGCGCTGCTGCAAAAACCTAAAAAACTTGCAAGACAGGATCTTTTTATTTCATTATTGGAGAAATGGGAAAATGAAACATGTTCTGTGATTAAAGTAAATATTCCTTTGCCTGGCATGGCTAGGTGTATAAACAAAATTACACAGTTGCTACAGTAACTTTTGTACTTAAAATTTCAGCACTCATATGCCAACAGCCCATTGCATTTCAGATTACCAAATTGAGAAGTTGTAAAAGTATTGTGTGAACATCATAGGTGATTAAAGGTACATTATTATCTAAAATGCAAAAATCACTGCATTGCAGTTACAATGCTAATTACAAATTAATGATCGTTAAACATGCTGGAGAAAAGAACTGCATTTTGGCACAAAAATTCCATAATTTGTAACAGTGTTTTTCCCATTACCACAGAACCAATATCAATGAAGGCATTGGAAGTCACTACATTCCTGTTGAGTTTGTTGCCATATTTCAAAACCCATAATAGTTGGTCAGGAGATTTATTCCTTGTAAACAGACCTTTGCCAGAGAACTACATTAGTGCATAAGCTTCCTGCAGTCTATCTTGAGAAATCTGTAGCTAAACCAATACCACATAATGAATGTGCTAAAAACATGACTGCCTCTTTGGACAAGTGGGTAATTCAGATGAAAACTAAGTGTTTTTTGATGTGCTGACAGATAGTAAAAGTGATGCAGAAGAATTGAAATTAGTACTTAATCAAAGAAGAGGGCATGAAATTCTGAGAGTAACTGTGATATTTCATTTCTCGCACATGAGTGGAAACTGGTGCCATTTGTTGTCCTAAGGAGTAAGAATCTTCCAAAAGAAAATCTTTGTTGTTAAATTATATTAAAATGTAACAACAAGGAGCAGATGACAGCACATATTCACATGGCTTGAAAAAGTCTGGGACTGAAGATCAAGTCATTTACTCAAGAAAAGAGGAATGCCGATTTGACATGCTTTCAAGGGTCACTTAACAGAAAAGGAGGATACTCAGACTTCTAATGTAAACACAGCTGTAGTGATCATACCAGGAGATATGACCTGTCACTTAGAGGTTTGTGATGTGGCAGTTAACAAACCTTTCAGAGAATGATATTTTTCACATGTCACCAGTGTGGCTGCTACCTTGAATTGCCAACTAACACAGCAGGAAGCATAAGAAGACCATCAGAAGCCCTGCAAGGGCAGCTGATTAAAACTACGTGGAATGGCATTTCACCAGCATCCAACATCAGGGCTTTTAAAGAGTGCTGTTTGTCAAATGATGTTTAAGAAACAGAAGAAGATATAGTGTGAGAGGAAGATCGTGAAGAAAACTTACAGTGCACAAAGCATTGGCAGTGCCTAGTTAATTGAGTGATAGGTTTGTAACTGCTTGTTGCAAAATTTCTTGGGTATTTAAACTCTGATGATTATTTAATACCATTATATTCGGCATGAAAACAGGCACACAATCAGGCTGATATGAATGTATTTTCCTCGAAACTGAAGATTGTGAAGAGGAGTTAACTTACGTGCATTATTATCTTACATTGCAGTTAATATGGTATGTTGCCTATATTCATATTCACAATTTTATTATTTTTGTTACTCTGAATATAATTTTGGGTGGGGGGAGATAATTCTTGCCTGGGTGGTGGGCTCATTGGTTGGTGACATTGCATTTCATGATGACAGTGACAACAAATGATGACAGTACTTGCAGCAGAATCAGGATGATAAAGAAGCTCCACTATCTTTTACTCTAGCTAGCTATGAAATCAGATTGGTGGTCTCCCAAATGCGAGGCCGAAGTGTTAACTGCTCTGCCACCCACTTAGTTATTTATACTGTATTTTGTAAGTTAACATCTATCTCTTATAGATTGTATGAGGGAGGACAGACAGGTTACTGGGCAGCTTACAGTTGCCACCATTCTGTGCCAGTGTCCCCCATCTAACAGTTGGGGTTTTTCCACTGTAATGACATTAAGACTATAAAGTGAAATATTTTCACACATCTTTGGCTTTAGCACAAAATTTTGTTGTTTAGTTCTTACAGCTGTTTGACAATGCAGATGCTTCAAAGTGACAAGACTAATATACATATTATTATCAGGTGTGCAAAACTGTTAATATATGTCATGCGTCACACACTGTTAGTTTCAGAATTGTGCATAATTGTTAGTATAAGTCATATGTGGCGTACTGTGAGCTGTAATTATTGTAGATGCACATACATACTTCACAATATACAGGAGGATTATAAACTATGTGAGTTCTTACAACAATTTATTTGTTAGAAAGTAATAGCCACATACGTTAAAGACACACTGTTGTAAAGAGCAAGGCAAAATGTTTTTCATACCCACATGTGCTCTGTTTGTTACGCTGCACACATCAAGATGTCACTTCAGTTCTTGCCAGGCACATTGCAGAAAATGCTGTACAGTTTTTCAGTATTTACAGGTGCTATATGTATTCACTCCCTAAACTTAATCAAGGTTATAGACACTGGCAGAATGTAAACCTCATTTTTCACAAACCTGCACAGAAAGAAGTTAAAGAGGGGTCATCTGGTGATTGCAGAGGTCCAGCAGTGGACCCTTGCTTTGCCAAACCATAGCTTAGGCAACTGTCTGTCCAGGAAATTTTTCACATTATTGTGGCTGTGTGGTGGCTGTCTGTTGTGTCGGAAAACAACATGTGGTATATCTTCAAGTAACTGGGACATTAACCACAACTGCAACAGGTCAAGGTAGGCATTTCGTCATCCGTTTGATATGAAATTGAATGTCGTCTTGATGGGTGCAGGGCAATAAATGGAGGAACATGCATAGGGTATGCAAGAGAAACTTCTTGAGTTGCTGTGTTATAGTGGTTTGCATTTAATTTTTGTACATGTGTTACTTTCTTACCAACACATTTTTGTAATTGCTCACATCATTTGTAGATGCTCCCCTTTTTTTATTTATTAATCTTAACGTTAATTTTTTATACACTCACTTTAGTATAAATAAGGAAAATATAAAAAATATTGGGATCTCCTTCCTGTATTATTTTCTGTGTGTTGCTTGTAAGTGTACATATTGGTGGCTCCATGGACCTGTAAAGTAGAGAATTAAATCTGTGACTTGTAAGTTGTGTCATTAAAGCAGGTCTGAAATTATTACCTTAATTTTGAGAGGTCTGTTGTGTCATCCTAATAACAGTTTTGTTCTTTGGGTGTCTGAGCTTTGTTTCCTAGCAACAAAGAGCTCAAGGTTGGCTTAGGGTTTGTGGTATTTGAAAGAATTTTTATAACACTTTCTTACTTTTTTCTTTTAGTTCCTTGATACACAAAATATGATTCCTGATATTCAGAGACAGTATATAGGTCCTTGTAATAAATAAGTTTCTTGAAATGTAGGGGTAATAATATATACATTTTAGCTGTGTATCCGTACAAACAACTTGAGCCATTTTCTGTTTGGCAGTTTTAGACTGATGAATAAGAAAGGGATTCAGCTACATTAATGATGTATGTAATGATGAAATTGTAAAACATTCTGGCAAGGCTGCTTGTGTGGTCCCAGTATATCTTATCATTTCTTTTTTCTTATTGAACTGCTGTTATTTTTTAAATTGCATAAATATGAGTCACAACAACATTAATATTATTGTAAATTAATTATGTTGCTGTTAATAAATTTTGTAATAAGTATCCTAAACATGGACAAAACCTCTGATACTGTTGTCAGATTATACAAAAACAGAATTATCACATATCAGATGGCACCATGCTTTATGGTAACAGCTTAATCTCTTACCTTGTGTGTCTAGAATTGTGTAAATATTATTCACAGTTGAGTATTTTAACCAATTAGTGTTATGTTGGTTTTTTTTTATGTGGCATATCACACCATCACCTGATGTGTATGGTGTTCTGCCAGACATTCATGATGGGTAATGAATATACATCTGGATTATATTGGGAATCTGAAGCAAATTATGTGTATATGATTTGTATATGTATCACATGTATTATTGTATTTCACTGATAATTTAATGTGAATGTAATTACTTTGTACTAATAATGTTATTACTGTTGTTTTGACTTATATTTGTGTTCTATAAACTCTTGTTTGCAGCAGTTACAAATTCAAAAAAAATTGTTATGGTAAGAGATTTGTTGAATCCATTTCAAATTTAGGCATGTTGATGGTGGAGAGGTGTGAAAATATACCCATTATTTTTACAAAGTCTGTCTTTCTACTTGTAACTCTTGAAAACAACCAAACAGATTTTTGTAAAATCTAATACTGGTGTTACCAGAATGGGATGACTCATTCCAATTTAAATTCAAATCATGCAGTGGTAATATACTGTACATGAAGACGTAGCACGCATTATGAATGTAACGTGCTGAATGTTTGTCAGTCAATAGCATTGTCAGCAGATGTAGGGAAATACAAGAAGGATTTTTTATGCTGTATCATCTCAGAATTTTTGGCCTATTTGAATTACTGTTGGACTGCATGCGTACCTTGCCTCTTTTACTCTATTTATAGGAGAGATTCAAAAGTTAGCATTCAGGGACTGAAACTGTAGGGGCAATAACAGAGTGAACAGAACTGCTACATTATGCATAATTTTCCTGAGTTTATCATAATTAAAAATTAGTTAAACTAACGGGGTAGTTATTAAGGATAAAAATGTGGTGAGAGTGTGGACTGAATTCATGTGACTCAGAATTGGGATCAGTGACAGACTTCGGCATACATGGTGTGAAGCTGTAGGTTCCATAAGAGCCCAGAAACTACTCAACTCTGTGTGTGTTAGCTTCTGACAAAGGACTGCCCATGTACATAGTCGATAAATAGCGAAAGTGCCATACCGTAAAATTTTAATCTCATGCCTGAACATTTCCTGTGGTTCAGATGTGAAGGTATATTTTATATGCTCCTCTTTCCCCGTTTCTCAATTTGATTTGCATCCTGGATTGTTTTAGTATTGAGTTCAATAATGCATTAATGGGACCATTAAGAAATGACCTAAATCCTTGGCAATTGGTTAACATTTCAGATAAACATTCCAATTTGTTTTATATTTGTTACTTCTAGTTCTGCCTTGTTGCATTATACTCATAGTGACCTTAAAAATCAGTTTTTTCTGAAGGATGATTACTTATTTGAAATATCATAACAATTACGTGTTTCTATTCTACATATCATGTGATCTTACAAGCAAACAGTGTACCAACACAGCATTTTGAGTATACATATGTTATGTGACACTCATTATTAGTAGTTGGTGAATGTTGTAACTGGAGGGTGACTGTATTGTAAATCAACGTAGTTGGATGGATTTTTGTATTGCTAACAATGTTTGTTAGTGAGTATGTATTTGGTTTGATTGTGTGTCCTAAAAGACTTATGTATTGGGGTGTAGGTTGTGTATATTGTCTTTTATTGGTTCTTGCTGGTAAAATTTAAGTATCCTGTGGTCTAATCTCCAGTGTTCATGTGTTGTAACAGTTTAATTCATCTGTCACTTAGACTTCATGTTATAGTTGGTAATGCCTATACAGCATTCCACATTTAGCATCCAGTTTGGAGATATGTATGATTAGCTTGTTGACATGTTGTATGGGGCATGCAGGTGCCCCTGGAGTTCTGGCGTCGCCGTTTGCTGCGATGCATGGCCTTGGCTCACCGCTTACATCACCGTATGGAAATTCGGCAGTGGGCGGAATGGGAGGTATGCATAAAATACCCTCTTCTGTTCTCTTCTCTACTCTCCTCTTCAAACTCTGCTGTCCTATTCTCTGATACTCCTTCGATGCATGGACATCGATTTTTCAGATGTTATGTAGTTAACTTTCATTTTTTGTCATTTATTACGGTTTGGTCCCACGTATTAGTTTCACTGAAACTATTGCTTTTGATGTAATCAGAATTTTAGAATTGGCATGTTAAGGAAAGAGAAACACGTGGAAAGAACTTTGAGTGACATCTGTTTGGTTGAAAAGCACAAGTCTTTCTTCTGTTGGTGTCTTCTTTTATTCATCTCTATTGACCTGTGTCGGTTGCCTGTTGTGTCAGTTTCATACTATTTTGTTGTGTGCCTTCTCTGAGAGATCACGTTGTTGGTGTTGGTGACTTCATTGTTTGTGCAGAATCAACAGCCATTATCTGTGTAGATGACTTCATAGACTTTATGAGTAATACACGTGAAAAAAAAATTCATTGTTTTGGTATTTGGCCTCTCATTATGCTCAATGAAATAATTGTTTCTTTTATTTCACTTAATTACTCCCTATTTCATGTTGTTCTACTGAAAACGAGATTTTATTGTGGGAGGCTCATTTCTTATTTCTTTATTCACTAATTTGGTAACTACCAATTTGGTAAAGATTGTTGTTTTATAATGTGGAAATTACTTGTAAATGTGTTTGCATCACATTCTGATACAGCTGAGAATTGTTCAGTCGAAGCCCTGCAGTCCAGCACTTGTGTGAAGAAGGAAGTTCTTGCAGCTGTATCTTTAATACACTTCGCAACACTGAAATTTTGGTATGGGTGGTTATCATAAATAAAAACAGGCTGTTCTCTGTTGATACTGTACTTTGAGAACCATCTGCTTGTATGAACCACAGGAACAAGAATAAGTGCTACATCAGACATTTCATACTGTAAACATTTTACCAAAGGAAACATATCAGATGTGTTCAGCTTCATATTTGATTGTCTTAAATATTGTGGCATAATTTTAAAAACCAGCAAACACACAGTGAACTTTAACAGTTCATTTTGTGGATAGCATTTAGAGCTACAACTGTAATAGGCTTTATCGTGCTTATGGTGCTTATGACTGATATAAATTGTGTTCGGAGTCATTGAAGAGGTATTTGAAAAAAAAACTCATTCTCTGAGACTCATCTGAATAAGTACTCTTCACCTTTCATCTACAGGAGGAAATGGAGCCAGTTTTTAAAATGCTGTGTTCTGTTCAGAATTTGAACTAATGTACAATGTCCAGCAACTAAGTAGTATAGCAGCAAAGTGCATATTTTCAGTGCCCTATCCAGAGGGTTCATTTGGCCTGTCTTTTCATTGACTGGCTGTGTTTCCAAATGCCTTCCCGTGATGGTTCTTAAACAAGAAACTTCTGTGTACTTCTTGTTTCACCTATTTACTAGATGGCCCATGAACTGCATCCTGTTACAAGCGTGTGTGGTTTTGTAAAATCACAGCATCTTTTTCTGACATGACAGTGAACAGCTTTACCTTTGTTTGTGTTATGTAGTTTGTCTTGAATCTCAGATTGTTTCCTGTTATGTCTGTAAATGTTATAAACACACGTAGCAGCTTTTCATGTTTCTTAGAATATGGAAACATCATGCAGTTCTTATTGCTAGATTCATTATATAATACCTTTATTTTTTTTCTGTCTGCTTTCCTGCTGAACTTCTCTGCAGCCTGTAATGTGTGCCATCTGAAGTGTACTGGCTTTACTATTACTCCAACTTCTCACTGTTTGAACATTCATCAACAAGTTTTTGCATTAGTATTTAAAAACATGTGGTATGCTGATGTGTTTAGTCAATTTTGACTGCAACAAAATACCTCGAGCAGGGCATATGTTTCTAGCCTTTCTTAGTGCCCCTTAACTTTCATTCTTGTTATGATAACTTATATCAAGAGGAATTAATATGTTGATATAACTACCTCTCATTACATCTGTGCTGTGCACATACATACACAAATATATGTGTGTACACACTCATAATTTTATTCTTTAACAGAAACTATACCCTATTGGCTAGGACTTAGATAGGTGGATAGTAGTTGACAGAATTGATGAATGTACACCATTCTGCAGATGACTGATTTCAACTTGCTTTACTGTGCATTGCTGAGTGTGATGTAAGTTTTTCACAGTCTAGCAGTTATTCTGGTTCACTGTTACTCATTTTGAAAGAATTTGTATGTCTGAATCACTGGAACAAGTTGTGTAGTGTAAGTTCCTCTTACTGTTGATGGAGACATATGTTTTACAGAAACCATTTTGTGTCATGCTTGTCCCTGTTGATGGAAATGCAAGTGTGTGACATGGACATTTGCTCAGACTCTGTAATTGCATTTATTTGCTGGAGAACTTCATATATTAAATTTCTTTATTGTGTTTGAACTCGTTGATAGCTCAATTAATAGTGTTGAGCACCAGTTAACTGTGAGTGCTTGATGCTGTATTGCAGCAGCAGGGATGCCACTTGCAGGCTTCCAAATGCCAGGTGCTGCAGCAACTACGGCCCTGAGTGCAGCAGGAATTCGCTTAGCTGGAGCCATGGGTTCCACAGGCTGCGTTCTCTTAGTTAGCAACCTGAATGAAGAGGTATGTAAGGTCTTGTGTTTGCCTTGCACTTAGCCTGTGTCCAGCTTTTAGCCTAGCCCCATAGCCTGATGCCACTATGGTATCATCTTGTGTGTGACTTCCTGCTCAATAAAAAATTTTTCTTTGCTTTATTATTTCACCATTTGATCTTTGATTGCTGGATATATAGTTACTTCTTTATTCCTTAACTTTCTCTTATGAAGTATATATATTGGGCTTGATTTTACAGTCTTCTCTTACTGCTTCATTGCAGACATGTAATTTAAAATGTGTATTGAAGTGCCATAAGGATGAGATAGTGCTTGATCCTGGAGTTCCATTAATATGGTAACCAGCCTTCTAGGACATGGAGATAATTTACACAGCATCTGTCTGACATGTTGCTTTCTTTGTTCTGTGTCTTGAATATTTGGTAAGAAATTGTAAGTAGATCAAAGTGAAGGCAGTGGAGAATGCGTTAAACTTCTTTCATTTGCTCAACATATATACAAGGATTGGTACAGTTGAAATAAACAGTGTCATGTTGGTTTTAAACAGTCTAATATTCTACCAAATTATATTAGTATTAGTAAAAATTTGTCTTTTTTAAGTCTTCTTTTCTCTCTCTTTTTATCTCTTCTGTATGTGTTATATATGTATATGATGTTATTTATTTATTTATTTTACAAATGATCAAATGAGCATGGTAGGTAATTCTAACTGAGCATGGTAAGTAATTCTAACAGCATCCAAGCCTTGAAAGGCCTTCCCTCATGATTTTTTTTCAGGGTTTTTTGTTCAGTTGATTCAGTGACTTCACATATTCCAAGTTGATAAGGGAGGAATATACACGTGGCCCTGAATACACCTATGGCAACTGTAATAATCCAGAAATTATGACTGCTGTAGCTAGTCAGTTTTTCAGAAGTGATTGTGCAGAATTAGAATTGTTTTATGTGATGCCATCATTTATATGTACCACCATATGCACATAAATTGTATAAAGTTATTTTATCCACAAACATAAACTCTTTTACATGTTTCAGTTACAAATTACCATCCTAAAGGAGCCATCAGTACAAAGGAATATATTATATTAAAACATAAATTTTACATGTACATTGTCAAAAATATATATTAGCAGCTATAAAATATAATAATATGGATATTTTGGCTAGTATGATGTTGACATATTCTTGGTTAAAATTCACTGATATGCTGTTGTTTACAATATTTGTAGTTACCTTGTACATTGAAAATTGAAGTATAAATACTGTATATTCCTTTATATTTACATCTCCCTGATGATGGTAGTTTATCGCCAAAATGTATGAGGGTTTATGCTTATTTATAACTTAAACAGTTGTGTACAGTTTAGTTGCATGTGTTGGTGTATATAAATGATTACAATCACAATGCATGGAATGAATGATATTAAATTAATATTTGCCAATTTGAATAAGAAATAATGATTTGTGTATATTTAAATCATGACTTCCAAATATTCAACATTTGTTTTGTATCCACTTTGTGTCTGCTGCTAGTTATTAACTCAGATGTTTAGCACTTGTCTTTTTCTGCTGTGTAAGATTGGAGTGTTATTTACTCCTCACTCCTGGAGAACCCAAAATTCAAATGAATCATTGTGAATTTTGTGAATAATTAAATGAAGCTCTGAAGGATGATGCACAGTGAGTGTGTCTCTGTGCTGGAACAAATTCTATAAATGCATTTTTGTTTGTTACTGAATTTTAAAGTGGTGTAAGACTGAATAATGGATGATGATGCATTCTTTTTTCCTTCTTTGGTGTTGCATATGTTATGACTGCTGGCTAACATGTCTTTCCCTTTCAGTCAGGAGTCTGGAGTAGTGAAATGTTCTTTCTGAAATTTTGTGTCTTCATAGTTTGCATTGCACCATAGACAGATACATGAAATTAAACGTCTGACTTTGAAATGAAAGTTTTAACTTTTTGTTTGCCTGTTTTCTGTGACATATGTTGATGAGAACTTGAATGATTATTTGACATAATGTATTTTAATTATCTGGAACCACATAAATATGAATTTCTGTTACAAGTTAAATTTTCAGAATGATTCTTACTAACATATGTTATATTTTTTTGTTGCAATAAGAAGAGTGTACAGAGTTCATTAGGATTATCATTACACCAAATTAAATTGCAATATTGATAGAGTACAATTTTATTCTGATGGTAACCACCATTAATATTTTACTTACTTATTATAATTAATTTGCAGGTGCAATCAACCTATACAGGCAGGTCTTCTTTTATACCACAGTTACATTCTAAAAAATGTAGTGCAAATCATGCACAGATTTCCATTTAAAACAGCGTATTTCCTGGGAATTACGGGATTGACAGCCTCATCCTGTATAGTGTGTGACAATACCACTTGTGGACATATGACCTGCGGAGTGTATATGTACTGTATATATACAGTATACAAACATTTCTATACAGTGTACATACATTTCTATACAATATATTTATTTTATTTCTAATGCAGTAAAAATGTAAGAGACTCGTGTCCATAGTTTTTAGTATGGTTCATTTCAATAGGACTGTGGTAGTCTTGCTACAGAAACCAACCCTTACTGTTTCAGACTGTTGGCATTTAATGTTATCTAAACATTTGGCACTTTCTTTAATTCTGTCAACAATTTGTTCACCTTTTTCAGTCTTATTACACCTAATTTCTCTTCAGTACCTATCATATTTTGCCAGTTTTTCACTTGGATTATGCTAGAGTTGATGTAGATTTACATTCCTCATTCATGTTGGTAAGAAAAGCCAGTGCTGTGTAAGAGGAAACTAAATGAGTTGTGTGATTATATCACCAATGTACAATCCATATGTGTGCCTGGTGGTGTGACAGTGATGCCACTTTCTCCTAGCTCTCTACAGAAGCATGGCCATGTATTGTCTTCACCAGATCACTTTAAGCTGAAAATTATCAGGTAAATTTGAAAAGCGGTGTAAATCTTCAAGTCTTGTTAAAGCAAAACTGGGAAAAAAGAAATCACATAAAGTGAGACCTACCTGTATTTAGATGCATCCTGCAAAGTGTTGCTAGAAATTTAAATTACATATTTTCAGGCTGTCCTTGATTTGTGCAATGCTTTTATGAGGACTTCATAGACATTGTGTGCATTGCATTTTATCAGCATTGCACCATTCAGGATCTCTTGCTGTAAAACCATTTTTCAAGTCTGGAATCTTGAGTTAATCAGCATTTTAGTTAAAAAGTTGTTTTAACATGGTATTTCTTGTGGCTTATTTCAGTGATTATGAGATGGATGGAACTTACTGTACATTGTTTGTTTTCTTAGTCAGGTTTCTGGTGTCTTGGCTTGCTTTGTGCTGTAATTCTGTTTTTGTGTTTGTGATCTTTAGCTAGAGGGATTATCCTTTAATGGAATCAGAAATAAAATGCCATTGTAATGATTAGTAAATAATGAATAGCAATTGTATTGTAAGTTTTGTCAAAATAGTCACAGTATGTGGAAATAAAATGCCAACTAGATGCAACAGAGGTTTTTATTGCAGATCTTATGGCTTGCTCAACATGTTTTGGGCACCACTATGCCCATCATCAGGAGCTCAAGAGTATTATACAGTGGTTGCTGCCTGTGGTATTTCGTGCTGTGGTTTTTCAAGTTGCTGGTCTGGT
>Ga0209629_10001862_pt1 | contig 13800 bp, 15 predicted proteins | sample TergutCu122P5_FD_187286 | JGI IMG/M metagenome (GOLD analysis project Ga0209629, IMG submission 187286) | Cubitermes ugandensis P5 segment gut microbial communities from Kakamega Forest, Kenya - Cu122 P5 (SPAdes) (version 2) | ecosystem: Host-associated > Arthropoda: Insects > Digestive system... | reverse complement strand
TGCCACCATTGCCCGATGTGGAACAGTCTGGCACACCCACTGTTCCTCGTCCGCTGATGCGTGCATTACCGGGCGAAGGCAGGTCGATGGGCTTTGAAAAACTGCGAACTGTCGTGAGCAGGTGGATCGGTCTGCTTACTGAGCGGGCGCTTGAGAAAAGCCCTGACGATGGGGCGGAGGATGCGGCCAGACAGTTGGAAAAATCACTCCATCGAATTCAACTGCTTGCGCAGAGTGTCACGCAAAGAATCAATATATGGGAGGCCACAAATCAATTTCTACGCAATGAGAAAAAACAGATCGGTTCGCAAGGAATACCAGAGTTCGCGAAAATATTGGCGGATATTGAGGAGCGAGTAAAGAGTGAGCAGCAAGCAGACATTGATTATTGGGCTGGGTACTTTCCACGCCTGAAGGAAATCCCCTGACAAGCTATTTTCTTGGTGCGATGTGAAGTCTAGCCGGAGTCAGTAGAATGTAACTGTCATGAATTTTAATATGGCAAGCGGCTTCGGGGTAAAACAGCAATGCCTCTTTCAGTCGCTTGATGAATGCCTTTTTGAAATCTCGAAGCCCTTGATGTGTATCGGCATAGTTAGAACCGAACTGCATCATCAGGCCGACCCATGGAACTCGCGCAAATCCTGCTCCACCGTGCTCGGTTGCTTTGTTTAGCGTGAACATTCGATAGACTAACCAAGTGTAAATATCCATCGCCAACGGCGACTTCTTGAGGGCTTTCAGTGCCTCCATCCTAATCGGAACTGGGGCATGAATCAGTGATTCAAAAAAATCATTGCTCAAAGTGAGTGAGCTGTCCCATAAGCTCGGCTGGTCGGTATTCCGGGTGTTCCAAAAAATAAATGCACGTTTGGCAATCAAGATATTCTCGACACCAAGGGAACCTCCATCTGTGCCACTGATGGAAATCAACGAGCGTACCAGGCGCAGGCTTTGATCACGCACTCGGGCAATGTAGTTTCCCCCTGTATGTAAATCGAGCTTTTCCAGAAACTGACGCTGAGATCGACCCATCGATAGGTCAGGGCTTCTGGTACGGACGGCCTCGGTACACATCCATGCCAACAGCAAACGAGGTAGCCCACCATATGGCATTCCGCATCTGGGATTCGCTGTAATAGAGAGGGTGAGTTTGCCTGTGCCGCGCTCGAAGTAGTCACTCTTGGGGTTTGTGTGAGGTAAAGTAGCCTGCGCCAGAAAATGGGCGATGTATCCTGTCGCACCTGCACTACGGACCTGTTCAATTTCTAAGTCAAGTGCCCGTTCGATCAGGTTGCGTTCGCGATGTCTGACAGACACGGACGAGTCTCGTGTGATCAGTACTCTCGTCATGAGCCTGCCACTCAGCCGCGAGAGTGCAGGGCGCGGTTCTGAATTTTCTGAGCCAACCAGGAATCGACTTCCTGTTCAACCCATCCGACTGCGCGTGTACCGATTTTGATCGGATGAGGGAAAATGCCCTCACGGATCAGATAGTAGATACCACTTTTCGTCAGCCCCGTTCTCTTCTCAACCTGCGAACGGCGCAAGATGATAATTTCCGCCTCTCTGTTTTCCACCACGAACCCCGCCGCGCTTCAATGAACATGCAGTCAGGGTAAGTCGGGAGTGGTGGATTTGAAGAGAACGAGTTTTGCAGGGGCTGGGGCGCGTTCAAGCGCGTGGCTGTGGATTACTGAGGTTATCCACGTCATATCACTCCCGCTCGTTGTAAGTCCCATCGGCACTGGGTTTCGACGAAATCGGGGAAATTGTCCACGTCACTTCGTTCCCGCTCAGCATGTCACATCACTCCCATTTTTGCGTCATATCGCTCCCGCTTCCGGTTCCGCCAGATGGTTTGAAACCCTTGCAGGAACAGGGATTTCAGCGAAATGGCGAAGCCTTCTCTAGTAGCTTTACTTTTAGTTGTTTTCTGGTATTTATAAATACCTAGTAGCTGCCGCTGTGCGGCTGTGGATAACGTGGCGACTCTGTACTCAGCGCCTTCGGCGCGGCTACTCGCATTTTGAAAAATGCTGGGCTACTTGGATGTCCGTGTTCTCAGCGGGCTACAACATGAAGTGGCTTCCAAACATCAAAACCGACGCTCGCCGCTGGGCATCCGCCGGGGATGCTCGACGGTCTTCAGCCTACATTCCCGGCAGGGCCGGGAGCGTGAGTCGTTTCGAGCACGTCAAGGGTTCGCTTCGCCTTCCGAGGTAGCCCGTGTCCTCGCCTTCGGCTGCGGGCCGCGCCAGCCACCCCTACAGCCCTTGACACGCTCTCCACTCAAAGACCGACAACACAGCAAGCTGTTTTCAAGTAGCTCTGTCATTTTTCAAATGACGAGTAGCCCGGCAAGGAAGCCGGTGGACAGACCCGCGCACTCGCCGACGGCGGGCCGTCCATAGCCTTGTGCTGTGGGCGGGCAGGTTGTCCACGGGCCGACGCGCAGCGCCGGAACGGCGCGGAGGGTGTCATCATCAGACGACGAGTCGAATGACGCCGGCATCGTAACGCTGCCGTATCGTAGCGTTACGATGCCGGCGCTGGCTGAGGTTGCGGCGGCTCCATCAATGCCGATGGCTCCACGTCCAGCGCCGCCGCCAGCTTGAAGATGTTGAGCAGCGCGATATTGCGCTGTCCCCGCTCGACCCCGCCCAAATAGCTGCGCGCCAAGCCGCTTTCCAGCGCCAAGCGTTCTTGTGACCAGCCTCTCGTCTTTCTGATTTCAATCAGCTTCAGGCCAAAGCGCACTCTTGGATCGGGGGACATGTTTCTCTTCGCCAAAGGAGAAACGATCCTATGAGTACCCCCTCTATAGGGCTACGCCCAATAAGTGCCCGCACTATGAGTGACATAAATATCATCTCACCATAAAATGACCTCTATGAGTGACATTTCGGGGTGCGTATGGCGAGTTCTGGCAAAACAGCGGGCGTGGGGTTGATGGCGACGCTGGCCGTCCCGGTGGCGGGTCTATCTGGGGTGATGACGGCGGTGATGCTGCTTATCTTGGCGCAGGCCGGTGTATCCGGGATGGGGCCAGCGGCGATGTCCACCTGGGGCAAGCCGACATGGTGGCAATTGCTGACCAGCGGGTGGATGCTGTGCCTGCTGATCTCGTTGGCGATCTTTGTCCTGACCATCCGTTTCCTTGTGCGCTTGCAGGCTCGCTGCAAAGCCTTGGTCGCCAAGATCAATGCAAGCGAGGGGCTGAGCCTCGACGCTGAATACATGCTGGGCTATCCCGGCGCGGACTTTCTGGTTTTCGACCGCCAGCATCAGAAGCTCGCTGCCTGCACCGTCGCCGATGACGGCTACCAAGTTCACGATTTTTCGTGGGTACTGGGTTGGCAGGTGACTTGGCGTGAGGTCGAGAGCATGGAGATGGGCGGCGGCAGTCGCCAGGTCAACGCCACCGGCATGAGCGTGCCGACTTTCGAGCGCACCGTGCGTGCCAAGGACTTCGCCATCGAATTGCGGGTCGCCGATCCCCAGCGGCCACGACTCAGCTTTGCCATGAGCCGCCGCGCCGCCGAAACGTGGTGTGCCCGGCTTGGCGCAATTTTCAACAGCTAATTGATGCGAGGAATGACGATGAAACGCTACCTGAGCCTGCTGCTTCCCGTTTTTCTGGCGGGTTGCGCGACAACCGATATGCAGGGTGCGCTGGACTCACTGAAAGGGCTTGGGCAATCTGCTGGCACAAGCTCATCGCAGGCGGCAGCATCGCCGACAGCGGGTACGAACAGCCTGCTGCGCACGCCACTGCACAAGGCATTGAGCCAGAACCTATCCACCGATGGCCGAGCGCCAGAGTGGCCCAAGGTGGTCATCAGCAATTTGCAGATTCCGGCGGATCAACTGACGCTGACCCGCAGCCTGACGCTCAAGGCCAGCGACTGCATTCGTTTCGATGCGGCGCTTTGGCGCGATGCCCAGCGCGTCGAGCGATTCACCGATCTATCGCTGTGCGCGCCGGAATTACCCAAGCAGTCCAACAATTTCGTGCTGACCTGGAAGAGCTTTTCCATCTCCGGCAAGACCACCGGACAAGTGCGTGGCGAAGGGCCGACGCCGCCCTACAACAAGCTGCCCAGCGACGCGAACATGGATCGCTGGCTGACCAATCAGTTCGGCCTCTACTACGTGGGATCGCTGCTGACGCTGGTCGGCTACGACCCCAACTTCACAGTCGATGACCGGCGCTTCTGGGTCAGGAATATCAAGTAGCGGTTGCGACCGTTGAGTTCCTTGTTTCCTGATAGCGAGACGCCTGAACAGGCGTGATGACGGTTCCCATGTCGATACCCTCATCATCGTCACTGGCCAGTTTGCGACCTTTGCGGGCAGCGACACGCTCCGCCAGCACTGCATCGCCACGAGCCTTGTGCTGCTGAAACATGGCAGCGGGCCACGTTCCGTCACGTTCACGATGTTCGGCGGCGGCAAGCATGATGCCGAGCACGAAACCCGTGTCGGCTTCCAGCAGCCCGGCAATCTGTGCCAGCCCGCCGACCACAAATTTCTGCTGATTCAGATAGGCGCGTCGGGCTGATTTGTTGGCTTTGCGCTTGGCCTCTTGCAGTTCTTCGAGCCGCTTCTGCCATTTCGCCGCTGCCACCGCCGCTTCGGCGATGTCGCGCTCGCGTTTCTCGGCAAGTTCGTTCGCCGGGCGTCTTCCCTTTCGCTTGGGTTCCTCTGGATGCTGCATTTTGGCTCTGCTCCGTTCACTTGGGTCAGCTCAGACTATCAGCTTGAAAAATTTTTGTAAGCATCTGGAACTGCCATCGAAAATGGACTGTGCTCCATGTTTTTCGACCCATGATTCCGGCCTCGCATCACGCGAAAGCGCCAATACAAGGGCGCTTTGAGTGAGGCGTTTTCCCTGTATTCATGCGGCCTATAGTCCATGTTTCGTCTTGAAAATTTTTCGATGCTCGTCGTATGCGAGCAACAGCAGGATTGTCGCCAGCTAGGAACCAGTCTGCTTTGGTTATTGCCATAAAATAGTATTTTTTGACGACAAGTTCAGGGTTTGACGGTATCATCCGTTCTGCGTTTCGTGCGCCCGCATGGGGGCAAGATGGTGGTGGTTTTCATCTGTTGCGCCAGCCGCAACAGCGCAGTTACGCATCGCTACGCGACGCCTGCGCAAGGGGCTGCGCCCCTTGACCCCTTCAAGCTGTGTTCGGCAGGGGCAACGGTGGCAACAGGTTTTCATGGAGATAGCGACATGTATCGGCTGGAACTGAACTACGTCAGTCGCAACGGCGGCAGCAAAGGAAAGAAGCGGGATGCCACCACGCAAGGACACGGCTTTTCCGCCGCTGCCGCCATCGCCTACCGCTCCGGTTCCATCGTGACCGATGCCCGCACGGGCGAGGTTCATGACTACACCCGCAAGCGCGGAATCGGCTACTGCGAAATCGTCTTACCGTCGGGCGCACCGTCGTGGGCCAATCACCGCGAGGCGTTGTGGAATGCGGTTGAAGCGGCGGAATCGCGCAAGGACGCACGGCTGATGCACGAGTTCATCATCGCCCTGCCGCATGGCCTCACCGAAGAGCAGGAAATCGCGATGGTGCGCGACCTCGCCCAAAGCATCTCGGATCGGCATCGGTTAGCGGTGGACTTTGCCATCCACCGCGACAACCCCAGAACGTGGGACGGCTCGGTAAAGGGCGTTGTGGGCAAGCACGCGCACATCGCGATGACAACGAGGGAACTGACGCCAGAGGGATTCTCGAAGGTCAAACGGCGCGAGTTCACCGACCGGAAACTGGGGCCGAAAACGCTCGACCACTGGCGCGAGCAATGGGCCGTGATCGGCAATCGTCACATGACGCTTGCTGGCTTGGATGAACGATGGGATCACCGCACGCTGTCAGCCCAACTTGATGATGCCGAGTGGTGGGGCAACACGGCTGCCGCCGATGCGCTTGACCGCCAGCCCGGTGTGCATATCGGTGCGGCGTCAACTGCGATGGAGCGCAAAGGCATTGACACGTACTGGGGCAACCAGAACCGCATCATCCTTGCCCGGAACACCGAACGCAGGCTGGAGCGCGAGCGCAAGCGCATGGCGGATTTGTTGGCGGTCGCGCAACGCCGCTTGCGCGAATTGCGTACCGAACAAGAGGCCGAGGCCGCCCAAGTTGAATCCAGTCATGACGATCCGCGCTGGGTCGTATTCGAGGATGAATTCATGCGCGCCGCCCAGTTTGAGCATGGTCTTAGCCTGAGCGATTTGATTCCGGCGTTGGCTGGACTCAAGCCACGCTTCGCGGCGGAGATGAAGAAAGCCGATGCACGAGGGATAACGCCGGAAATGTATGCCCGTGTGCAGGCGAAAGAAATGGCGGAATGGGATCGGCAAAACATGCGGGAACTCGCCGCAAGGGATGCTGACCCGGAATCGCCGCCAGAGGATAACCACGATGCCGCACCGACGCCCTGATGGCGCTGGCAATGGTGGCAACACTGTGGGAAGACGGTGGCGGGATGGTGTCAATGATGACGGCAACAAGGCGGTGACAGGGTGGAACGATGGTGGCGAGAGGTTGGCAAGACAGTGCTATTACTGTGGCAGTCATGTCCGTGAATGGTGGCGGCAGTGTGGCATGTCATCACCATGCAGCCACATTTCTGCCGTAGTGGCATGACCTTTGGATTGAAATTTTTAGGTGTCGATGATGTGCGTATCAGCCAATTTTTCTGTTGAAGATGGCCAAGGTCTGTACGAACAGTTTTTGGTGTCTGCGCGGCCTGTCGAGTATTCGGACAAGCCCAAACAGCCGCTGCGCTCGCGCACGGTGCAGGACATGCAGGCTCGAACGCGCCTTTCCAATGCGCAGGCCATGCGCAAGGCCGTGGAGAGCGCATTGGAAAGGCAGCGTCGCGTGTGGGCGTGGTCGGATACGCACTTCGGGCACGCCAACATCATCAAGTATTGTGATCGCCCGTTCGCGTCGATGGCGGAGATGAACGAGGCGATGTACGCCAACTACCTCGCCACCGTGCAAGACGGCGATTTGGTGCTGTGGGGTGGGGATGTTTCGTTCGGAAATCTGGATGCCGTCAAAATCCGGTTGCGGACACTGCCCGGTGAGAAATTGCTGGTGTTCGGCAACCACGAATTTGACCGTGGCGGATTTCGGGATCACAAGGTTTTCGATTGGGAGGCCATGTCGTTCGTATTCACGGACACGGCCAATGGTCGGGAAGTGCTGGTGACGCATGTGCCTGTGCAAGCGTCCAGCTTGCCTCAAGGCGTTATCAATCTCCACGGCCATACGCATCGGGAACTGGAAGGCCCACGGCACATCAATTTGTCGGTGGAGCACCATGACTTTCGGCCCGTGGATTTGCAGGTTTTGTTGAACACACATGCTGCGGCTTCGCATCAGGTGCAAAAGTGATGATGTGGAAATTCGACGAAAACCGGGGGGACTTCCTCCCTGTCCTGCCGGGCCAGATCGAGGCCGACCCGGATGCTCTCTACATCTTTCAGCGCGGCGATGCGGTGATGGTGCGCGAAGACGGTCACGAGCGGCCCATGCCGGAACATTTGGACGTGTGCGGCCTGACGTTCGACCGGGAGCGGTTCGAGGGTTTCCATCCCCTGCCATCGCCAAGCTCGGCAGTTATGCACGCGCTCTATACGCTGGCTGACTATCCCGTGCTGGCCGCGCTGGCAGCAAAGCGCACGCAGGCCAGCAAACTGGATGGCCGGGCTTGCAGGGCCATTTATCAGGATGCCCGGCATGGCATCAAATGGCAGGCCATGTCATCCCATGAATCCGATTTTGTGCGGCGACTGGGACTCGTTGCCAACCCTGTGGAGCCGACCGTAACCGTTACTTGCGATGGTGAACACCTCATGGCACGCCTCGGCGATGGTCGCGTGTTGCGTCATCACGATGCCGTCAACGGTTCTCACGACCAGGAATAAGGATGATGGATAGTCATTCTGAAAACCATGACAATGAAATAATCGGGAGGCCAGAAACATGACGAACGACAATTTGGATGCTGCCGTGTGCTGGGTGCAATCTCGCATCCCTTCCAGCATGGCCTGCGCTGTCTCGGCAGGTGAACTGGCAAACGCCATCGGGCTGCTGTCTGCGCTGCCGGAGCGAACCACGGGCACCGTGTTGATCCCTGATCTGTTTCCCGGCGTGCCGCTGGAAACGCGCTACGTCCACGCTACTGGAAAAAAGCACACCCAACACATGCCGCTTCAGGAAACGTGCAACGACACCGGCCTGCTCGCGGCGCTGACCGCCATCGGCACGGCCATTGCCAAAGAGTTGCAGGACACCGAAAACGACATGTGCCGTCACGAGCTGGATGACGGCGCGGCAGTGTTCGTGTTCTTGCCCGAGGTGCGTCCGACTGTGCTGCAAGCCACTGGAACAGCGCTGCTCAACTGATGGCCACTCAAGCGCCTTGTTTTTTGGCACCCTTGATCTTGCGGCTCGGCTTACGTGCAACGGCGGGGCGGTTTGGGATGAATTTCGGTAGCCTCGCCATCCGTTCTTGCGTTTCTTCCATCTCCGCAGCCAACATCGGATCATTGTAGGGATCGGCGACTAGATCATCCGGCGTTGGCGTCTCGTCTTTCGACGGTCGCCCGCGCCCTCGGGCGGCTCTTGGATGACCAGACTTCTCAAGCGCCTTGGCCAGCACGTCTAGCGCCTCCCAAATTCGCTCCGGCCAAACTGGCTCAACCCCGGCCAAGAGCGCCTTGGCTGCCCATCCCATGTGTTCCGCAACGTGCAGCAGGTGATAGCGTTGAACAAGCGCCTCTTGCTGCCGATCTCGCTCGGCAACCCACGTCCGAAATTCTTCGCGCTCCTCGTCGGTAAGGACGCCATCAAGCTCAGGCGGTAGTTCAGTTGCCCAGCGATCCACCGTGCCGATGACAAGCTGCTTGGAGCGTCGCTTCCCGGAGTCGTAGGCATACCGCAGCAAGGAGACAGTCTTGCCCTGCTTGAGCCGCCCGTCCTTGCCTTTGAATGTTTGTACCCGTATCTGCATCGCGCGAAAGCTTGCTATCGACTGTTTTTTTAGATGATATACTGATTGCAGATCAGTGCATAATGTGATGAAGTTGCGCGGATGGGGTCAAGGACACCGTTCATCGCTGGTAGGTCGGCGCGTGTTGGCATGACAGGGGGCCAAATCCCATAGAAGCCAATCCACAGAGCAACTTGACAGACATTCAGCCGTGGCAATCCATTCGGCATCTTGGGGCAGGATTCATGGTGGCAACAGAACAATTTGAGCATGACCTGATCCCCATGCAACCCCAAAAAATCGACACCCACAAAATCGGCAAAAGCAGGCTGATGCAGCAGCCTCTCCCAGTGGTGGCTGAGGTGCATGGATGACTTGGGAGACAGCCTACCAATCAGATCAAGGCTGCGTCTCGTGGCAAGGTGAGCGTGCGCAGGATGACGACACGTTCAATGGCTTTCTGCAGGGGCCTGTGGCCGCACGCTTGAACGATACCGAGGGTGGTGAGGCACTGAGTGAGCATCTGCGTGGGTTGAGTCTTACTGGCATGGGGCAGGCGGCGTTAGAAGAAGTGCTGAGCGCCGAGGTGCCGGAGACACGCGATTGGGCCGCAGGCGAGGCGCTTGCCGAAGCAGTGCTGGAAGCGCACCACGACGTGGTGCTCCCGTGGAATACCGAACGTGACAAGCGCAATCCTTTCGCGTCCCTGCCAGGCGCGGATATTGTGGGTTTTCAGCGGGATGGTGACTCTCATCGTCTTGCGCTGGGTGAAGTGAAATGTTCATCCGAAGCGAAATGGCCACCGCAGGTGATGAGCGGCAGAAGCGGTGGCTTGGCTCACCAGCTTGACTCCTTGGCTCACAACCTTGGCACCATCTACCAACTGCTTCAATGGCTTTTGCCTCGGGTCAAAAATACCGAGCACGAGGCTGCTTTTAGCGTGGCCTGTACCCGCTATTTCAATTCCGGGCGCCGTGACTTGGCACTGTTCGGCATCCTCATACGCGACCAAGAAGCGCGCGAGGAAGATTTGCAGACTCGTGGTAGAGGTCTCGCCAGCCGCTTGCAAGCCCCGACTCGTTGCCTCTTGATTGCGCTATACCTACCGTGGCCGATTGCCAAGCTGCCCGAAGTTATCGGGCATGGAGGTACGGTATGAGTCACTGGCTGCTGGATGCAATGGTGGAAAAACGTGCCCGCGCACTACGCGAGGCAGACCGGGTTCAGTTCTACCGTGAGATGATGTCGGAAGAACCGGCGTTTGATGCCGAAGCCATGCGTGAGGTAGTTGCCGCGCTGGAGTTGGCCGTACTTGATCTGGAACTGGATCGTCTGGCCGAGGATGATGAGCGCGTGGCGCTGTTGCACACTGCGGCGGCGGATGGCTTCCGTCTGCTACGTGTTCTACCGTTCTCAGATACTCCGATGACTGCGGCAACGCACTTGCTGCGGGCCTCTGTGCTGGCAGTGATTGGTGACCGTGGCGCAGATGCGGCCCGGTGGCTGCGCACGCTGGACGCTGAACAACAATGGCCTGCCCTGCCGCTGGATTCACACAATTGGGGCGAGCGTTGCCGCGCCACCCTGACCGACATCTGGCTGCGCTTGGTGCGCAAGAAAGGTTGGAATGACCGCGACGCCGTTCTGGAACGGGTTGCCGCGTTGCGCACTGCGCAGCAGGAATTTGAACGGGAATATCTGGGTTCCTTTGATCCGTTGGAGGCTAAACGCTCCGCGCTTGAGTTGATTGCCGTTTATCACTTGGCTAAAGCGGCAGACGTTTTGGCGTACTTCATCACCGATGGCGTGGTGGAAGACAACTACCAAATTCAGCCCCTGCTCGACTCGCACTTTGATCGTGCCATTGCCGCTTGTGACACGGCTCATCTGGTTGATTTGGCGTCGCTGGCGCGGTTACTGGCGCGCGCGGCTGCGCAGATGGTGGAGAACTCCTTGTGGACTGTCACCCGCGCCGTGAATTCGCGCGTGACCCAGTTTGTGAGGGAGTTGGTCAGTCGTGGGCGTGGTGATCGTGCCTTGTTCGATGTGCTGCCGCCACAGCGACGTACTTTGGCCGAACGCGGCTTGCTGGGCTCCAGTCGCCGAGCAGTGGTGGTGAGTTTGCCGACATCCAGCGGCAAGACACTGATTGCTCAGTTCCGTATGTTGCAGGCGCTGAACCAGTTTGAAGACCGCAAAGGCTGGGTAGCTTACTTAGCTCCCAGCCGGGCGTTGGTGAATCAGGTAACGCGGCAATTGCGGCGCGATTTTCAACCGCTTGGGTTGGCGGTAGAGCGCGTCAGCCCCGCTATGGAAATCAACGGTATCGAGGCAGGGGTACTGCAAGAGTCACAGAGTGAATCGCAGTTCCGCATTCTGGTGGCGACCCCCGAAAAGTTCGACTTGATGTTGCGCCAAGGCTGGGAAGAAAAAATTGGCCGCCCACTGACACTGGTGGTAGTGGATGAAGCACACACCTTTCAAGAAAAAGAGCGCGGCTTACGGTTGGAGTTGTTGCTAGCGACTATCAACCGGGAATGCCGCAATGCACAGTTTCTATTACTGACACCCTTTATTCAGAATGCGCGTGAAGTCGCTCGTTGGCTTGGTGGCCAGAACTCGGACGACATCAGCTTGGGCGTGGACTGGCAACCGAACGACCGAGCAATTGGCATCGTCAGCCCGGTAGATGCAGGGCCGATCAATGGTCGTAGCCGGGACTATCAGTTGAACTATGAGACGGTACACACCTCGCGTCCCAGTATTACGTTGGATGAAGCATTCTCTCTAGGGAAAGAAGATGCTTTGGCTTCTTCGCTGTCACAAGCAAAGGACATAGGCACACTGGCTGCGATCACGGCACGGAAGTTGAAAGAGCGCGGGCCGGTTATCGCCATGCACAGTCGCCCAGATTATGTATGGAATCTTGCCGAGAAGCTGAAGATCGAACGGGCCGACGTATTGCCCGCAGATGTGCGTTTTGTACAAGATTATGTGAAAGCGGAGATGGGGGCGGAGTTTCCTTTGGTGGACTTGCTCTCTCATCGTGTCGGCGTGCATCACGGCGGCTTGCCGGAAGAAGTGCGAATGTTGATGGAGTGGTTGTTTGAAAAAGGCCATCTCGAAGTGCTGGCAGCGACAACCACTCTTGCCCAAGGGGTGAACTTTCCCGTCAGTGGCGTGGTGATGGCTTCTACTCATTATCCCCAAGGGAAAAATTCAGTGCCAATGCCGCCTGAGGACTTCTGGAATATCGCTGGTCGAGCGGGGCGTGTGTCTCAGGGGCAATTGGGCGTGGTGGCGTTGGTTGCCAAGGATGCAAGCGAAGTAGCAAAACGTCGAGAATTTATCAATCGAAATACCGGAGACCTGAATTCTGCTCTGATTCAACTGGCGCAGGCTGCGGGGGATGGTTTGGCCAATCTTGGCGGGATCGTTTACAGCAAGCCGGAATGGTCGAGTTTCCTCCAGTATCTCGCGCACACGTATCAGCAAATGGGCAAGCCATCCAACTTTGCTGCTCAGATTGAGCAGGTTTTGCGCGGAACATTCGGGTTTGAAAAGTTGCGGGCATCAAGCAGTCAAATTGCGCGTAATTTACTGGGTGGCATTGACGCGTACATTGCTGACATGATTGCGCCGGGTCAGCCACTTAAGCTGGTGGATAGCACAGGTTTTTCACTTCAGAGCATCAAAACAGTTCTGACACATAAAGGCAGCATCGGGCCTGATTCTTGGAATCGGGAACGGTTATTCCGTGATGGCGACCGCACTTTGCAAGACATGATGGGGGTACTGCTGCGCGTCCCCGAGTTGCGCGACAACCTGAATTCTGTGCTTGGCGGTAGAGCGCCAGATGGCGACAAACTCGCTCTCATCCTGAAAGATTGGGTGAACGGTGAAGAACTAACCACCATTGCCCAGAAATATTTCAGCCAAGAGGGTGCTGATGATGTCACCGCACTGACCAAGTGCGGGCAAAACCTGTTCGGGAAGCTCACACATACCTCTTCTTGGGGGTTGAACGCGCTTCTGGCGATTACTGCATCCGGGCTTGGCGATGAGAAGCGTAACCAACTGGCCAATCTTCCCTCACAGGTGTTCTACGGTGTATCCACGGATGAAGCGGTTTCCCTACGTTTGCTGGGCGTGCCCCGTCGGGCGGCTCCGCGTTTGGCTCGGGCATTGGGGCTGAAGTCTGGCGACTCCTTGCCATCTGTCCGCCAACGTCTCGCGGGTCTGTCAGAACAAGACTGGAATGCAGCACTGGGGGTCGCAGGAAGCGTTTATCGCAAGGCATGGCGGATCATGGATGGGGTGGAGTGATGCTTGCTGAAATGTGGCCTGGGTCGTCCTTTGGAGCCACATTTGAAGCTCAGCGGCTCTCTTGAAACTGGGTCTGCGCTTGATGCCATGATGAGTTGTCTACGTTGATCGGGAGGTTTGCAACGTAATGGACTTGCGGACTACAAGCTTTGCCGAGGCCGAGGCGCATGTCAGTCTCGACTTTCCGGCCGATCATGCTTCAAAATACCCCCTTCGAAGCCGCCCAGACCCCACTGGATGGAATGATGAAAAACAGGGGGTATAAGTGGGGGTATTTTTGTGATCCTGGCATATGAGTCGATACGTGAAATTCCTGAAAAACCAAGTGCTTGCACAGACTTTTCCGGCTCAATGTGTGAGCCGACGGAATACACGAAACGGTGCGGAGCAGCAAAGGCGTTTTGGCTTGTCAGCGAATGGTGCAGTGCAGGCAAAAAGATAAGGATT
>Ga0209629_10001861_pt1 | contig 13804 bp, 6 predicted proteins | sample TergutCu122P5_FD_187286 | JGI IMG/M metagenome (GOLD analysis project Ga0209629, IMG submission 187286) | Cubitermes ugandensis P5 segment gut microbial communities from Kakamega Forest, Kenya - Cu122 P5 (SPAdes) (version 2) | ecosystem: Host-associated > Arthropoda: Insects > Digestive system >... | reverse complement strand
TGTGTTGTTTGACTACATTTTCCTCCCTCTCATTAGTTACACACACAGCGGGGATGACACACCTTAAAGCCACTAAGTGTAACACAAAGTTTAACATTTACAAACTCTACGTTCTACATATACAGTCCATTAATTTGTTCTGTATCTTTCTTTCTATAGACAGAGAGTATTTCCTTATACATCCTTAACTTGTTAGTGTTTACAATGGAGTGGCACTATTTTCTGAAACTTCCCCAAGCGAAAAGCGACCACTCTCCTCCCATATTTCTTCGTCCGCATGTAGAGGGGGACTCCTATCGGATGGTTTGTTGTGAAATTTCTTATTTGGGACGTACTAAATTTTGTTCAGACTTACCGATTTTTATTAAAATAAAATCCCTCTTCTACGTAGGTCTACAAACCGCTTAATATCTCGGCTCTCACAACTGAAAAAGAATGTGTTCTCTGTGAGGTAGTCTGAGATCTAAAAAATATTTGACTGTCGAAATCCAAGACACGAATACGATGGTATAAAATGTTCCGGTTTTCTACATCTAGGCTTTTAAAATAAACCGATTATGATCGGTTGAAAATCTGCCCGGTTAGGAAATCTCGGTGTGTTAGAAATGTTGATTATGATAGATTTGAATAAGTTCATAAGGTACCGATAAACCTTACGGTGTGTCCAAGTGACAATATACCGTTAGGGATAAATTTTCTTTTGTATATGAGTTAAAGGTTTATTCAGACCGCAAAATTGCGGTCTGATTTTCAATTGTCATCTTGCCTCTTACATGAATATTTAAAAATGTGTATACTCAAGTGCTTTCACAGATTGCCATCTGCGTCTTTTAACATGATGTGAAAATGTAACCACATAAAATTTGTCATTAGTGGTTTTTATTTACAGTCGCGATAAAATATGCTGCATTTACTTCATGTATGGCTCACATATTGCATAAAACCTTTATAGGCGTCTTTGCATAAAACCTTTATAGGCGTCTTTGCATAAAACCTTTATAGGCGTCTTTGCATAAAACCTTTATAGGCATCTTTGCATAAAACCTTTATAGGCGTCTTTGCATAAAAACATTATAGGCGTCTTTGAATAAAACCTTTATAGGCGTCTTTGCATAAAACCTTCATAGGCGTCTTTGCATAAAACCTTTATAGGCGTCTTTGCATAAAACCTTTATAGGCGTCTTTGCGAAATTACGAGAAGAGACTATTATCTTTATCATATCTGTCCGTCTATTTGTCTGTGTCCGTCCGTATGGCCGGCCGACAGTGTGTGACAATGTAGTTCCCAACTGACCGATTTATGTTAAATCTGATATTGAGTATTTTTTAAAAATCTTTCGAGAAAATTTAAGTTTCTTTAAAATCCAACAAGAACAGCGGGCACGAAACATGACGACCTATGTGCATTTATGATAAAATCTCGCTGAATAAAATGTTTTAGAAAACAATTTGTAGTGAAAAACCAAATCACTTATTTTATTTTCACTAATTTTTCTCCTGAAAATATTACCGTTTATGAGGTGATATGTGAAAATATAGTACAGCCGGCATGCGCATTGCGTGCTGGATAATTAACCTTTTAAAACCTAACGACATATATATATGTCGTACCGCAGCGCTAACCTCCAGACGCTACATTTTAAATATTTATTTAACAAATATACATACTGAATATTTTAAACATGCTGCATAATCTCCGTTTTTTCTCTTCAAAATGCCGTTTATTTCATAATGCTACCTTGTTTGGTCCCTGTATTATTCGCATTTTACCTACAGGGTGTGCTAAAATTTAAATGTAAAATTCCGGCTCCAATAGGTTAAACAGTCCGGTCCCTTGACATAGAAGTAATGTTCACCACCTGGCAAAAGATATCCTGCTACAGCCTTCCTACAGATTTTCCTTGAACGTGAAATCCAGTCAATCCATGGGCCAATGCACTTTGCGAATTAATCGTGTAGTGAACTTTATGAAGAAAATGAAACAATATATAGCACGATGTGTCTGTAACAACGAAATAAATGCAAGAATATACTCTTAAGTCCTGAATGTAAAAAGAGTAGTCTTTGAAAAAAATGCATAAAAGCTGTGAAATTTACTGTGTATTTTCATATGTTTAACCCCTGGCAACAGTCAGTTATATCGTTTTAAACCTACTGTACTGACGTGCCTGTAGCCCGATAATAAGCAGCATCATGGTGGTGGCCTCACGACTTCAGTCACTGTGCTTAACTAAAGTATGGTCTTTACAGCCATTGTTGCACGGATTGGTTATGTACTGCATGAGTCTGCCTTTTGAAATTAGATCGAACAATCGGAATGCAAGATGTACAATAACGTACAAAAGCAGATATTACTATTGTGTGGGAGTAAGCTTTAATGGGAAGCAAATGGGGTTACTTTTTTTTCATCCACTTTGTGCACGATCTCTTAGGCAATGCTGTGAGATTTGCTTTAGAGAATAAGCAGTCCAGTTCCTGATACTGCTAATTCAAAAGCAAAGTAATTAACTATTCAATAAAAAATGCCTCATTAACCTTGTAAATTCCAGTGGTAGCTATATGTACCAATTAATACGAAATCATAAAATTTGGACTTGCCAACAGAGTGCACTTATATGTTCTGCATAATTTATTTCCATGGTGCAACAGCTCCTAGTGGAACAGGGCCTCCTTCATATCGAGGTTTCACGATTACACTCAGACACACCACACTCGGTAGGACTCCTCTGGAAGAGTGATCAGCCCGACGCACAGACACCAGTCAACACACAACACTCACAAGAGACACACAGATAAACCCCCGCGGGATTCGAACCCGAAATTCCGGCAAGCGAGCGACCGCAGACCCACGTCTAAGACTGTGAGGCCAGTGGAATTGGCTTCCGCATAATTACTGTAATGACACACCATTATTTCCGTATAAAGTAATAACAGTTATTCAGTGTAATGGAAATGGACTGTGTCTTTCGTGAGGTGCGAGCTGAATCATTGTACGGGATGTGATACAGAAGAAAGTCTCGGTCTTCAAAGATGTCAGGACCCTGTGGTTTAAAGTATTAATTCTATACGTCTAAAGACAAAATTGTTCCTGTCCTACATACGAAGACACAAGGGAGATGCAGAGGTGTAGTTATACTCACTTTTAACCTCGTGCTACATGGAGGACAGCGGTCAACATAGGACAGTGGTCAACATAAGACAGCGATCAACATAGGGCAGTGGTCAAAACAGGACAGTAGTCAACATAGGACAGTGGTCAACATGGGACGTTTGTCAACATAGGGCAGTGGGTGGTCAAAATACGACATTTGTCAGCATAGGACAATGGTCAACATAGGACAGTGGGTGGTCAAAATACGACAGTTGTCAGCATAGGACGATGGTCAACATAGGACAGTGGGTGGTCAAAATACGACAGTTGTCAGCATAGGACAATGGTCAACATAGGACAGTGGGTGGTCAAAATACGACAGTTGTCAGCATAGGACAGTGGTCAACATAGGACAGTGGTCAAAATAGGACAATGGTCAACATAGGACAGTGATCAACATAGGACAGTGGTCAACACGGGACAGTAGTCAACGTAGGAGATTTGTCAACAAAGGACAGTGGCCAATATAAGACAGTGGTCAACATAGGACATTGGTCACCATAAGACAGTGGTCTACATACAACAGTGGTCAACATAGGGCAGTGGTCAACATACGACAGTAGTCACCATAGGGCAATTGTCCACTTAGAACAGTGGTCAACACAGGACGCTGGTTGAGTGTCCGAGACGGACTGAATGATTTGGAGAAGAGAAGAATACTTTGCCACTACCGAGTGTGCTGTGTATGCTGTGTATGCTGTGTATGTCCTCAAGTTAAAGAGGCAAAAAGTTTTCTTTGTGATTACTTAAGAACTACGCCATAAAAGCGAATGGGGTACAGACGTACAGCTCCATCAATTCTGAAAATCAGCAATAAATAAATGCTAACAGGTGGGCCTCAAACTATGGTACCTTTACCTCCGGGGAAAATGTCACTCGTAATCACTGGATAGGAGTCTAGGTTTGCCCGAGAGCTGGTCTGGAATTTCTACGAAAAGAAAAATCACAGCTCCTGACGAGAATGGAGATCATATTATCCGTGTGCACATCCCGTAAACTAGTCGGTTTGAAAATTATTTGTTGGCTTCTTTCAAAATATATCAAATACTCAGTGTTTTGCAAGTGTCGCTATACATAGGCAGACATGGAAGGAACTTGTCGTGGGACACATGATAGCAAGCATTTATGAGTACATAAATTCAAAAGGAGGGAAGAGTAAGTTGTGAGTAGAAGAACAAGGAGAGCATAGGATTATATAAACCTATAAGGGCAGGGCGGGATAAAAGAGTAAGAGAAAGAAAAAAAGAATGGAAATACAATTTTAAAGTCAGTACAGACAGGAAGTTGCTCCATACATGATAAGCATAATAATAATAATAAGAAGAGGAAGAAACGTAAGCATATCAACAACAACAACAACAACAAACCAAAAAGATAAAAATGGAATTTGGAAATTAAGTGTTCAATTAAAGCTACCTGACAAAATTTATATCATTACAAAATCTCCGTCATAATTTATAATTTAAAATAAGAAGAAAACGCCTTAATTCTTACTTTTCGTTAAAAGACAATTCTCTGGGAGTAGATGTCAGACCCAAGAATTAATACAGGTAAAGCACAAAGGAGAGAAGTAGTAGCAGAAATCATTAATAGCATGGGAAACAATCACGTAAACGATTAGTCTTTCAGCCAACAACACAGGCAGTCAACCAGACAACCAGTCAGTCAACATACAGCGCTATACAATCGCCTGCAGTAAATCTCAGAAAATTTCACGCATCTCGTTCTGTCACTTGACACTTTTACGAGGATATAAGGTGATCGCAGAGGAATCGTCTTCAGGAAAAACATATTTCAGAATTTCGTTGATAAGACTATAACTGGTCCAGACCGTGCTGAGTTGTTCCATGTAGAAGACAAACAGACATGACGAAGCTAATAGTCGCTTTTCTCAATTTTACGAATGCTCCTAAAGCCCGAAACGATGGACAAATTAAAAATAAACTGCCTTAAAAGTGATTAGCCTCTTCTCTAAGAACATTTGCTTCTGCCCTAACAAAATTAAGCCTCCTGGAAACCGTGACTGGAGAGTTAGAGATACAGAAAATGTCTGGTAATGTGTGTGTGGCAGATCACGACACAAGAGGACTAACGGGAGGTAGGCAGAGCATGAAACACGCGCACACGGAAACAAAAGAAACAGCGAGAAAATCCAGGGCAACTGTAATGTCCGGCAAAGAATGAAATTAATCACACAAGACTCTAGCGGTACTAAGCAGTGAGTGTTTTTTTCTTCTTTGTTAATTCGGTATTGTATCAACTAGTAAATTTTATTAGCGTTCTGAAATAAGAAATAAAATATTTAGGGGTAGAATATTTTTTATAAAAATTGAGGTTTGTAAATCATGTAACCATGCTTGCATCAAATTCTGTAAATTTTATTTAAAAAAGCTCTCCTACCAATGAACTTCCAATAAACTCTACAACAATTCTTCCTCGTAGAATACGACAACCTGTAGAATGATACAAATTCAGCCACATTCGGAGGAAGGAAATAGTGCCTCCATATTCGTGGAAGAAAAAACGTGGTTACAGTTTTTCCGAAAAGTAAGTGAAATTCTAAAGGGCTATACGGCGTCACAGTCCAGAAGAGAGCAGTCTGCACGGTCAGCGCGATGAGAACCTCAAACATGGCATAGAAAAGCGGCAGGCCACGAGATGGATAGCCTGGATTCGAACCCAGCCAGGATAATCCATCACGCAAACACGAAAAATGGTGTCCTGCCTGATTCATATCGAGTTGTTGCCAGGCATGAACTCTGCTGCGGCGAAGGCGGCTGTAAACCGAGACGCTTCAAAGACGCAATTCCTTTTCCTCTGAAATAAGATGCATGCAGCTTCACTTCCCAGCACCTTGCACGTCTTCGTGTGACTCTGTTTCAGGTTTCAAGGGCGCTACATCAGATGGGCGGGGCATGTAGCGCGTATAGGGGAGAGGAGAGGCGTATACAGGGTTTTGGTGGGAAAACCTGAAGGAAAGAGACCACTTGGGAGACCCAGGCGTAGATGGGAGGATAATATTAAGATGGATCTTCAGGAAGTGGGATGTTGGGGTATGGACTGGATCGAGCTGGCTACGGATAGAGACAAGTGGCGGGCACTTGTGACTGCGGTAATGAAACTTCGGGTTTCGTAAAATGCGGGGAATTTCTTGACTAGCCGAAAACCTGTTAGCTTCTCAAGAAGGACTCTGCTCCATGGAGTGAGTAAGCAAGTAAGTAAGTAAGTAAGTAAGTAAGTAAGTAAGTAAGTAAGTAAGTAAGTAAGTAAGTAAGTAAGTAAGTAAGTAAGTAAGTAAGTAAGTAAGTAAGTAAGTAAGTAAGTAAGTAAGTAAGGGCTCAAGGAGTCGAACTGCTACATTGTTTCTACCCGTGTCAATAAAAATAAACATCATGGGCCCCAGAGATACAATTACGTCTAATTCAAACACATGGCACTGGATCCGATAGCGCTGTATTGTGTCGGACCGTAGCCTGTTCGTGAAAGTACGAGAGGTAGCAGGAAAAAGCCGAACAGCTTCGAGGCAGACCATATCGCCCATAGAGGGTCCACAAACCGCCAACAGACGGCCAGAAATCCCTTCACATATAAAAAGACTGGACTGCCACTTTACTGCGCTCTAGCCTTGAGATGAAAACATTCGAAGCGGTTCGTGGCGACGGGTTCTAGGTATTGTCACCGTCCAGCCGTGGATATACGTGAATCAGACACGGTCTGACGACATAGGTCTACTTCGAATAGTGAAGACACAATCAAGTCCTTTAGTGACACGACTATTAGAACTTGGTTAACAACAGTTCACTCTCTGGGAATTAACGTTAAAAGTCAGGTGCCTGTGTTTAATTCAGCACCACCTTAAGCTGCCATAGGGGGGATTACGTACATGTACATGAACACATCCTCGCATTTTTAACTACGATACGAGACGGATGTGACATGTGAGCTCCACGCTCCAGCCGCTCTAGTCCTAAATTAAGAGGCTCCTTTCGAAATTTAAGAGGACGCTAGACAAACATCACTTCTGATCTGGACGTTATGGAGCGGAGAAAATCTCTTGCCCATTCTGGGAAACGGAGGTCGATCACTCCGTAGCTTAACCTGTATATCAAATGAGATATCCTGGATTGGAAAAATGTTCAAAAACAGCATACAGCTAATAGCGTCTTTAAATTTCACACAAAAACCTTTTGTTTATAGCTTATAATGGATGAAACGTTGCACACTTCAAATATTACCGAAGCCTAAGTAATACTGTTTACGTGTACTTAAATTACAAAAATTACTAACAGCATAGGCAAGTTAAGTTTTTGTACAAGATGACGACAGTCTTGGGAAGTAGCTCAAGGAGCAGCACCATCTTTTGCCAGTGATCGCATACAACCGTGCAGAACAACATGGCACACACGGCAAGGCGTCATGCATACTGGACCTGTTTATTCGTGCATGAGATTAGTGCAGTTTCTTCGGCATTTCTGAGTCCAGTCAAGGAGAGACGCAAATGTTTGCAACAGCAGTAGGGAATAACATTTATAAAGGCTAATGCCTTTTGAGATATGACGCTGTGTATTCTGACAGAAATTTAAGAAGGCTTCAAAGGAATCTGCTCCCTCCATCATCTTCTACCTAGAAAATGATGGAGGGAGCAGATTCGTCCAACGCATTATTCCTCAAAGCCACGGCTAGAAGAATCTCAAGTCTTTCAATACAAGATCAAGTTGCATGAATAATGAAATTAAAAACATCAAGTTTCTGGTCCTGAAAATGTACACAGAATGAGCACAGCCGTTTGACACATTTCAGAACGCACTTCTGCCCTACGATAGGCGGTACGGGGCAGAGTTTGCACACCGAGGAAGACAATACAATGCCACTTCAAAACACGTTCATTGACAATGCATCGGTGTAGTATGTAACATGTTAGTGAACGATGAAGAACACTTTCATGTTTCGTGGACGTGTAACACGTATGGGGAGTGAAAAGGTGTCTAGAATGCTTTGGTTAGGAATTATAAAGGAAAGAGGCACTTCGCAAGACATAGGTGTAGATAGGAGAATAATATTAAAATGGAATTTTCAAAGCATGGGATGCCGACCTAGACAGGATTCGTTTGAATCTGTGTAGGGGCAGGTGGACGGCTCTTGTAAACACGGTAATAAACCTTCGGTTTCTGCAAGATGGAAGAAATTTCTTGACTGCAGGAAGATTTGTTAGTTTCTCAGGAAAGACTTTGTTGCATGAAGTTAATTGTTCCATTAGAATGTGACAATTTGCCTTTCGTCGAAAGGGAAGAGCAGAGAGAGGCGGTGACTGAGAAAAGAGTACTGAGGATAATATTTGGGCCTAAGGTCTCTTGGGAGATCTAGGCGTAGATAGGACGGCAATTTATGATGGTTCTTTACAACTCAGGTTATGAGGATTTACTTTGAGCTTGATGGTGAGGATGTGAACTGTGAGGATAATAGAACATCGGGTACGGCCGTCCTTAGCGAACGTCACAGAATGCTGGACGAAATGCAGTTTAGCTATGCACTGGAATTGTGCACCTTCATTGAATATTCATATTCTGTTCAGACATAGGGGAAAATGCAGTATCTGCTTAATAAACTATCTTCTGACTTTAGTCGAGTGAAGACAGGAAGACGGCAGATTTTCGGTAATCGAAGTGGACAGAGAGGATATTAGGATTCAGAAAACTAGCGTAGTGGTGGTAGTATACAAATATGCGTCGCTTATTGAAGGGGATACGTTCTGAGAAATGCGTCGTTAGGCGATTTCATCGTTGTGCGAACATGTACTTACACAAACCTAGATAGTACAGTATAGCCTACTAAACACATAGACTATATGGTAGAGCTTATTGCTCCTAGGCTACAAACCTGTACAGCATTTTACTGTACTGAATACTGTAGGCAACTGTAACACAATGATAGGTATTATAATGTTATGATATTATATTATAATATTATAATCTTATGGGACCACCGTCTTATATGCGGTCCGTTGGTGACCGGAACTTCATTACGCGGCGCATATGTGTAGTTGTAGTATCTCGTATCCTGTAGGCAAATAATATGCCTAGTTATTTAGAAAATGAAGCAGAAGCAGTTTTGCTTTTGAAAACCCGAAAAGAAAGAAGAAAATGTGGGGAGGATTGGATGTGGTATATTGGAAACTCTTGAAAAACGAGTGTTCTCTCGATTATTCTGTTTGCGGATTATCTATGCACTATGTAAGATGATAATTACCTGTGACGTGATCTGGTGCTGAGTTCTCGAATGAAATCCCAAACGGGAACAAAAATCATGAGATATTTACGTAGACAACAAGCCAAAGGCACATACGTATCATATAACGTAATAAATAAATTAGTGTTCAATAATTGATAAACACCAACATATGCACTTTTTCACGTTTAAAACTGTATTAGTCTAAAATGTTAATTTCAATGTTAAAATACATAAAAATATTTAAAGGTACTCCAACATGTTTCGATCTTAACAGATCATCCTCAGGGAGTAGTCCTGTACCTCGTTAAAGTCACTGAATAATTTAAAATTGTTTAAAAGTTTAAAACCAGAATTTTAAAATTCTTTAAATATTTTTATGTATTTTAATATTGAAATTAACATTTTAGACTAATACAGTTTTGAATGTGAAAAAGTGCATATGTTGGTGTTTATCAATTATTGAATTGAAAAATGTACGGTGGAACATTGAAATTACAGTGTTATTTTAAAGTGAATGCTACAATTTTATTTTTCGGTCGTGGCTCAATAAAGTAGTTTATTTAATTGTCCTTGCAAACCCTAACCTAACCTAACCTAACCTAACCCAACCCCTACCCATCACTAACCCTCACAATCAACAGTACACTCTCCTTCCAACAAAAGTTTGGGTCCTGTAACTAAAATTTGTATAAAAGTATTTGTTTTCATTCGTCCCTGTAATTTCTGGGAAGAGGAAAAAGGGACTAGTAATCAGAAGTGTAGTTTTGTATATGTTTATCTTATGTTTAATTTTATGATTCAGTTGTGTAATGACGTTAAGTCATTACACAACCGAATGAATAACAAAGAAATGAGAAGGATGTTTCAAGTCTCCTTATATAGAAATCTATTAGCATTAACTCGAAGGCACGGCTATATCTTGGATTGAAAAACTCAAGTCAGGGTAAATCGGCCCTGACCGAGGTTCGAACCCAGTGTCTCAGACACATCAACACGCACGTAGGCAGTTCGGTTATGGTGCATCGGGCCGACTGACTACTTAACTGCAATTTCCACCGCAACATTGCCGTAATTCACGCGTTCTTACGTGATGCTTCCGAGGGCAATCAGAAACTTTCGGTATTTCCACGCCTGTGACATAAATCAGTGGACGGTAACCAGACGTAACCACAATGTGTGGTGCTTAGTTCTCTCTGAGCAGGATTCGATCTAGCACACGTAAGTGTACTTTGTCAGTCTGCTAAGGCAGTGCATATTGAACCTCGTGTTTTGAAAGGAAATGCTCACTAGATAACTCCCCAACATTCTAAAGTACTTTGTTACTCAATATTATTACCAGTACCAGCGTACACCGCTTATTATACCAACTAAATGCACCGTCTTAATTAGTCATCATCATAAACATCAAGGATTGGACCAGTTTGATCCGTTCTGTCTCCAGAGTTACAACTGTTCTCCCCAACGTTTCTTCGGTCTTCCAGTTGTTCTCCTTCCTTGTGGTCTGTAGTGGTATGATTTCAACGTCTTAATTAGTACTAACATTAAATGAGCATCTCCAACATGTTTCGGTACATGTGTACCATCTTCAGGGAGAACACAATGCCAATTCTTAAGCACAAATTGAACTTCGAAGCTGCTGTTTGTAGGTTTGTAGTCTGTAGCAGTTTCGTCGATTTGAAGTTAATTAAGTACAAAAGATACTACTGTGGAAAACATTTTAAAAACTTATGGTTAAAATATGGTTTAAAAAATTCCTTATCTTTATTTATTTATATATATATATATATACATTAGACATTATTAATTTTGGGTTTGGTCTAATTTTAACAATACGTTACGCTGTTCAGGTTACAGCGTAACCAGCAGACACAACATCACAACTCCGCTTGAATGCTGTCACCATAAACACAGCATATCAACATGCAACACAGCACATATAATGTTATCAATATTTTATATTATAACGAAGACTTTAAATTTTTATTTAAAACTTAACATTATATATTTGTTAATTAAATTATTGTGATGTTCTATGTAATATATCGTTCAAAGAACACCTTCCTGAAGATGGTCACAGTAGGCGGCCGAAATATGTTTGGAGGCTAAGCTGTTTATAATACAATAAATTTACTTATCTGTTTATGGACTTGGACGTATTTCTCATAACAAATCATTATTGCATGGTCATGAATCATTTAATTTTGGAGATGCTCTTTTAATGTTTGCATTACTGAAGACGGTACATTTAATTGGTATAACAGACCGTGTGCACTGATACAAAAATGCATGTAATGAACAACTTTAAAGTACTAGCAATACGCCAACCAGTCAACCAATCAACCAACCAACCAACCAACCAACCAACATAACCAACCAACCAATTTCCTGAATTATTAACAGTCACGTCCAGTGAGAACGGGAGACGTATAGTCTGGTAGAAATGTGCCTCAGTTATCAAAGGAGCTATGTTTATTTTGGAGGCATCAGGATGACCTCAAAGTTGCCACATTTTACCTGACTACATGGTGTCACGGTCCAGAAGACAGTAGGCTTCACATGCACAGCCGCCAGAACAATAACTTCAGTCAAAAGAAAACGACAATTGAATTTCGAGTTAAATATATTTAAGTATTTTGCATTAGATGATTACGTGAGGCGATTTCCTTTGTGTTCTAATTCTGACAAGGTTTAGTTCCCTAAAGTTGCGTGCTTCTGAAATGTAAATCCGTACTGTTTGGATGTTAAATATGTAAGTGTCGCCAGCCTCCAGCTTTAGGCTAGAGGAAGTCCTTGTCTTAGTCCACAAAGTTATATTCCAGAAGGCCCTATTCCCGCTTTTGTAAGGTTTGTCACCTTAAAGTACCGGCATATTGTTTCCTTATGCGTGACAAGTGTCGCTACAAATCACGCCTTTTTGGACCTCAGGTTAATCCGGAACATGACACCTAGTTTCAAAGCCGAACTGTCTCATGTACCAGGGCATATTAGAATCTCAATACTCTCCCCTGTGACACATCAAATATTTATTGTACTTGCATGATTTTTCAATACCACAGAATTTTTAAAACGTATTGAGACACCAAATAATTCCTTGGGTTTAATGGCTTTATAATCTAATTATTAACGCAAGTGTTGTTTTGTAGTGACATAAAAAGGTACATAGAAATGTTCAATACTGAAAATTTGTGGTGGTGCTGAGTTAATTATGCAATGAAGACGGTCCTTATATACATCAAACCATCAAACACATCCTGACATCGACCAGACTGCTTTTATGGATGTATGAAAAAATACCATAATACTGCATGTACAAGTCTTAATGAGGATGAACACTTGGTTGTTCGAAACATGTCGAAGACAATATAATTAACCCTTAACCTGCCAACGACGACTATAGTCGCTTAGCCATTTAATGTTATTAAATGGCAACTGAAATTTAATCCGGTAGCCTAAGGGTTAAAATAATATTTAGTGAAAAAGTGTGCATTTTTGGGGGTTCTTATTACGCACACACACATATATGTGTATGTATGTATATATATATATATATATATATATATATATATATATCACAATGCACGGTTCAAAAAACATAACGTAAGAAAATAAACCAAAGAACACAGAATGAAGAATAGCCAGTGAGAATGAAAGTGGTGAAGTAAGAAACAAATGAAGAAGAAAAGAAAAGAAAAGAAAAGAAAAGAAAAGAGAATAAACGAAGAATAATTAAAGTCCCTAGCTTACATTGAGACTTCTTTCCTCAAATTTCAGATTCGCAATATAGTACCTGATTCCTACGAGCATTCATTTGCAGGGAGCTCTGGAGATGAGCAGAATAAAGAACAAATGAACGTAAAATCTGAATCTGCTGGCGCCGCCATGCGTATCGGTGTCACGTTTCTGTAAATTCGTGGTCCGTCCAGCACGTGAAAAGCCCTCATAAATGTGTGCGTGAATCTTAATCACGAACTTCAGCTGTTATTAGCACATATTCACATTAAATGAACAGGCAAATCCAAAGCCATAATAAAAGATCGTGAAAACATAAAAGGGAGGGTGGTAACTGATGTAGAATTTGTGACTTTCTTGTAGTCACATTTGACAGATTATTGCTTTTATCTTCCAATGGTGAGAACCCTCTTGTCTCATGAACTACATTTCCTAATCTACTGAAAGTTACCCATCGCATAAGAGCACAATATCACTCAAATTAACGCACATCTCCAGGTGACCTATCGTGTCTTCAGCAACATTAACCAAAGAACTATCAGTACAGCACATCTTACACTTTAACCGCAGCGACGACGGGTGAATAAAATGGACATCTTCGGCATGTTGCTGTGCAAAACTCAAGTTTTGCACATTTCCAGATTTATTACATTGGGTCCAATAAAACAAACAAAAAAAACAAGATAATCTACTAGT
>Ga0209629_10001859_pt1 | contig 13805 bp, 9 predicted proteins | sample TergutCu122P5_FD_187286 | JGI IMG/M metagenome (GOLD analysis project Ga0209629, IMG submission 187286) | Cubitermes ugandensis P5 segment gut microbial communities from Kakamega Forest, Kenya - Cu122 P5 (SPAdes) (version 2) | ecosystem: Host-associated > Arthropoda: Insects > Digestive system >... | reverse complement strand
TTCTATACTCTTTCATATCTTCTTTCGTTAATTCTTCTACTTCAGCTAATTGAAACAAAGTCTCAAAAATCTTTCCACTCAATAAACGAGGAGGTTCTTTCAATTGGGACAGATTTTTTAATACAAATAACCATTTGTCTGTATTGGTTACTATTTCTTTCTCTGTTTTCTTAAACTTTGGTAATTCTACAAATACAAAATTTAACTTCTTTGAATACAACGTCTTTGTCCGTTCCCGCGCAAGACGTACATATTCAATTACATTCTCTTTATCTGTTTCAAACTCATTGAAAAGAACGAAATCCAAAACAGCTACCACATAAACCGCTTTTAGGCGGAAGTTCCATTTCCCGCGAAGCGCTTGTTTCCGTACAGGTACTGAAGCATAAAACAAACTTCTGTCCCGAAAATAAGGCTGTTTCGCGTTCTGCATTTCTACAATAAAATAATCTCCGTTTTCATTGGTGCAGAAAATGTCGAAAATAGCTCTCCTTTCACTTTTCAAATATCCCCATTGTTCCGGCGGAAGATATTGAATGTCTGTGATCAAACCTTCTTCCTTAACGATTTCGTTGAGAAAATCAATCAGCAACTCTTTGCATGACTCTGTTCCGAATAACCGGTGGAATCCAAAATCCGTTAAGGGATTCAGATACCTTGATTCAACTGTAAAATCGTTCATAATTTGTTGTTTTAGTTAAATTGTAAAATATTTCTGCAAAAATAAAAATTTCTCCTGAATTTAACAATACATTCTTGGATATTTTTTCAACATTTTTTATAGGAAAGCTATTAGTTTCCCCATCTTTTTTTGTTAATTCTTCCCCTGCCCATCATACCGCCTTGCGCTATGACGAGTGAAAGCCATTTTAATGTCCACTCATTATTGTTGAAACCCTTCGTTTGGAATATGCGGTAAAAAAGCCGGAGATGCCTGTTATTGAATTGGCGTCCAAGCATCGGATATTGGTTTTAACGTTGGCGGGAGGTCCTCCGAAAAGAGGAATGGGACCGCGCAATTCCGTGCGGGCGTCGTCAATAAAGGTGGCATATTCGGATGTGATACTTTCCACCTGCACCATTACCGTATCTCCGGGTAAAATATTTTCATTTTCGCTATCTTTCGGATCTAACAGAAATACAGGCAGAGCAGTAATTTTCTTGGTATCTATATAATCGTCCCTGACAATTTGGAAACCTCTTAGCGAATCGTTCAGCGCCTTGCCGTTGCGGAAAAGATGAAAACTGTAATAACCGCTGCTTTCATCCGGCAGATTTCCCCAAACAATCACTTGAAGGTGATCGTTTAAAGCAGGCAAAGGGACAACGGCAGCCGAATCGAGCGTAGCAGGGAAAGGCAGATAGGAAGTCGCTTCGTATTCCTCCCTGTTTCCGTCGCCGTTGAAATCGACGGAAGCATGAAGCGTATAAGTCTTGCCCGGTATGCCGTAAACATCAGGGGAGGAAAGATACACTCCGGGTTCTGTAGAAGATTCCTTTAATTCGTAAACTCTACCGTCGCAACTGATACTTACCTTAGCGTTGGGGATTCCTTCCGGTTTGGTCGTAACAAAATAACCGGTCGAACGGGTGATGCTGATTGCCTGTTGAGTCGTGTCGGTTGTGATATAGCCGTAAATGACCAAGCGCGGAGGAGATGCTTGGGTATTGATGTTGACTCTTTCTTCGCAAGCGAAAAGGAATAAAAGGAATACACTTGTGAAAAAACTAATATATCGGATATGATTATTTGCTTTCATTGTCTTAAAAACTAAAATTCCACGTAACGGAAGGTATAAATCTGAATAAGTAAATCTTGTCGGCATACATTTCGTCGGGATTGTTCGGATCCTGACGGAAAAGAATAGTCCAGACATTCTTACGTCCGTAGGCATTGTAAAGCGAAAAGTTCAACTCGCTTTTGAAGCGTTTGTCCGGAGGAGACAATTTCCATGTAGCAGAAAGATCGAGACGGTGATAAGCCGGATAACGGTATTCATTCCTGCCGGAATAAATAGGAATATAGTTGCCTTCTATTTGAAAGCGACCGGTAGGATAGGTAACGGGCGTCCCGCTACCGTAAACCCAGGAAGCTCCCAACGACCATTTAGACGATAAATCGTATGAAACAAGAGCCGAAATATTAACCGGCTTATCGTAAGGCGAGCGATACCAAGCGCCTTGATTGATGTCGTTCACCTGCCGCATACTTTTAGAAAGCGAATAGCTCACCCAGCCGTTGAATGCGCCTGCCGTCTTACGAAGCATAAGTTCTAATCCGTAAGCATATCCGCGACCGAATCGCAATTCCTGTTCAATGCTGTCGTTCAGCATCAATTGGGCGTGGTCTCTGAAATCGACTACATTCTTCAGATTCTTATAATAAACTTCGGCGGAAAATTCGTATTGGTCGGATGCGAAATTCCGAAACCAGCCTGCTGCAAACTGATCGCAGAGTTGCGGCTTCACATTTGCGGAAGCTGGAAACCAAAGGTCGAGCGGCGAACCGGCAGTCGAATTGGAAGCCAACTGTATGAATTGATTTGTCCGTGAGTAGCTTGCCTTAATCGATTGCTCGTCGTTAATAATAAATGTCAAGCCCGTTCGCGGTTCAAACTGTTGCTGCCGGTGCGTGACGGCGCCTTTATCCACATTCTCGAAATCGGTGTAACGAAGTCCGTATTTGAGTTTGAGTTTATTATTAAGATTAGTCTCATTCGATACATACACTGTATTTTCCATCGCATATTGCTTGGGAAACGAAACGCGACCGAAAATAGAATTAGATCCGACGCCGCCTCCGTCGCCGGGGCGAAAAGTATGATAGATGATGTTGCAGCCGAACTTGATATTGTGAATCGTATTGGGAAGATAATTGAAGTCGGCTTTCAAACCGTAGTCATTCAAACCCGACTTCAGTTCTTCTCCGAGTTGGTCGCTGATTTGACTCATCAGATAATAATCATACCAACTGCCGATTAACGTGAAATTAGAGAATAGCTTCGGAGTGAAAATATGATTCCATCGAGCCGTCAACGTTTTGTTTCCGAAGTTCATTCCCGCAAGGTCGCTGAAGCCGAAGTTGTCGCGTCCCAGGTAAGCGGCTAAATAAATGCGATTATTATTGTCGATGCGGTAATTCACTTTTGCATTCATATCGTAAAAATAAAGCGTCGATTTACGTTGATTGGCATTGTTGGCAAAAGCAAGAAAAGCGTCGGCGTAAGTTCTCCGTACCGACACGATTGCCGAAGCCTTGTCGCCCAAAGGACCTTCGGCGGTAAGACGGCTGGAAATCAATCCGATGCCTCCCGTTACGCCGTAATGTTGACTGTTTCCGTCTTTCGTCCGGATATCTAAGAGCGAAGCAAGCCGTCCACCGAAAGAAGCGGGAATATCGCCTTTGTAAAGCGTTACGTCTTTAATTGCATCATTATTAAAAACCGAAAAGAAACCCATCAGGTGGGAAGCATTATATACGGAAGCGTCGTCTAACAGGATGAGATTTTGGTCGTAACCGCCGCCGCGAACGCTGAAACCCGACGAGCCTTCCGAAGTCGATTGCACTCCGGGCAACAGTTGGATGACTTTCAATACATCCGTTTCGCCCAACAGCGCAGGCGCAGCCTTAATGATTTTAGAGGAAAGTTTTTCTACGCTCATCTCCGGTTTTGTTATGTTTGCATTGCGTCCTTCCGCCGAAACGACCACTTCCGACAATTCCTTTGTTGCAATAACGAGGTTTATATTCAGTCTTACATCCGATATCAGGTTTATAACGGTATCTTTCGTTTGGTATCCCAAATAGGAGACAGACAGAGAATGTTTTCCTTTCGGTAGGCTCAAAGAGTAATAGCCGTAGGGATTCGTAGATGTTCCGCGTTGCGAGCCGGTTTCCGTGACAGAAGCTCCGATAAGGTCTTCGCCGGTAGCAGCGTCTCGTATGTTGCCGCTCAGCGTGCAGTTTCTCTCTTGCGCTTCCGAACCGGCAGATATACAAAACAATAACAGGGAAAAAATAATATGCTTCACAAGTCGTAATTTTTTGACCGACAAAGGTAGCTTATTTTTGTTTATTTCTTCAACTCTTCAATTTCTTTTAACCATAAATTAACACAGGCATCGCTCGGCATACGCCAATCGCCTCGGGGAGATAAATTGACAGAACCGACTTTGGGACCATCCGGCATGCAACTCCGCTTGAATTGCTGACTGAAAAACCGGCGGAAAAAGATTTCCATCCATTTTAAAATAGTCGAATGATCATAATTGTTACGAAAAGCCTGTTGTGCCAGAAAATAAATTTTTGTAGGCGTAAATCCGTAGCGCAAAGTATAATAAAGAAAAAAATCATGCAACTCGTAAGGTCCGACGAGGTCTTCGGTAAGCTGTGTAGGTTGTCCCTCCGAATCGACGGGAAGCAGTTCGGGACTGACAGGCGTAAACAGAATATCTTCCAAAACAGCTTTACTTTTTTTGTCCGGTTCTGTTTCCGCTATCCGGTTGACAAGATGTCGCACCCATGTTTTGGGTATTCCGGCATTTACGCCATACATAGACATCTGATCGCCGTTATAAGTCGCCCATCCCAAAGCCAGTTCCGACATATCGCCTGTTCCGACGACCAAACCGTTTTGCCTGTTCGCTAAATCCATCAGAATTTGAGTACGCTCGCGCGCTTGCGTATTTTCGTATGTAACATCGTGAATGGAAGCGTCGTGTCCGATGTCTTTGAAATGTTGTTCACAAGCGTCGCCGATAGGGATTTCTTTAATTGTTATATTTAACGATTGCATTAAGCGGATTGCATTGTTATAAGTTCGCCCCGATGTCCCGAAGCCGGGCATGGTAACGCCGCAAACCATAGAATGCGGTAAGTCTAATTTATCAGCCGTTTTGACGCAAACCAACAGAGCCAAAGTCGAATCCAAACCGCCGGAAACTCCCACTAACAGCGATTTCGCTTCAGTATGAAGCAAGCGTTTAGCCAATCCTGCTACCTGTATGGAGAAAATTTCTTCGCATCCTCCATTCAATTTGTCTTTAGACGGAATGAAAGGGGTAGCACTGATCGGGCGTATCAAAGTTATTGATTTTTTATTCGTATGAGTCGGCTCAATTTGTATTTTTGTATAATCGTTGCCGGACGATAGATTGCCGAAAGTTGTATTTCTTCCTCTTTCGGCGTTAATTAAATCCGCATCAATTTCAGTAACGATTAATTGTTTGCCAAACCGGAATCGTTCGGACTCTGCCAATAAACGTCCGTTTTCATAAATAAAGGCATTTCCGGCAAAAACCAAATCGGTGGTCGATTCGCCGAATCCGGCGGAAGAATAAACGTAAGCAGCATGACATCGCGCCGATTGCTGGCTGATCAAAGACTTCACATAATCGTGCTTGCCAATTAACTCATCGCTTGCCGAAAGGTTGAAAACGGCTTGTGCGCCGGCAATCGAATGATGCGAACCGGGCGGAATCACCGACCAAAGGTCTTCGCAAATCTCTACGGCAAATTGAAGCGATTGATAATCGAAAAGCAGATTCGTTCCGAACGGAACCTGTTCGCCGGCATAGCCGATTGTCGTTACCGGATTATTCATATCTCCCGATTCAAACCATCGCTTTTCGTAAAACTCAGAGTAATTGGGAAGAAATACCTTCGGCACAATCCCGTAAATCTTACCTCCTTTACAAACAACCGCACAATTATACAATTTTGAGCGATACCTGACCGGAGCGCCAACGATAAAACAAACCGGTAGTTTGCCTGTTTCGTTCAGCAAACGCCGAAGTCCTTTTTCAGCTTCATCGATCAAAGTCTGCTGGAGGAATAAATCGCCGCAGGTATAAGCGGTTAACGACAATTCAGGAAAGCATACAATGTCTGTTTGCCGTTGGTTTGCCTCAAGAATAAGTTTCTTGATTTGCAATATATTAAATTCGCAATCGGCCACTTTCACTTCCGGAATGGCAGCCGCTACTCTATAAAATCCGGGATGTATCATAATATTGTATGTAATTAAAAAACTAATGTTTCGCACCTAAAAAGGGCTTTAACTAAAAGGTAAAAAAGTAGCATATTTATTTTCGCATTTCACTGAATTTCAGTAAATTTGCAAACTAATTCCAAAAGTTATAACAAATATGTTACAGGGCAAAGTTACGAAACAAATTTCAGAACTGCAAAAAAGTGGTCACTGAGAAAATAGCTACAGTGTCGGTCGCATGCCTGCAACAACAATAATCTTCTAAACGTTACAGTCGGACTGCATAATTGAAAAATAATGACAAAAAATTAAAATCCTCAAATCCTCAATGCGGGGATTTCGGGATTTTGGGGATTTCGGGGAAATGGCTTTGAGTTATGCTCATTGTATTTTGCCAATTGAACAGTTGTTCAACGGTTTGTCTGATGTTACGGTATGCTGTTTCCGGATTCATTGCATCGGTCAGCGTCATTGGATAAGGAATAATGGAAAAAACGCCGCAAATGCCGATGCGATTTATTGCAGCCGCATCTTCAATATTACCTGTCAGGGCAATTACGGGAATACCTTTTCTGTTTGCAGCTTCTGCAATTCCTTTAGGCGCTTTACCCATTACCGTTTGAGTATCCATACGACCTTCGCCGGTAATGACAAGATCGGTATTTTCCAATAAATCGTCAAAATGCAATATATCAAGCGCCATTTGTATGCCTGATTTCAGTTGCGCATTCAGGAAAGCTATCAGTCCTCCTCCCATCCCTCCTGCTGCGCCTGCGCCCGGAATAAGGTCAATATCTTTTTCTAACTGCAATTTTACCACATCTGCAAAATGTTTCAATCCACGATCAAGCGCTTCTATCATTGGTTGATCGGCGCCTTTTTGCTTGGCAAATATATATGCCGCTCCCTGTTTGCCTGAAAATGTATTAGTCACATCGCAGGCTACATCGAATTGTGATTTATCGAGCAACGGGTTGCGCTTGGAAGAGTCGATAAAAGCAACTTGATCCAATATCTGCCCGCCTTGCCCAAGTAATTTTCCGTCTTTGTCAAAAAAGCGATAACCCAATGCCTGTAACATCCCTGTACCGGCATCGTTGGTTGCACTTCCGCCGATTCCGAGTATAAAATGCGTACAACCTCTATTAAGGGCATCAACAATCAATTGTCCTGTACCAAAGGTAGTGGTAAGCATAGGGTTGAGCTTCTCTTTAGGGACTAAAGATAAACCGCTTGCCGCAGACATCTCAATGATGGCAGTACGCCCGTCACCCGATATGCCATATTTTGCATTGACAGGTTGCATGAAAGGGTCATTAACTTCTACGGTATATATTTGTCCATGGGTAGCCCATACCAGCATTTCGGTAGTTCCTTCGCCGCCGTCCGCTACGGGTAGCTTGATTATTTCGCATTTTGAACAGATTGCTTTGATACCCTCTTCAACGGCATTAGCTACCTCCAACGAACTAAGGCAGCCTTTAAACGAGTCGATGGCAATAAGTATCTTTTTCATTTTCGATATTTGCTGCAAATGTAAGTCTTTTTGTTTAATAAAATTGTTTACTTTTGTATATGAATATAAAAAATAATAATTATGGATGTTCGGTTCAATTACGGAAAAGATGATATTAGTCTTAAGCTACCCGATGAAAGTATAGTTTATGCTTCATGTTTCGAGCCTGCTGAATCAGATGCGAGAGAAATGATGATGCTTTCAATTTTAAATCCGATTGGATGCCAGCCTTTCAATGAGATAGTCAAGCAAAGAAGAAAAGGGAAAATTGTTATTGTAATTTCAGACATTACCCGACCTGTACCCTATCATTCCTTTCTGCCGGATTTACTTGAATACCTTCTTAATCAAGGAATCAAAAAGGATGAAATAGTATTATTGATAGCGACCGGAATGCATCGTGTCTCCACTCTGCAAGAGAAAATATATATGCTGGGGAAAAATATTGTTGATAATTATCAGATTATTGATCATAATTCAGAAAATACCGGCGAATTAGCCACATTATCACAAAGGAGTTGGTCCGGAAACGAAATCAAGTTAAACAGGCATTATGTTGAGGCTGGCTTTAGAATCCTGACCGGATTGGTGGAAACTCATTTCATGGCAGGGTTTTCAGGAGGCAGAAAATCTGTTTTACCCGGATTAGCATCATTAGATACAATTCAACGCTTTCACGGATACAGTTTTCTAAATGATCCAAACGCTTCTATTGCTATACTTGAAAATAATCCGTGCCATTTAGAAAGTGTTTCGGTTGCGCATGCCTGTCCTGCCGATTTTTCAATCAACATCATCCTTGATAAAGAAAAGAAAGTCAATCGGTTTTTTTCAGGCGAACCATTTAATTCTTATGACGAAGCCGTTAACTATGTAAGAGGGAAAACTTGTAAAACAGTTGATGAATTAGCCGATGCGGTAGTCACGTCTTGTGGCGGTTATCCGTTAGACGCCACGTTCTATCAATGCGTCAAAGGGTTCGTTAATTGCTTGCCGGCATTAAAAACAAACGGAACAATCATCGCTTTTGGCGGTTGCTCTGAGGGAATAGGCAGTTCTGAATATGAGCAACTGATGAAAAAGTATGCCTTTCGTCCGGATGATTTTTTGAGCGATATTAAAAATGGGCTCTTTTTTATTAAAGATCAATGGCAATATCAAATGCACATAAGAGTATTGAAAAAGACAGGCGTGAATAACCTTCATTTTTATACTTCCAATATTTCTCAGAATAATTTAACTTTACTATCCGTAAATGCCCATGCGATTCCGGAAAACTTGCTCGCAAAATCTATACAAAGGCAAATTGACAGTTTAGTCGCTTCCGGAAAAACAATCGCTGTTTTTCCGGAAGGACCTTACTGCTCTTCGATATGAAGATAGCCGCTCTTTACAGTAAAATGAATTACAATGCATTATAAGTTTCCCTGTAATCTTGAGGATTTATTTGAACGCCGGCATAACATAACTATATACCTGATAACGCAATTCACTCCAAGCGCTTTCTTTAGGAAATGATTTACCCGGCAGTAATTCACGTTCAACAGGGATATGCTTAATGCGGATACGGACTGACGATGCGCCTTGTGTCAAGTCGCTGGAAATCATAAATTCATCATCTCTAAAGCGGCGATTCGACGTTTGCACGTTATATAAACGCTTATCCAATTCTCCGGGAGGATTTGAATAAATACAGGTATTTGAACCGGCTAAATACCAAATTCCGGCAAATTTCCAATTATTTCCTCCCTTGCTGGATACATACACTTCCGCTTTTTGATTTGGAATACTGTAATCCAAGGTTCTTCGAAGCAGAAGTCCCTTGTTTTTCGGATTTATTTTTACAGTAAATTCCGAACTGCCTTTGGTGTAGCGTCCGTTTTCTTCATGGGCAGGATAGATTTCTTTTTTCGGAAGGCTGTCGATTCCCCATTCATAGCGTGAAACTATCGTTTCCACAGCCGATGCTTGCGGTGAAACATAATTGTGAGCCTTTTCGCTTGCTAAATCCCCTACATTCAATTCGTCCGTTTTTACGAGGGAGGGCGCCGGCAAACCATACCAATAAGCTACGGTTTCGTAATGCTCGGTCGATAAATCATCGCCTCCATGTTCTAATCCGATCACCGCACGATTTCCAAAAGGCATCAAATCGGCAAGTAAAAAGCGATAAGCGGAATGAATCAGGTCTTTAGGATTTTTCGCATCTTCTTTCTTTACTACTCCGCAAGGGTGTCCGGCAAAAGGAAGCGTCATATTTCGTCCACCCCAATAATCGCCGCCACCGCCCCATTCTTCGGTACCGGTACCTTGTGCCTGAGGTGTTTGACTGTCATCAAAGAAGAAGCGAGGATCTCCTTCCAGCGTATTCAAATTATTTGCTTGAGTAAAAATGAATGAGGTTCCGACAAAATTTCCAGACCATTCCTTTGCGCCTTCAAAATTCCGGGTATCCAACAGAACGAGATCTTTACCCAGTTCCGGTTCGGAAAAATCGCGATAGCTTGCATGAAAATACGAACTTTGGTTAGGCGTTAATTTGTAAGGTTCATAACGCAGTTCATATTCGATTTCTGTATTACCGGGAGTAATGTTGTACAATTCGAAAGTCGCCGATTTGAAAAATGGCATCGGATAATAACACGACAATTCTACTCGATTATTGGCGTAATCGTATCGTATATTGAGTGGAAATCCCTTCACCAAATATTCGCTTTTTTCCCTGTTATACAATGTTCCTGCTCCAAAAAACAAACATAAAGGCGCATCAACCGAAGCATTTTTCCTTCCGTCCCAGGTAATCCTGAGCCGTACCCGTTCCAATGCTTCCGCTTTGTCTAAAGGCAACCTGAGTTTAAGCGCTCGAACAGCAGCCGGCGCAGTACGTATTTCTGCAAACTTTATCACGCTTTTGTTCAAGTTGATTTTCCCTGATGCGCTTTTAATATTCTGAGGCGCTATATCGGTTCCCGACCGGTTGATTAAATCAAGCACATCCTTATCCGGAGTCTGATTTGGATTCCAACTGCGAACAGGTTGAGATAAATAAGCATCATTTGCATAAAGATGATAAATATAGTAGCCTGTTCCATAATGCGTTCGTCCATACGCTAATTGAAAAGACTTCTCAAAACCCATAGGCACCCACATCAAATCAGCTCCATGGGTTGTACTCCATGTAAAAGTCAAAGGATTGGGGAAAGCCGGCTCAGGAATAAAAGCGGTTTTATTCAATTTTTTAGTTGCATCAACCGGATCTGCAGTAGCTGTTTCTTTGATTATGTGGGTATTTCCATCCACAACGTACCGCCACGGACTACCATGCCAATGATTGGTACGGACAAAATACAGTATCCCTTTTCCGACTACATCTAATGTAACACTGTTGTCTTCTTCCTGATTCATGAATAAAAAATGGCTGGCGTCCGCGCCTTCATTGTGTCCCGACCGGTCATAAGTACTACGCATGTAAGCTCTTGCGCCAATACGTTGAACCGGCAATTTATCCCACATCCGATAAGCGTCCAACCCCACCGGAATGACCGGCGGCTTTTCCGATTGCTGGGAATATGCCTTGAAACTTATAGTCCATGCAACTATAATACAGCTGATAATAAAAAGTTTATCAAGAATGCGTTTCATTTGATTTTTTTTCATTGTTTTTATTTTAAGAGTTAATATTTACTGTTAATTATCATCCAATGGATCTATAGAAGTAAGCGGAGGCAAATTTTTTTCATACCCGCTGTATCCGTAATTCTGATTGATGCGTCCTTGCACATTTGCATCGATTCCTACCTGAGGAATACACCACATGGCATGACGCGGACTCATTTTATAGATTTGACCGTTGTTAGCGCGAATATTTTTCCCATAGAAATTATTTTTCTCCATAATCCAGTCATAATAGAAATTGCTATTTCCATAATTATCCATCGTATAAGTTTTTCCTTTCCATTACCATACAGGTGAACGATTTTATTGCTGTTCGTATAAAAAGTTATACTCCCATCCCATCTGAAATTACTAATATCCATTATTTTTGAATTTAACGTAATTTCTAAACCTTTATTGTCAATTTGCCCCATATTAGCCACAGTTGATGTGAAACCCGATACATTAGGCATTTTCCGGTCAACCAATAAATCAAGGGTACTCGCTTTATTACATCAATACTTCCCGTAAACAAGTCGTTTTTAATACCAAAATCCAATCCGATGTTATATGAACGCTTTTTTTCCCACTTTAAATTTGCATTTGCCATCCGGCTCACATACAAATAACTGGATTCATAAGCTGAACCACTGATAGGTTGATAAGGATATTTACCTGTGGACATGTTTGAAAGCCAATCATAGATTCCAATGTCGCGATTTCCATTATCACCGTATGATAAACGCAGTTTTCCATAAGTCAGAATATCATTTTTCATGATTTTTTCTTCTGTAAACACCCATCCCAAAGCTAAGGATGGAAATAAGCCCCAGGGATGGTTTGCTCCGAAAGCTGAATATCCATCACGACGCACAGAAAAAGTAAGCATGTATTTTTCATTAAATGTATAAAACAAACGTCCCATTAACGTAGCGGCTGTAGAATATTCATCATTACTGCTGATTGCGTAAGTAGAGCTACTTCCAGCCTGCATCCGGTGATAGCCTAACACATCGGAAGGAGAAAAACCTTGGGCGCTCGTGTTTTCCGACCAAAATTGCCGTTGTTCCGCGCCTTGTAGTAGTGTAACCTCAAAATGATGTATCTTTTCAATTGTTTTTTTCCAACGAATAATGTTATTCATTTCCCATCCATAAAGTTGTGATGTATTACGATCCGCCATTCCTCCGCTCAATCCCCAATCAGGATGGAGAGCTGATTGGTGATTCATGTATTCGAAATATTCATATCGAGGCGCAAAATTAAATTCATATCCAATCTCAAAAGGAAGCTTGATTTTTGCATACAAATTATTTGTCCATGTTCGAGTCACTTGACGCCGGTCAATATATTGCAAGTCGAAATCCGGGTTAATAGAAGACATAGGATCGTTTGTCGGACTGTATCGTAAAGTGACGCCATCATCATTGTAACGCGATCCATAAGGTGGAATTTGTCGAAGCATCTCAGTTCTCGCTACCGGATATCCATCTCTTCGATCCGAAAACATCACATTTGCCCCTACCGTATAGCCCGCATTTTTATAAATTCTTCCTACAACTCTCAAACGGTTTTCAATGTTTGGAGAAAAGAATACCACATAGTAAGGATTCATCAAAGCGCAGGCGCGTCCGTGTGAAAGAATATCAGTCAAGGAAAAACTATTCAGGTGAGCGCCGTTTGTTCCTCCTATCATGATAGCATATCCACCCAAATCTGTTCCCAATCCGATTGATTCGCGCGCTTCCATGTTTCCCGGATCAGCAACTGTCTTTTTTAGGTTGTTTACAAGTAATTCGATACCCGTTAAGCAAACCGGCATCGCTTTTTTAATCTGGTTTTCAGAAATTCCCATTAAAACTTCAAGTCCGTGAGAAATTCCGTCCAAAGCTCCGTCTATCGTCAGCGGCAAGGGTTGAGAAGCGGTAAATGCATACTCAATTACCACCCACTGAAAGTAGGTGGGTTGTACTTCGGCTAAAGCCGACTAAAGAATAAGCGGCTGAAAGCCGGTGGCTTGAACCACAACATTTTGAAAGTCAAATAGCGCCTTTACCGGAACGATAGATTCATCCACAATCAACATTTTTTGCCCGGAATGCAGATCGGTAATATTCGAGTATTTAGTAAGATGTGCGGCTGAACTGGCAACCGTCATCACTGCATAATGAGGAAGTAATTTCCTGTTTTCCGATGCAATCCGTTTATTAACTTCGCCTGTCCCGAAATAGACATCAAGGTCGGGATACTTATCTCCCAATGCACTGAGGACGATAGCTGCCTTTACCGCATCCGTAGTACTTCCTCCGCCAATCGACAGAACAGTTTCGGGATTTTGTTCCTTTAATTTTTCAGCTATGAAGTACACATCTTCTCGAGGGGCGTTGGGTCGCGCTCCGAGAATATACTCTCCTGCCATAGTCAGACCGGCAGCAATTAATGATTTTTCAGTCCTGCATAACAAAGGAGAAATCCAATCCTGCCCCAAGCCATCAACGACAACGCTTACTCTTTTTCCGGGTGCATTTCAAATTGTCGCACCAAATATTTATTTGATACAAATGAACGGTTATGCGCATCGTGTCAAGCATGGCATTTTAAGGAAGTCAATAACTTTTGACCATTGTTTATTCATAACAATCACC
>Ga0209629_10001858_pt1 | contig 13807 bp, 11 predicted proteins | sample TergutCu122P5_FD_187286 | JGI IMG/M metagenome (GOLD analysis project Ga0209629, IMG submission 187286) | Cubitermes ugandensis P5 segment gut microbial communities from Kakamega Forest, Kenya - Cu122 P5 (SPAdes) (version 2) | ecosystem: Host-associated > Arthropoda: Insects > Digestive system... | reverse complement strand
CCGTTTTTTTTCCTCTTCAAAATGCCGTTTATTTCATAATGCTACCTTGTTTGGTTCCTGTATTATTCGCATTTTACTTACAGAGTGTGCTAAAATTTAAATGTAAAATTCCGGCTCCAAAAGGTTAAACCTCACATAAACAGATCAACATCCCTCAGAAAACTGGAATCCTTAGCTAAGCGGAAGTCAGATCCTCAGATGTCTCACAATGCAACATGCTAAAGATCGTGCTCTGTCACATAATGTTTCAGCACGCCATCTGCATCTCCGTTACGCCAACACTGTTATTTGTTTCCACCCACCGTTTTGTGTGACGCAATATTCCACAATTTGCACTAGGTCTGGAATTTCAGTGCCATTTGGAAATCCTTGCATCTTCTCTGCCAGTACTGTTGGCTGAAATGTGCCGTCTGAGTCCATCTGCAACATTAAGCACATGGCATGTCACAGAACGTGGTGTTACAGTAACAGCCCGAGCAGCCAATGACGTGCTAGAACGGCAGACAGAACACGAAACCTGTGATCGGATGACATACGGTGCCAGTAGGCTGTACAAGGCAACAAGCTGCTGCAGTGGCCCTCTACATCTGACGAAATGCTACGACACTTACTGGTCTTACTGCATTTATGTCGTCTAAACATTTCTTTTATAGGTTTATACGAGGCGGGATGGTTCCCAGAGCCTGTCCGTACGTTTAGTAGAAGAGGAAAGTCTCTTGCCCGTACCGGAATTCCAACCCCAAATCGTCCAGCACGTCACTACACTGACTGAGCTATCCCTGCTCCCCGTGGTACACGTAGCTATAGGAGCAATATTTACGTTACAAAGAGATCTGGACAACAGCCTTCCAGCAGGTGAGCGGGAACGCCAGGTGTACCAACGCACTGTCTGATGTTCCATTGATCAACACAGCAATAGTGCCGCCAGCCGTGATAGTTGGCAGCCCGATACAGTGCTGCTGCACTCAGTTTGCTAGCTAGTTCAGTTTGTTTATAAACAGTTCAGTTCTACGGAATCTTCTCGGGCTCACTGCTGTATCAAGCCACCGACGCCAACTGACATCTCAGAGACGGACGTCATCTCCATCATCATGGGCACTGTCATGAAAACATGACACATGTCATGCCTGCTGGTTTAGGGCAGTTCTTCTCAAAAATTTTGAGCCGTATTACAGATTAGGCTAATGATTTGTCTCGCGACCCCAGGGGTCAGAAATGAAAACAGGTGTGAAATGAGGAAGAGGAGTCGGAATCACCCATGTGACAATTTAATGATTTGGTGAGAGGAAGACCAACACATAAGTTACACAATCATAGTGCAAATCGCCGTTCCGTGAACCACGCACAACAGGTTGACAAAAGTTGGTGTAGGAGCTAGAATGGCAAGCCACTACCCAGAAGGTCGCTGGTTCAAAAAGAAGGAGGGGCAGTTTTGAATTTGTATTCGTCACATTTCCTTTTTCACAACCGTTACCATTACTTCACTGCCAGTTACTTTGAACATGTGTACTGTAGAAAAACCTGGTTTTGACCGTGCTAATTGCTTACGTCCAGGGGAGAGAGGAATTGGTAACACTTGCAGTTATTTCAGTATCACTTGCTAATACTGCCAATGCTGCTGCAGACAGCCGACACTGACAACGGTTCTGATGACAGACGCTGTAGTCAGTGTTTCCAACATCGTTTGGCTGCAACCAATCGACGCGGCTGTCACCCTGAGCAATTCAGTTGACTGAATGCTGCTGACATCACGAGAGTGTGGCTAGACACAGCGGCTGCAGCTCACACGTTAACAACTCACATTCGATTTGTATGCAAACAAGAAAATCGCACATCTTAAATTCCTGTCTCACGGAAGTGGGCAATTAGCCGTAGTTACGGCCAACATCAGGTTTCTGCAGAATGCACATGTTCAGAGCTGACTGGACCTGCAATGATTTGCAAGAAAATAAAGGAAGGGTGAGAACTATGGAACCGAAACGTAACCAGCGACCTTACGTAGAGTAGGGAGCCACCTTAGCCCTGGAACAATCAACACGACGGCCAACAAGCCTTCTTGTTAAGTGCACATTTCGTTAAGTTTGGCACGAAAATGATTAATTTCCTTAGATAAAAACGGAAGGACGTGATCAATCGCTCAGTCAGTACAGCGACTCGCTACGGACTGGACGGTCTGGAAATCGAATCCCGCTGGAGCGAGATTTTCCGCACCAGTCCAGTCTGGTCTGGTGCCCACCCCACCTTCTGTACAACGGTTACTGGGTCTCTTTCCCGGGGGTAAAGCGGCCGTGGCATAGAGCTGACTGCCTACCAACTAGCGCCTAGGTTCAAGAAAGAGTAGAGCTATACTTCTGCTCCCCCTGTGGGTCTTCATGGTCTGCCTGTTCTAGCGTGAACTTTACTTTTCATGGAAAGCCAACACCTGTAGCCATTTCGTAACATGACAGTCTGTTGTTATACGTGTGACGTAATTGAACCAAAACATTACCAGAGCAGCTCTACAGAACGAGATGCCTGACGGACACGTGAGGCCACGTGAAGAAGACGGCCGTGCGAGTGACAAGTGTTGTAGAGTTGCGGTCACACAGGGGCACACGGGGTCCTGACCGTCGCGAATGGATCATCACGACAGCCTTCAGTGGATCACCATTATGGCATCACGACAGCCTTTAATGGATCACCACTATGATCATCACCACAAACTTTACTGGACACCGCTGTGATCACTAAGAAACTCTGTAGTGGGTCAACATAGTGATTATCAGTAGAAGTTTTACTGTATCACCACTGTGATAATCAAGACAAGTTATAGTAAATCACCACTGTAATCCTAAGACAACTTGTACTGGATCACCACTGTGGTCATCAAGACAACCATTAGTGCAAACCATTGTGATCATCATCACTGCCTTTAGTGTATCACCACCACGTTCATCTCCACAGTCTTCAGTGGATCACCACTGTGATCACCAAGACAAATTTTAGTGGATCACCACAGTGATCAAGATGACAACCTTTAGTACAAGACCACTGTGATCATTGAGCTAGAGATCTGGTTTGGTGTCTCCGTTCTTCTGGGATGTGACACAAGGCTATACTGTCCCTGAATGATGTAGACTACAGCCACATTGCTGCACAAACCCAAAAAGCCGCATAGCAATTGTCCCTGTTTCTTATCGTCTGAGTGCACACAAACTCCTTGACTTGGTTCAATATTATGCAATTAGCTAAACTGATCACTTACCTGTCCACTTAGTTACTGAGACAGTTAAAGAGAACCTTACCATTCCGGTTCTATCCATAAGACAGTGGACGAAGCACTGCAAAAGAAAGCCGTATATAAAAGCACCGTACACATTTCGCTCAGAACAAAAATTATTTTGACAGAATTACATATGCACATTACACAAACAGTCTGCGTAGATGAGTCAAAACTTTCCAACAGCTAATCTAATGCAGATTGTTTCCGTAGAGATCTGTCGCTTCTCAGCACCATCCCAGATCTGCTGCACGCAGCAGCACACCGATTTTTTTTGTTTTGCCACTCATTAAGGTCTTCGTTTGACTCATCCACGTATCCTGCCAACAGTGGCGTGTCCATGTGTAAGGTTCATAAAAACATGTGTCACTCTCTCATGTGTAAGGTTCGTAAACTGAACATGTGTCACTGTCTCATGTGTAAGGTTCATAAATATAATATGTGTCACTCTGTCATGTGGAAGGTTCATAAACAAATGTGTCACTGTCTCATGTGTAAGGTTCATAAACATGTGTCACTGTCTCACGTGTAAGTTTCATAAACACAACATGTGTTACTGTCTCATGTGTAAGGTTCATAAACAAATGTGTCACTGTCTCACGTGTAAGGTTCATAATCACAACATGTGTTACTGTCTCATGTGTAAGATTCATAAACAAATGTGTCACTGTCTCATGTGTAAGGTTCATAAACACAACATGTGTTACTGTCTCATGTGTAAGATTCATAAACATATGTGTCACTGTCTCATGTGTAAGGTTCATAAACAAATGTGTCACTCAACACTTTAATTACCAACTGATGGACACAACGTTAAAAAACGTAGAGTTACTAAAACATTCTAAAATAAAAATGTTTTAGTAACTCTACGTTTTTTAACGTTGTGTGCGTCAGTTGGTAATTAAAGCGTTGAATATTATTGAAGCACGGTGTAACCATGAAATGTGTCACTGTCTCATGTGTAAGTTTCATAAATACATGTGGCACTGTCTCATGTGTAAGGTTCATAAACAAATGTGTCACTGTCTCATGTGTAAGGTACATCCTGTCATAACCTCGTCAGCTTGACACCAGAAAACATCGGACAGGCGTGCTGAGCTTCTTGTGACACTTTGAATCATAAATAAGGAATGCGGACAGTATCTTCATTTTCTTATTCTTGTCATAGCTGTTTACAGCAATATACACGCTCCGTCCTTCTTTTTACAAGCAACTATAACCGTACCTGTTTTCCGTGGCTCCATTACCGTCACTACCAAATCATCAGACCCCGTTCTGCTATTACGGTATTAAGGGTGCCACTGTCGATAAATTCAGTATTAGTCATTCTATAATAATAGTACCTACAGTATTTAATCTCGACCCGATGACATTACTCTACTTCCGGTCTCTACCAGTATGTCAGCACCGCTGCTACAATTAGCCCACAAACTGACAAAATGAATCAGTGTGAGGTACCTCCCAAGAACGCACTGCCTCTTCCGAGTTCTAATGTCGGTTTTCAAAGTGCAACTGCAAACACCAGCACGACTGGCCTGTGCAGAGGCAGAAAGTGTCCAGAAATTCTCCGAACTGCAACATACATTTGTTCAGACCGTCTGTGCATCTGGCACAGAATGTCCGGAACAGCAGCACTGTTAAAACACACCAGAATATAAAGGCACGCAGGGGGAGGAGAGGTACAGCTCCACTCATCTTGACCTCAGCACAAGACGGAGGCTCCGGCCGCTTTATCGCCGAGGACACAACCCCCGGTACCCAGTATATAGAACACTCCTTGGGCCTCAGAACCAGTTTTGACCTTCTGGAAAAGAAAAAAGTGTCTTGCTCCTGCTAGAAATCGAAACACGGACTGTCCAGCCCACAGCCTAGTCACTACCTGTCTTACAAAACAAGACCTATACAATATAACTCAGCCTGCGCGATAGTTTTAAAATTTAATTTATTTTACAGGGGGCACAATTCCCTAAGCAGTCGGAGTGCCCCACAAAACAAACTTCCACAAGGCTGCTCATACGAACAGTCAAATGCCGCAAGGTTTTGTACGCGAATACAAAATTACACATGAGAAAATGTGAAGGTGTGTACAATTGGTTGTCACAATTTAACAATTGATGATTTGAAACAAATCTACCGTAAAATTGCAGGATCAGAGGGTCTCACAACGAGTCGTCTGGTATGCGACGCCGTGTATTTGGATGAGTGGCTCCCGACGTTTCGAAAGAACGTATAATACTACGTAACCTTTGCAACTGCTCGTCCAACTACGGAGTGCCATAGAGGAAGACAAGAGCTGCTGGTTGCATTATTGGCATACACTTCCTGATTTGTGTCGTTAAGTGGCTGGGCCCTAGCAGAAACACGTACCAAAAAACGACGGTAATGAAGTGGTCACTATATGTACCAACAAGTTTAACATTCACAAATTCTGCTTTCTGCCCAACAGCTGTATTTATGTGTTTTGTGTGGATCTCAGAACAAACAGCCATTATTTCCCTATACAACATTAACTGACTGGTTTGTATAACTGAGACGGAGTGTGTTTACTGCGCAGTACGGTCAAGTTACTTTTTAGGCGCTTTCGCAAGATTGCGAAACGCGACTGTTAGCGTCCTCATGTTTGTCCGTCCGTCCGACCGCTTGGAACAACTCGACTTCCAATGGACGGATTTTAATAAAATTTGACATTTGAGTAACTTTCACAAATTTGACGAGGAAATTCAAATTTCATTAAAATCGGACAAGAATAACAGGTACTTTACGTGAGGACCGACAATATAAATTCAGGATAATATCTCGGTGAATTCTTCTCAGAATGACAAATGTTTCAGAAAAATCTGTATACAAAATCAAAACACATTTTGTGGTCAACAAACACACACTCAGAATATGTGATACTTATTGCTTTTCCACAGAAACAATGGATTCACGAACGCGCCTCAGCGTTACGTTTTGTGTGCTTTGCCTGTCCCGTTAGAGCCTTCAAGACTGTACTGTGGCAAAGAACAATACAGAAACATACGGCAAGCGTCAGTGACTGGAAGACGTCAGTTGGAATTCACATTTCCGCCACCTAAGCATGAATTTTAGTTTGATTAAATAAAGCTCACCCACTCGTATTCCACGGTTCGTGAAAGTGAAAGTGCTCCAGAGCCAGTAGTATTTATGCATGTACAGTGAAATTACAGGACCGATCCACTCACCATTGCAGTTCTGTCCGTCTCATCCGGGAAACTGCCGATGTTCAGCAAATGGGCGAAATTGTCTGTAAAAGTAAATACAGCTGCAGTTATCCAACAATACTACAGTGCAGTGAGACACACACATGCCGCTCACATAACGAGGCAGAGAATTTTTGGCCAGCTGAGCGACAGTTAGCTTCACAAGGTCATAAAGCCGCGAGATTTTGTTTCCACAGTCCTGTGTTGAAAATATTATGCTGTGTACCTTGGTTAGTGTCTACCGACGTTTCGAAGGGAGGTAGTGGCTTCATCTTCAAGGGTGCAGGAGCCCGAGACGAACCGCTTGTGGTGCACGCGAACGGTTCTGCCCCGCAGGCTGAATGATGTATCAATTTAAGAAGGAAAAGTTTACCTTTGGTTTCGGAGAAAACTCCTGTGCCAAGTATTCTTGAAAATCAACTGAAAGTCATGCTTGTTTGCATTCTGTGTCGTGTAGGAAGTTGTTAAACAAAAGGTGCGCTTTAAGAAACGTCTGTTTTTAAGTTCCTTACTTAACTTAATTTGCGTAAATCCCAAGTCATGCCCTACATAAACTGCTTGTCACTTCCTGGGGGAGCCGCAGTTTCGGCACTGCCAGACATGAGAGGGCGCAGTACGTCAAGAGCGACGCTATTACGTACAAACTACAGGGGGTGTCACAGACTTCAATTTGTATGTGGTCCTCTCTCTAACCTGACGCCAATTAAGAATGTGGTCCAGCCCAGTGTCCAAAAATCAGTCAATTGAAAATGTTTGTAGTCACGTCCACAAAAAGACTCAAAACCTTCCGTTGTTCCCGGACGGTGACGTACATCGCACGTCAGCTGACAGAGACAGCAGAAGGGTAAGATGCATCGCCAACAAACTGCACAAACACGTGAATGAAAAGGCACCCCCACATATTACGGCCGCCTTCAAGGACTGCTCCATGAAGATGGCTGTGGAACGTAGCCGAAACATGTAGCAATGCCCTTATATTCAGGAATCAGTGAAATGTGATGTGAACTTGTTTATATGCATCATCTGCACGGACGGTGCACAATATCAAGCTATCGACATACTCTGAGCTACCTTTACAAACTATAGGACATTCCTAACAGCGTGTTCTGCTTAACCACAGCATCTTCTTCGTTACGAGATCCACCTTACATTTCAAAATTATCCGTTTGACCTGTGTACGTTCTCAGGTTTATACCACCGAGCAAGACATCGTTTCTTCTCCAAAACGTCCAGACCGGCTCTGGGGCCCATCCAGTAGGGGCGTTTCCGCTAGGGAGTAAAGCGGCCGCAGCGTGAACCCGACTACTCTCTTCCATCTGGTGACGAAGTTAAGAATGAACAGAGTTATACCTCTACTCCCTCATGTGCTGCCATGGCAGCACAGAGACGACTTTTCCTGTAACTTTACAACGCCATTAAGGCGTATGTAGGAATGGAGGTGCAGCTCCAAGCATTCCTAATCTTGGCACTAAATAAATGACCCCACGGTATTCCACTGGGTCAACAACTCCTGTTGCGCTTTGGGAAGGAGGGTGGGTGGGCCCGAGGGCCGATCTGAATCTTCGCCCCTGGTGGCCTGGTCACTAAATTACAGATATCAACACGACTGCAGGACACAAGCAACACACGACATCCGATGCACTTACCGGATGGAGTGGGGAAGGTCTCGTTGCACTGGGACTGAATGGCGGTAAAAGTACCCTCGTCTGCAAGTGCACCCCACTGGAATAAAAAGCAAAGGAACATATTTGTGAAAACAAGCACACTGGACACGCAGTACGGCAAGGACCACCCCCATTGTCACACCGGGCTCACGACACACGATTCTAAACGTCACGCGAACTGTGAACAGCAAAGTTACGTAACATCACGCAGCTAGCGGACTCTCACGTTGCTCCATAATAGTTCTGCCAGTTCAAAGTCGCTAATATCACTGTCGCACATTTCCATTCACCTCCTCTTCTAATGTTACTATGCAGCTTCTTTGGTCTTACAAGTAGCCGATTTTTAAAGGGTTTCCTCGCCAATATTCTGTACGCATTTTCTGTTTCTGTCATCCTTCAGTTAAGCAAAAACTGTCTGCCCTTTATGGAACCGACTTCTCCATTACCGCGTGCACGAGCTCCAAAGCTGGATCCGACTACATGCCAGATGAATCGAAGTAAGCCGCCTCAAGGCCTATTGTTTAAAGGTAAACAGTAATTGCATATGGAAATGTAGTTGAATCGCTCACTGAACGAAACGTCTTGAAGATGCTATTTAATATTATAGTCTCATCTACACATCGAAATCCCCAGTAACTTTCTCCTTTCCACTTTTTCCCACTAAACTATTATTGCAGTTCTCACCTTCTCCAGTTGTGCTGCATATCCTGTACACTTGAAGGTGACTTGTTCGACCAGCCCAACAGACAAAATGAAAGTGTACCGGCCTGCTAGAAATAAATCTGACAGAAAATTGTTTGTCTGTAGGCATAACGATAAAATTGGAATTATTCAGATCAGACAGGCCGTTATAGTGCGTGTTTGAAGGAGACAGGAGTGTTGTTTGATATATATCAATAGTGTAGAGAATACAAATTAATTAATTAATAACATGATAAATACCCAGTCCGCACCGCGCAGTAAACACACTCCGTCTCGGTTATAAAAACCAGTCAGTTAATGTTGTATAGGGAAATAATGGCTGTTTGTTCTGAGATCCACACAAAACACATAAATACAGCTGTGTGTGCAGAACGTGAAATTTGTGAACGTTAAACTGGCGGTACATTGGGCTTTAGATGCTTAAAATTAACCACCAGAACTACTGAAAGGAAATGCTCGAGTTAACGAACCTACAGTAGAATATCGACCGTTTGAGGTAAAGAGCACCGAGCTTCCTTCGAATTACCAAAAAGCTCGAATTACGCGGATTGCGACAATTTAGAGCGTAAGATTACGCGTGCAGTGCGATATACACTGACAGTGCATTAGAAACTCAATGTATGCAGCAGTACGACAGCAAACAATGACAGAGCACACAACACTACGTCACAATGAACAGAAATCAAAACATTCCTTCTCGCTGGACGCAAGAATACACAAACGGAAGTACAGCCAGTCTGTAGAACAGCTGTGCACACAGACAGGCACCGCAGTTGCACTGCAGCACGTTGGCTCTGACGAAACGAAACCTCTAACAACCGAGACTGCATTGTATTTGGTTTGTATATGGAATACAATTCAAATTTTCTAATAACAACAATTTCATGGTCTCATACAGATCGACACAGTGATACAACAAAAACTGTCACGTACTCATCTTTCCCTGTGAGAACAAAATGTAAGTGAACAAGAACGTACCGCAAAAGCGAAGAGGATGAAATGAGAGAGGACAGACTGCTTCATGTCGAAAGGTCCAGAAAATCCTGGCCACCGGCAGAAACAAATGATGGCCAGCGGCCGTGCGAGCAAGTCCTTATATCCTTGTATCGAGGATCATAAAGTCACAAGAATGACCTTACTAAAGGAGGGCACGTGACAAGGAAATGCCTTGTTTTTAGTCATTTGTATATCCGTCGGAATTTGAAGGCGATTTAGCCAATTTTCCAACCACCTCAACAATCTCCATATCATTTCAGTCAGTCACGAGATCCCAAGATGATGGCACAATAAAATCTCTTGTCAAATTATCCTGTTCATGCAAACAATACAATATGAACATCCTGTAGCAAAGTAACAGGTTTATAGGAACAGCAGTACAGGAAACAGTTTTATTATTCCATATCCTGTTTTTAAGGAAAGTAGACGATGACGTCACGTGACGCTGTGTTGTTGGCGAGGCTACTTGGACTGCTTCACCATGAAGGTGAAGGTATCACGATCCTTCGAAACGGCGGAAACTCCTCGCCCTAAGATACTGGCTGAATCTCCAGCTACACCGCCGTCAGAACGCCAAATCCCGTAAACGCAAAGCAGCTTTGACGGTACAGTGCGGCAGGGAAGTCTTCCTTTCTTCCTGCCGTCCACTGCACGCACTCCTTTGCCACTCGACATTCCACGTGCCTTGTACACTCAACACATGAAATTTACACGCACCAACTTAAGCCCTCTAACATGTGTCACGCGCCTGCAACTATTCATTCTGTACAACGAACGTGAGTTTTAGATTATTTAGCGTCGCTTCTTCAACTGCACTAGTCGTACACCTACAGTACCGGATGGTGACTGCACAGGGCATGGGAGTTACCGGTGGTTCAGGAAGTATTTTAGGGTGTAATCCTTCACTTGCTTGAAAGGGCTAAGTAAAACCACAAGTCAGCTGTCAGGACAGGGCGTAAAAGAGGGAGGGGCGAGTGGTACCGTCGCCCAGGGCGGCAGAGTCCAAGGGACGACAAAATGAATATCGTAGGTAAACAGTCGATATTCCGTGTGCAGCAAATTGTAAGTTATTGAACCAAATACAGGGAAATTCAATAAATAATTGCACTTCTTCTAAAGTTCATATTTTCTGTTAGGGCGGACATTGCAATTACTAGCCTCGGACGCCAAAATTCTAGCTACGCCACTGCTCCCAAAGAACCTAGCTACGCCACTGCGTCGGGTAACCTACTTCGATCGAGAATGAACTCAAGCCTCTCAAACACGAAGCAGCAATCCTAATGGCTACACGGTGACGTGCCGTGTTCTTGATTATGATAAATGTTTCATTGTTGTGCATTTTGTAACACTTCATGGACCTTAAAATTATTTCCGAACGGGACTGTGTGACAGTAACAGGGTATATGAACGTCCGAAGTCGAAAGGTCTGCGAAAAAGTCTGTTAGGCCCTTAAGAGCTAGCTGAAAAGGAAAATTGTGTAGCAACACTTTAAGTCCAGTGGTTACTACAGGGTAATCCGTAAGTCCCTCCGGGATTTCCGACCTCTGCGGTACAGAAGCCGGGATGGTCACGCCGAAGGGGCGCATGTCAACAGACGGAAAGACACTCCAAGAGTGAAATAAAGATGAAGTTCTGGTTTCCAAGATGGTGAAGGTAACGGTAAATTTGTCCCTGTGCGTGCCAAGAAGGCACATACGGAGGAGCAGAACTATATGCTCCACTGATTCTTGACATACGCAAGGTGTCAGCTGCACACATCCACAGCTCCCCGGCGAAAGCTGCCATGGTAACCACTGGACAGCGTGCTGGGTTGGTCAGGAGTCGGTGTGGACGCTATGAACAAGAAGCAAAGTGTTATTCCCGCCCGTAATTGAACCCTGGACTGTCCAGCCGCAGCGCAGTCACTATACACCAGTAACTACGCTAACCCAGCTCCTTTGTTTGCAAACATCAGGCAATGTCCTGACACAGCAAATGGCAGTGGGCAACACAGTGTCACCTGACTGCTGCTGCAGCACTGACGTCCTTATGAAACTGCCAGTGTCAGCTGCTGTACCGCACTTCCCACGTTTTGCATGTCAGCCGGCAATCCTCCTCTTTCTCGTCTCCTCTCTTTCCTTCCTTCCTTCTGCTCGTTTTCGCAATCTTCTGTGCATCTAATTCACATTACCCTCTCCTCTCGTTTCCTACCGATTTCTCATGTTCTCCCCCCATTCTTCCGTTCCTCTTCCTACCGTAATGTCCACATTACATCAGTCAGTTACACTGCACACCCGATCTCCACTCTCCTCTAATTACAAAGCCTCATGCCACATCATGTATATCGGAAAATTTAAAATTTCACATGCCTCTGTACAAATAATCGCCCTATGCAGTGTTTTCCAGACCACTCCTGCCACGATCACAGAACTGTCACACAGTGGACACGTCACGATTTCCATGAATGTTTCGCCGATAAATCGCCATCCTCAGGGAGGCGTACTTACAGAGGAACACCAACACATCTGTCACTTGTGCACTGTTAAAGTGTACAAAATACACAACAGCAGCTACAGTGCGACACTACAAATTCACGTCACTGTTTACAACGCAGTTACATGCAGTAGGCCTGTACGAACAACCAATGTGGACTTTTTCGACTCAGAAGGATCGCGTCCCTGTGGTGTGTACTGGTATGTCATGGTGTACTGGTGTGTACTGGTATGGTGTGTCATGGTGAGTGGTGTGTAATGGTATCATGGTGTGTACTGGTGTCATGGTAAGTGATGGTGTGTAATGGTGCGTCATGGTGTGTCCTGTGTAGCAAGGTGCTGCAGCCATACCGTACATTACAAATCCGGTCACAATCCAAACATGCACACGTTCTTGTGCTGCGCTTACCAAGCATTGCACCAGTTTCACATGTCCAGCTGGGGAGAGGAGGAGGCAGAAAAGTGGAGAAATGGTGCAGGGGAAAGTGTGGAATGACAGGAGGCAGCAGGGACAGATAGATTGTATGGATAAGGGTGCAGGGAGCATGACAGAAATATGTCACCAAATGTTTAAATATCATGGCACGATGAGTGTGTCTGTTCGGTCGATATTCGCCGAGTCCCCTGGCTTCAGAAAGGCTGGTCCAGGTGCTTAGAAGCCAGGAGTGACTCCACATCAACATTGCGGCCAGTCAACAGAACAGTATATGCAGTAAGAATAAGGCTACATGTTTCGGCTAAAAATGATCAGCCATCATCAGCCCTAATTACAAGAATACAAACGGCAGTACATTGTGCAGATGCATCAGCTATTATATACAATGTAAAAGATACAGAAAGCCTGAAATGTATAATATGAAGTTTATAAAACATTACAAATATTCAGAATAATGTGGCGTAGGCAATTGGATATAAAGCTGTTGGAAGCAACGTGTATAGACTATACGGAGGTTGGATCATCAAAGTGAAGAAAAAGTGTGTATAAAGTAGGACTAGCGTCAATTATTTAATCTCATTAGCGATATTTGTTTCTGTTACTTGTTTTGAGTATGTTAATAAGGTTGTTGTAACTTGTTCAATATTCGTCTCCTTAGGTACAGTACGTCACTTCTACAGATCTTTCTTTTTTCACCACGCCTCCTCTGGACAAATGATCAGTCCGACGCAGAGATCTCTACCTGACAACACACAACACTCATGACAGATATCCGTGCCCCCAGCAGCATTCAAACCCACAATCCCAGCAAGTGATTGATCACAACCCCACGCAGCCACACACAGCATGTCTTACTTTACATAGCGCTGTGCTGACTGAGTTCAACACCAACTGTATTTGGTAAAGCCACCAAACAGCCCACCATTTGTCACAATACTCAGCCAGATGAATCCACCCTGTTTCTCTCAAATCTATCTATGCCTATGCCTCCCAAGTAATCTCTTTCCTTTAGGTTTCCTGACCAAAAGATACATACATACACCACTATCTGGTTCATC
>Ga0209629_10001857_pt1 | contig 13810 bp, 11 predicted proteins | sample TergutCu122P5_FD_187286 | JGI IMG/M metagenome (GOLD analysis project Ga0209629, IMG submission 187286) | Cubitermes ugandensis P5 segment gut microbial communities from Kakamega Forest, Kenya - Cu122 P5 (SPAdes) (version 2) | ecosystem: Host-associated > Arthropoda: Insects > Digestive system... | reverse complement strand
CACGAAGATATGGAAATACTATTCTGGCAGAGTTAAATTCCATAAGGGCGCAGTTCTTATGTAATAACTACCAAAAATAATTCCGTCTATCCAACATTATTTCTGCATTATGAATCTGGAGAATCAGATTTCTATTAATATTTTTGCGATAAACTTCCTGAACAATACCGATTGAAATATAGTTGTTATTTCCAATAGTTACAACAATATTCTGTTCCTTTTCTCAACAACAGCGAACAGTTAGATTATTCCATAACGCATTGCCCTATCCTGGTCTTCATTGGACTCAGCTCAGATGATTGTAAGCACTGCAAGCCTTACTTTACTTTTGTGGAAATTAATAAAAATTGAGTGTAATATAATTACCGTCTATAAATGAGACTTTAGGATGAATTTGTATGTGATTTGTTTCACGAATACTGATTGCACATTTATTACAGTTCTCTTGATTGCGTGTTGTAGCTCAGCCTTGGCGAGATGAGATCTTACCGTCCATGGGAATATCACATGGAGCTAATGCAGTGCCAGCATTTAGTTCACAAATGTGTCCCAAGAAACACGTTGATTTTTGTGATTTATTGCTTGTAAAGGATTAATATCATTAATGTATTACTGTTTGCCGACGTGTTACCGTTGAACACGGCTAAGGCGATCACGTCTCTTAATACGGATGTCGTTTAAGATTTGATTTCGCACGTGAAATTTCGATTAAAATATTTGAATTTCACAATCTTCGGTTACACCTTTGGAATATAATTAAACACCTCTCAATAACATTAAACCACTGCATTCGAGCTCGCGTTCTCGTATTTGCCCAACAAAGATATCTTCCATCCTGAAGAGGAAATATTCTCATTGGCCGAAACGGCCACTTTTCTGTCCCAAATACGACGAAATTAAATTTGAATGTTAAAACCTAAATTACTAAATCAAACGACGCGAAACGCTCTAAATTAAGTTCCGAGAACCAGACTTAAATAAACGAATATCTTGGGGCGGTTTACTACATAACCTCCACTGAAAGAATTATGACTGCAAGAATTATAACCTTTAGGATCTTATATACCAATACCACGACATTTCCCTCCACTTTGAAGTGATATGTCGCCACTGTCCTCTCTACAAGCAAGGTCCCATACCCTAATTCCTAAATCCAGAATTTTAACAACTAACAAAATTTACAAGACCAATAAATGTTTAAATGAATACTGGAAATATTTAGGGTTCGAACACAGAATGCTGATTATACAATCATGAATTGGGTGCATATTTTTCAGTTACATTTCATATAGAATTATTGTCAACGGTGTACAATATTATTTCAGTTATGTAAATAATTGCAGTCAGTATAACTAGTCCAAAATATCAGTTTCACTTTCAGTACTTCTAATCAGAATGTATATAGAATTGAATAGATCTACAAATTGCTCTAGATTTGCATACCTAAACTCTTCTAATTATTCTGTCAACTATCCTACTTGCTAATGTTATCTACTAGCAAATGAATGCAGGGAAACTCATTTCAAATTGGAAAAGAGGATTTTTTTTTCACCATTACTAAATGAAATATATAAACTATAACATTGGATGGGATGTCTGAATTAACAGGTTCCTTGAGTCGTTTCATAGGTTCAAAGAATTCTTGAACAGACCCTAAAGAAATGTCGGAAATAAATATGCCTTCAATCCCGAATTCAGGACAATTATGGACTACACAACACAGACCAAATACAATGTTACCTAATGTTCTCCCTCCCTCTATTATAACGCTAAGCTGTAACTTACTGTACGTGGCCCCTGTGTTTGCATTCTCTGCAGACTGCACATCTCCTTGCGTTTCAAACTTGCTCGATTGTCTCAACTCCATCATGCAATCCAGGAAGTCATTCCGTACCAGTCCGTGCTTCTCCCTGAAGACAACGGTGAAAAATATAAATATTATCAGAAATGGCCGTGCAGAATTACACTCCAGTGAAAACGTTTTAGAAAACCTAAAATGTACCACTTTTCGTCCAAAATTAGACCTTACATTTATTGGAGAATTTATTTTTCTCACCTATACTCAACTGTATTCCACACGATTTGCCGCACGTAATTGTTCGTTTTATCATCCATGAATTTCAGGCGAAAAATTGCCTGAAGATGCGGTGCAAAGCATGCCGCCAGCAATGCCAATCCCTTCATAACAGAGATGTGAAATATATTCCTTATGCGTCGCCCGAATTCTGAGTCTGGGTCCTTCAGTGAGTTGCTGTTGATACCGAAGGCACAGGACGCTATGACATCAGTGGTGAACCTGTCCATCGTCTCTTTCACCTCTACTGTGGAACCTGACAACAGTCCGTGGTAGTGTAACTGCCAAGATTTTAATTTACTAAAGGCTGCCCTAAGCAGGGCATCAGCTCTATTTTAGATTTCATGAAAGCTTATGTTATATTTAGGAGGGAAGTCTTATACAGGGCTCATTTCATAAATAATGCACAATTTGGCAAAACTGAGGATTGGATGATGCAATCCCAGTGAAAGTTATGTCAGTTACACCTGAAGACTTGACGAAGCAGCGCGTGTGTTCTTTGCTTCCCTAGTGTACGCTGTTTTTATTTGACAAGTGTTAGACATGGTGTCTGTAGTCGCCTCGGGTACTGTGAAGGTTGACGATCAAAGATCGTACATCCAGATGGAAACTTTACGCGGCAACAAACCTACAGAACTTCACAGTGCTTTACGTGAAGTTTGTCGTGAGCAGACAGTGGCCCGTAATACAGTTTCCCGTTGGACAACTCGTTTTCGTGAAGGAGGTGTCACCATAAATGATGATGTGAGGCAAGGAAGGCCGAAAACATCAACAGATGAACGAAGTGTGAAACTTGTGGCAGACTGTCTTGCAGAAGATCGTCGAGCGACGTACGAGGAAATATCACAAGCTACCATCATTTCACCAAAATTAGTATTCCGTATTTTGACAAAGAGTTGCAGAAAATAAAAATTTGTGACCGATGCGTCCCTCACTTCTTGCCTGCTGAACAGATACAGAGAAGCCTGGAAATTGCAACATTACTGAAACAAAGATTTAATTTTGAAAGTCAAAAATTCCTGTGTCCAATTGTCGCTTTTGACGAAACGTGGGTTATTGACTTTAAACTTCCAAATTCCATGCTATACAAAAAAATTTCGACAAGCGCAATCAAAGATCAAGCAAATGATGCTCTTTGCTTACGAACACCGACGAATCATGATGAAGGTTGTGACCGATTTGCTGTGTAAATACGAGTGGGAAGTTTTACCTCTCGCGCCAAACGGTCCAGACATTTGTCCACCGGACTTCGAATTATTTCCCAGGTTAAAAGGGCCCATGCGTTGACACCGTGTTTCGTCCGTGGAAGAGGTTACTGTAGCGGTTACTCGAGCCATCCGAGGACTGAAAAAAAGTGGCAATCTAAATTGAATAGTATATCTTCCGAAACGTTGGGACGTGGTCATTGAGAAGCAGGGGGCTACATATATGGACTGTAAACAAATACTGCCTAAAATAAAACATACCTTTAAGTAAAATTAGTGTGCATTATTTATGAAATTACCCTCGTATAATTTTCTCACTGAATTTGGTATTCCCATGAATCTGGTAAGGCTAATAAAAATGTGTCTGACTGAAAAATGTAGCAGAGTGTGGGTAGGGAAGAATTTAAACTTCATGTTTCCTATTTGGAATGGTTTGAAACAAGGAGATGTCTGAGGCCATTGTTTTTCAACTTTGCTTTTGAATAGGCCACTAGAAGGATATTGGGTAATCCAGGATGGCTTGAAATTAAATGGTGAACATCAGATTCTGCTTCATGCCGATGATAATATATTGGGGGGAAGCACACATACTGTAAAGGAAAACGCAGAAGCTTTGGTAGGGGCTACTAAAGAGACTGGACTAGAAGTAAATGCTGATAAATCTAAGTACATGGTCATGTCTCGAGATCAGAATGCTGAAGAAGTCACAGTATGGAGACTGATACTACTTCCCTTGAAAGGGTGGAAGAGTTCAAATATTTGTGAACAATTTTAACAAATCAAAATTTTATTCAGGGAGAAATTAAGAGCCTATTGAATTCAGGGATTACTTGATATCATTCAATGCAGAATCTTTTGTCTTCCAGTTTGCTATCCAAAAATTTAAATATTAAGATATACAGAACAATAATTTTGCATGTTGTTTTGTACCGGTGTGAAACTTTATCGCTGATATTGAGGGAGGATCTTAGGCTGAGTGTGTTTGAAAATAGATTGTTGAGAAAAAAATATTTGGGCCTAAGACAGACGGGGTAACAGGAGAGTGAAAAAACTACATTATGAGGAGCTTAATTGTCTGTACTCCTCACCCAGTACTCTTCGGGTGATAAAATCGAGACGAATGAGACGGGCGGGGCATGTAGCGCATGTGGGGGAAGGTAGAGTCGTGTACAGGGTTTTGACGGGGAAACCTGAGGGAAAGAGCCCACTGGGTAGACCCAGGCACAAATGGGAGGATAATATTAAGATGGATCTTCAGGGAGTGGGATGTGGGGGTATGGACAGGATTGAGCTGGCATAGGACAGGGACAGTTTTCGGGCACTTGTGAATGCGGCAATGAATCTTCGGGTTCCATAAATTGCAGGGAAATTCTTGACTAGCTTAGGACCATTTACCTTCTCCCATTTACTGAAGGCTGTCTGTTACGCCCTGCTCTGGTATTAGGGGAACATAAAGCTATGTACAGGGTTTTTGTTAATTTCACTGTTTCATCGTGAATTTTAATTCACTGGATTTTATACCACGTACACTAACTGATGCACTTTTATATACAATAAAACATTAGTTTAAAATGTCCATATTAAAACATTTAAAAACGCTCCAACTTGTTTCCTTCTCATTCAGATTATCCTCAGGTGCTCGTATATTCCTTATTAAAGTCACTGATTTTAAAATTTGTTAAGAATGTAAAAAGTTAGTGTGGTGATGCGGCAGCTTAATTGTAAAAAAATTAGTAAAAATTTATTAATACATTAGTTAATAACAGATTAATTTTTATGAAATATCAATATCAATAATGTAACATGCTTACCATATGGTGTGTGGACGTGCGCTCTGTTAGGAGAGGTATGCCTGAATGGATATAATTCGGGTCACGAATTATAGTGTATGTTTGCTAACACTAAGAGGGGGTTCGTGTGGTTAACCTGCTTTTCATCGATCAATATTTTCTGTTTTCGGAATACCTGCATGTAGGGTGCCTCCCAACAATCCATGTGCGTTCCCTTTTGCGATTCTTTGAGTAGTTGTAGCGTATTTTCTTTCATTCCGTATACATGCCTGTTTTTTAAGATATGTGTGACATATGAGGATGTGGAGTTATTATATCTTATGTATATTTAATGTTCTTTAAATCTGAAGTCTACTACTCTACCGGACTCTCCAACATATAACTTATTATATGTATTGTATTTCAATTTATATATACCAGTAGGATCGCTGTGAGTGTGTTATCCAGCCAACTGTTATTGTATCGTAATAGTTGCGCAAAAGGCGATTTTTAACCTGATTTGTTTAAATAGATTTGTTACACGTCTGATCATTGGTCTGAAGTACGTGAAGTTTACCAATTTATTTTGTGGTGTCATTATTTCCAGTTGTTGTTGTTGTTGTTGTTGTTGTTGTTGTTGTTGTTGTTGTTGTTGTTGTTGTTGTTTTTGTTTTTCCCCCTGTTTATTAGCTTTGTTCTCAAGTTATGTATCATGCTGACTGGATAGCAATTTTTTCTCGCTATAGTCAGTATTTTTTCCATTCTTTCTGTTTTGACCTTCCTGTTATTGGTAGTTTTTTGTGTCAATTTATGTAGTATAAAAAGGCTGAGATTTTATGTTCAAGGGGATGATTTGAAGTTAAATTAATAACTGTGCCTGTTTCGGTTGGTTTCCTGTATAGTCCGATGGTGATACATTTGCTATCTCTGCGGATAAGAATATCCAAGTAGTTTATTGTATTATTTATCTCAGTTGACATTTTGAATTAAAGATTTAAATCTAGCCAGTTATTATTTTGCGGAATCATTTGATCATCTGTTTTCCGTTGATCATATAAAATCAAGATGTCATCTACATAAAATTTGTAAAATAATATTTCCTTACTGTGTAGCCAAAGTTTTATGCAAATATTTTCTAAATATTGCAAATATATCTCGGCTATCGTACTGAATATGGGGGACCCCATTTCTATACCCTTTTCTGGCTGAAATATTTGACCTTCATATTGGAAGTACTTCTGTTTGACAATTGTATTTATCATGTTCAGTACCTGTTCATTTAATTGTATATTATAGTGGTTGTGTTTATTTAGCCAATTACTCGCAGTTAGCATGATCCCTGTTATCGGTAAATTTATATATTATCCTTTATATCTAAGGTGATTAGCCTCATATTTTCATTGATCTGTAATTTTATCAATTCATCCGCTATTTCTTGTGAGTTTTCTTTGTTGTACACATACGGTAAGTTAAGCAGGTCTCGTAGTTTTCTATTGAAAAAACGGGATGCCCGGTTTATGAATAGAAAGCTATGGTTAATACTGCGGTTACATTTGTTTGAAAATTATAATAGCCGTTGTGGATATATTTACACTTTAACACTGTAGCGTAAATGTCACTAATTTTCATACACTAAATGCTTGTAGAACACTAATGTAACTTCACTGCCTTTTAAGAGATGAAGTATTGTGTAAGTTGCATTGCAAGATGCGATATGCAAGGCGATACATGTAATAGCGATCGCGAAGTTACTGTTGAAATTGTTACACTGTCCACAGAGACAACATGGCTTGTAGCGCCATCCAAATACATTAATAAGTGTCACTGCACTTTTAAATTTTATGATTAATGCCCTGTTGGTGCAAATAATGCATTGTGGGGGTTTGCAATCTGCCCTTGCCGAACGCAAATCCTTTCGAATCGTGTGTGGTCGGAGTTGTAGGAGCAATATTACATTATTGCGCAATTTACGTACGTGCAATATTGTAAACCAGTAATAACTTCACTGCCTTATGCGAGATTAAGTGTTTTGTAGGTTGTGTTTGTTTTTGCAAGACACACTGTTTTACGTGTTTTGGCGACACAGAGTTACGATGCGAACTGAACTGGCAAACCAGGCCACTTGCCCGCGTGACTCGTTAGCACACAAAGGAAGACGCTAATTACTTTATCGAGTGTGCGTTAATCTCGAACCCATGCCTTTACATGTTATATTGTAAAATCTTTTAGCACACTTGTATTTAGAAATTAAAAATTAACAATTAATGAACAAATCAGCAAACAAAATTCTGTTCTTAGGGTGAACACTGTCTTTTAAGTCTGTAGTTTCAACCACTTTTGTCTTTGCGTCATTTCATGTTTCCGCCTCGAAGTAACTGAGAACTACGCTCTTCTGTTTATTAAGCATCGAGTAGTTGTAATTTCTTACCGACGTTTCCGCACAACCTATTGGTCCCATCCTGGGGGGTCAAGAATACAAAAATATACCGTGTAGCCCAAACACAGTTTATATAGGAAAAAGCGTGTTGGTGGGGAAGAGTCTCATTACTGCGGTGTCAGTTAGTGGCTTTGTTGCAAGAGGGGAGAGTGGTATTCAGAGCAGCAAGACAGAGAGAGAGGGGAGACGGTTGTGATAGAAAGAATTCTAACCGGTGAGATAGTGAGAGAGTAGAACATCACATGATCAAATTGGGATGAAGGAAAGAAAATATTTGATTACAAAAGAGATAATCTAAAAATATCGACATGAGGGGACTGTCGTAGCACAATGCTATTGCGTGGTAAAAGTACAACGTACAGATCCGGGATACACCGAACTGAATAGTGGAGAAAAGGGCAGGGACAAGAAAGAGAAGAATTAGATGGAAGACTGGAAAAAAGGACAAATATTTAAGACAGCAAGAGGAATGGTAAAAACAGATCGATAATATAAAAGGAAGTGAAAGCGTGGGAAAAAAAAACACTCCGGACTCAAGGAGAAGAATATCCGGTAAGTGGTTCTACCGTAGGACAGGTGGGGGACGATAAAATTCTAAAAAACTGTAGGATATGGAATTAGTCAATGTAGTATAGATAAATGCTTATAAGTATTATATGTCTTGCAAACAATCAAAATGAAATAATACATTTTTCTATGTTAGCTAAATTGTGACAAATTTGATGAAGAATATGAAATATTATTATTTATAAATTATTATAAAGTTATAAAAAATAATAAAGCATGTAAAGTCCAAGGTTTTTAGTTCAGTTCCAATTAAAATATTCATCGACAGAGTCAAATATTTGGTAAGTAGAAGCTGTTTTAAAGCTGGTCTAAATTTTTTAGTTTCACTAGATAAATAAAAAAATTAAAAACCGCAAAAAACTTTATAAAAATAATAAGTTAAATTATTTATATTTTTATAAAGCTGTGTTTTTTACGGTTGATTGTATGGTTTTATTTATTTGCCAACCCAACAGGAAGCATAAATTTAAGACCGATGGTAAACTCTTAAGGATAAGTGGGAAATGATTAAAGGCCTTAATACCAAAGTAATAGGCTCCCATTTGTTATATAGTTACTTTTGTTATAGGAGGACGTCACTTAGTACTATGTTTGGCATTAATGCAATGAATATCAGAAATTGATTTATATAATTCTTTATTCTTGACTACAAATAAGAGTAAGTAAATGTATGCTCTGATTTAAGTGGGAGGATATTTCATTGCTTCAAGAATGTACGACATAAATCTCTATTTCTTGAATGGGTAACAACTCTAATTACTTTTTTTGTATCTTTAAGATATTATTACAAGGTTGTGAATTACCCAAGAAAATTATAACGTAATTCCAAATAGAAAGAACATAAGAAAAATAAAATTTCCTTAATGTGTCTTGAGTCACGAAAGGCTTGACAAAACTAATCGCATAGCATGCAGTAATTAATCTGGACACTAAATGAGCAATATTGTTATTCCATGATAAACAACTACCAATGAATAATCCAAGAAATATGGTGCTGTAAATATGAATAAGTTGTTTGTTCTTACCGAATATATTCATGTTAATTTTATGAATATATTTAGTCATGAATTGTAAATAATATATTTTATGAAAATTTAATGATAATAAATTAATTCCAAACCAGTCGTTAATATTTTCAAATAGCCTGTTACTGTCATTTGCAAACTGTGTATGGCTGCGTTTAGTGACAATTATACTTGTATCATCAGGAAATAAAACCGGTTTAGATATATTAGATTCAGTTTTAGGGAGGTCGTTCATGTATAGGAGAAATAACTAAGGATCAAGGGTCGAACCCTGGTGAACAACTTGTTTAACTAAACCCCATTCAAAACCGATAGTGTTGGGATTTTATTATATATCAGAATTCTCTGATACTATTCGTTTACATAAGATTTTATCAAACATTAACTTTACAAGCAAATTCAAGCAATTAGAATTTCGATAATAGTATATCGTGATTCACACGATTAAAAGGCTTTCTCCAAGTCACCAATTATGCCACAAAATAATAATTTAATATTTAGGACTGTTAATATATCATCTGTTAATTTATAAGTATTCTTATGTCGATGGTTACGTCTAAATCCAAGACAAAAATTTATTTCATCATAATTGAAGTAGACCATATGGTCTGTCACGCAGTACCGCTCGGGATGATTCTCCCAATTACAGCCCCCTCGGTCTGACATCAACTTCTCCACTCACTAACCGACCACACGAGAACACTGTGAGCTTCACATGAACAAACATCTCTTTATCACTCATAATCTACTGAATTCATTAACCACATCTCGTACCACTCACTGATCTTGAAGGTTTCCACCGGTCAGCGACAGGTTAATTCTCACATAAAATCAAAAACAGAGACGAAAATATTATCGATATTACGACACAATTAATAATTGTTTTATTTGGCATGATGTCACAATTCAGCGACGAACGTGGGACACTAATTCCCTGGACAATGCGTGATATCATTGTACCACTTGACAGTAAACGTGACCGCACTGGACACTCCTGGATTTAGGTACAAGTGTGGAAACTGGTAGACAGTAGATGTCTACAACACAGAGGGTCAGCTGAGCCACTGAGCCCCTTCCACCCCTTCCATTATAAAATCACAAAAGGAAATAAATGCAGTTCTTGGATTTAAGGTAACGTCAATTATCAAATTACACAGAAATATAAAGTAAGTTCAGTCTTTGGATCACAATTCCAAGTGTGTAATGGGCAATCAGTGGCACTGTTTTGGGCAGGGCGGGCTGAATATCAGGCACGTGAGTAACAGAAATGTGTAATGTCATTCAGTAAAAAGACGTCATGGAATGTCTGACTATACGGTAGGTTGACACTGAAAATTAAATATAAATATAAATAAATGAATATATATATATATATACACGAGTATAGTGAGGTTGTCCCAGGATTTAGTCACTATTTCGGGATTTAATGCCAGAGATGCTTCTGAGTCAAAAACGTCGTATACACATGTGTCCAATTCTCAACGTTTCAGTAGTTATGACTTTTTAAATTGCACTAGATAAATTAAAAAGAAATAAAGAGCATTGTTCAATTATCGAGATATGTTGTCAAATGTATAGTTACAGATTCGCTGTTCAACACACAAGCAAATTGTTCGAAGTGTCCTCCGTCTGCTCGAATACATTTTCTGACTCTTGTGACCAGAGAATTTGTAAACTTACGAAGCACTGCACCATTGTTTATGTTTCTTGCAGCGCTGAGAATTCTCTAGTGTAGTTCTTCTCTCGAGTTCAACTTGTGTGCATATACAATTTTTTTTTCATGTAACCCCACACAAGCTAAACTATAGGGATCAGGTCGGGTGACAGTGGTGGGCAATTTTGTTTACCTCCACTACCAATCCATCCATTTGGGATTTCGTGATTCAAATACTGTCTTACGACCTGATTGAAATAAGCCGGTGTTCCGTTATGCTGGTAATTCTCGTACGTCTGTCATCGTGTTTGTAGAGGAACATTCTCTAAGAGTGCTGGCAGTTCATCTTGCAAAATGTTGGTGTAAATATCACCTGTCAGACGTTGCGGGAAAATGTACAGACAATCAGTAGTGACCTTAACTGCTGGGACACATTGTGTATAATATCCCGTGAAATTCTCTAGTTTTTGAACCTTAAGTTTTCAGTGCACTTTATAGCTGTACTGGGTTTTGGGCAACTCACCGTCAGCAGTCACTTTTTCCAGGCAGTCAGCCAGTTCCTTACCGCAAGTGTCCACCAGGTAGAACATCATCTTCATTTTACGCGAAGTGAACACTGAAGTTAAATTTGTTCTGAGATGACGCCAAATTTGACCTCTTACAGCAAACAATAAATTACCGAATAGAGGGTCAAGCTTTTTTTCAAATGAAAATGTACGATCCACGAAGGTCTGAAAATCCTTCACCAGAATATTCTTCACCAGCTCCACGTCACGAACCAACAAACTGGGTTTATCGAACGAGAAAATTCCCACATACGGTTTGTCACTGTGTTCGTTATATATTCTCTGCAGCTGTTCCCCTATAGTTGTCTTCAGCAACACACAGTCCATAAGATTGCCTACAAACGGTGTTGGTTTTACGTAAGGGACACCGATTTTATGCCAGAAGTTGAAGTTTCGAGTGAAATGAAAATACAAACCAATGAAAAACGCAACGATAAAGGAAATCCAGTAGAATGTTAGGGGCGGTAATATAAGCAACATTGTTAGGAAAATAACCGATATATGTGTTATTAATGTGTTACAGAACGTTAGTAATATATGGCGGTAATGATTCAATGCAAATTTGCAAACTCTTAACTATGTGCTTTTCCTTGCAAACCAGTGTAAACTGAACTTTGTTGGCAATATTATTCCTCGGGAAATCTTCACCAAAATATAAGATTACGTAACGTAATGCCACTAAATACTTTCTCACTCAACAAGCAGAAACAAACTGCTAGGCTTCTAAAAGAGCAAAGTGTTGTCAGACAGTGGGACGTCTTAATCTCGCAAAATACACGTCGGCCTTGAATATTCTAAACACGCAAGGACCAAAGAAGTTCTATGTTAAATATTGCGTAATAATATTTTCTTTGGCGCAGCCCACGCTACACAAACAAAACAAACCAACTCCCCATCCCTCAATGGCATTGGATCCTCCGATCACAGTATTCAAGTGGTTTCGGCCCTATGCCTCAGACAACATGGACGCCAGGACTGGAAGTTAAAAGTTATGTTAATGATCTGTAATCCAGAAATGCTGTCTGGGAAAAATTTTAAAGTGTATAGTATACTTTATTGGATTAGTTATAAGCTAGAACTTCTAAATAAGGAGTAAAATTTCCCATGATTTCTCAAGGCAGTACCATGATTATTTGCCTCTAAAAATGTCGTACGATCGTGCTAGACGTCGGTAAGTGTTAGCGATATTTATGGTGCAACATCCAAGTAAACCTCACTCTTTAACTGCACTGCTGTGAGACCTATAAATATCGCCAGTTTGATACTGTTAGCTGCATTCACTTCCTCACATACAGCTGTAATATTAGTTACTTCTAAAGATGTACGTTCATGCAAGACGTCGGTAAGTGCAAGACGTCGGTAAGTGTTAGCGATACTTATGGTGCAACATCCAAGTAATTATCACTCTTTAACTGCACTGCTGTGAGAGCTATAAATGTTGCAAGCTTAATACTGTTAGCTGCATTCACTTCCTCACATACAGCTGTAATATTGTGCAGGAAGTTGCATTAACAAGCCTGCGCAATAGAGTCAGAAATATTGCCATCTTCTTTTTCCTGAGACGTTACGCAACGTAGACTAGTGCAAAGTTACTGACGTTTCGGTGTATCGTATCGCTCCATTCTAAAGGGACAAGAAGCTCTTGGGCTGCTTATCCTTTGAATATAAGGCCATTAGGCTCTTTCGAAACGTCGGAAAACAAATAAGAGTCTACGATTCGTAACAGTTGGGAAGGGAAAATACCTCAATTTTTGCACCGTATTGAAAAATTCAAATGAACCTGACAACAGATATTTCATGGAAACCTACAGCTGTTAGCTGTTTAAATTTATTATTTATTTATTTATACACTTTACGATTACATTTCTCTAATGTTTTATTTTCCCTGTGAACTATATGTTTGAAAACATTAATAACTAATAACAATTCCGGACAAAGGACTAAATTTTTAACCCTGAATTTGTAGAATTCCATTAAATAACTTTTGTTGGTTTTAGTTCATCTCGGCTCCTAACCTTGAATGACTTTACTTCACCTTCTGCTGCACTGAAAATTAACAGAATGGTGACGTCAGACGTGTTTAGCTGGGAAGTTAAGAATGTTACTGAGAACTACTTTTCCTTATCTAATCACTGTCCTATTATTCAACTGTGTCAGTTAGTATGATAATGAGGATAATTATGGTTGTGACAATTTTAATAGTGCGTTTTTCTGAGGAAAGTGTCTGGATTACAAACGCCTCCTCCTTTCGGGTAATAAATTCTGGAATCACCGCCAGAACACCGAACACATTTAGTGTGTTTCTGTTTGATTACGCTCAACAGATCCATACAAACGTTTTGTTAACAACTCAGTTCAGGCCGTAACCCCTACCTGTACGTCACATTCAGACCAATTACATTATATCACCTCAATATACGATGCTATATAATGTAAAATTTTCTTTTTTCTATTCATTCCAAATTTATTTCATCTAGATAGCCGTATTTTTTTTTTCGTGCTTTCCTCATGGC
>Ga0209629_10001856_pt1 | contig 13815 bp, 10 predicted proteins | sample TergutCu122P5_FD_187286 | JGI IMG/M metagenome (GOLD analysis project Ga0209629, IMG submission 187286) | Cubitermes ugandensis P5 segment gut microbial communities from Kakamega Forest, Kenya - Cu122 P5 (SPAdes) (version 2) | ecosystem: Host-associated > Arthropoda: Insects > Digestive system... | reverse complement strand
CACTACACAGTCCACATTGGAATCGACACATGAAGTTTGTATGCGACGATTCGTTTGTCCCTGGTATCTTAAAAGACACTAATACTAGTGTAAGCCCAACAAAATGCACGGAGAATGAAAAAAAAAAATACAATAAGCTGATCCCTCCGCAAACATACGTGTAAACACAGAAGTGTGGAAACATGCTTGTAGTTATTGCAGCAAATATACTATGACTCTCAAGTGTTAGACGAACACATCGCTGCTGACATGAAGTAGCTTGCTACATGTAATGATTATTTAATTACATAGATTTCAGTCAACACAACAATAAACTATAAATATAATTGTCAATTTATTGTTGTGTTGATTGAAATCTATGTAATTAAATAGTTAAGAATAACACAACGGGATGACGTCACTCAAATACATGTAACGATTTTCTGGGTAATTCCATCATTCTTATTCTTTAGTCACATTCCAGTGATCCACATAAGGCTGCAAACAAAACCAGTTGTTGGATATAGACTTGATCAATATACATGCGACAACAATGTAACATCATTTCCAAGCATTCATAAAAAACATATTAAATACGATGAAGAGATGGCAAGCATTTTAATGTAATTAATTTTAATTTTCATGAAACAAATTTTGCCTTCCATTCATCAAATTCATAGTGTTTACAGATGGTTTAAATTGATGTTAATTGCCCAGGCTCAGTTTATTTTCAAAATATAAACGATTCCTCGTTATGCGCTTCATAGCGGCATACGTCCGACGAAGGGGCAGGAGGAAATGTCAGTATGATATACAAGTATGTCTTCATGGCCAACATATTACACTGTATACATACATTCCATGGATCCACAGTGCGTCATAAAGACAGTAGGATGTGGAACAAGTCATTACACAAATATACAAACTTACAGTGTAAAATACTACAAACATATTACAAAAACAGTCTTATAAATCATCTTTACACATAAAAGGAGAGTATATGTAGATATTCTCTTAAGGCTGCTTTGAATTTTGCTTTGTCATTCTTTAGGATTGTCACACTAGGTGGTAAACTGCTGAAGATATTTACGCCAGCATAGAACGTACTTTTTTTAAATCAAGAAAGGTTGGCATTTGGACTATGAAGATGATGCTTATGCCTTGTATTGATATTATGCATGGATGAATTTGATAAATTTCCTGATTACTGACAATGAAGTTCATTAATGAAAGTATATACTACACCAAAGTTTTCCATAACCTATGATATACATAATGTTTCAAAACCTGTTTCAAACCAGTGCAAGAACACTGTTTTAAAATGTTCAAATGACAAAACACGTCGCCAGCAACATATATGAATCACTTATCAACAATATGAGCTTATACAAGATTTTATATTGTAGAACTATGTACAGACGATCTACGCAAAATTTAAACGTAACGGCACATGTATTATCCGATATTTTAAGGCGACTGAACACGGCCTCCAAAATTGTTGCACAAACGTAAAACCTATTCTCTTTCACAACTCCCTTATGTGCTAGTGTAATACACTATTGAATGAGGCGTGTTACGGACACCAGAACGACAAGCAGCATTATAATCTGCCTCCTGTCAATGTTTGTAGCCTTGTGAAGTGTAAATAAAAACAAACGCATATTGCATGGCTTACAGCAGTAATATTGAACGAGAATTGTTACGACATCACGGATCAGTCACGGTAGAAAGTCGAAGGATGATACAACACATGATCCAGTACGCACACGTCAATTTGAAAATGGTGGTGTAGATGAAACGGCAAGTCAGTTCGCAATTCCACCTTTTGTTAATAATGTATTTTCAAAACAACTGTGACAAGCGTCTTAAATACTCTTACTTCGAAACTTGAAATCCGATAAACGTTAAACTGGATATTCATATGGAAAATATATTGAAACTGAAATACGGATCGAAATCTCAAATTATATTTCTGTGTACAGCTCACAGGTCACGGAAGGGTGTGCCCGTGTGCGATTGTATACTGGAATGATCGCACACTCGAAAAAATCATTCCGTTGTTGTATCCACCCTTCCCTCATTTACTGTAATCCTAGACCCTAATAGTATTAATCTGTGCCACGGAATTTCCAATCTGTACTAGTATTAATCTGTGTCCTAGACAAGTAAACACACAAAACTACTGTACGGACGTACATACTGAACTTTTATCAAGTATGCCGCGTGCAACATGAATTCGTAACTGCGACTACGCAGGAATTAGTAACGGTGTCCTGAACATACAATCACAGTTGGCAAGGATACCTGTTGGTCGATATATGTACAGTTGATGCTTTTTTTAACCAACATGGATGCAGTTAAGACCGAAGTTGAAGTGGACAATAGTTTGTCTTCTGTGGCATCAACAGGTGCTATTCATCCAACTCACATTGGACACGACAGTGAAGATGATGAAACTGCACCCTTTACTTTTGTTGATGTAAATGTGAGTCGTATAAAACCCCTTAATTCTCTCATGTTTTATAATCTAGTTAGCGTTCCTTAGCATACTATAATTATGAATGTAATGCCAATATTCAAGCACGTTACATTTGTCAACATCCCCCATCAAGTGTTGTTTCTGTTACACATAACGTGTAAATCATATAGCGATTGCAAATGCACCTAAGACCTGCTTTGTTTTAAACTTATGAATTGTCCTAAATCCCATTGTTTAACAGGGGGACACAGATATGGACCTTGAAGTGGATGTAAACTTACATCAAGCATCTCCATTTGTCGATATATACCAGGCAGAGGTAATGTTCCCTCTCAACTTTAATACAGTGAAGAGTGTGGATGAGGTGGTTTGTGCATTCCCCCCAAGATATTAAAATCCTCTCCTGACACTGAATGCATGGTGCTGATGAGGCAGGTTCAGTGATTACAAAAACTGTTGTTTCTTTGACACATCAGTTTTTATGACATGGCCTGAAATTTACTGTATAGATTTGGCTATAAGTTTGATTACTTGCAAAACTTTATTTTTTGGCAGATTTGCATGACAACAGACCTGCGTGTTACTGGATGTCTGTTGTACTTTCCAATTACACAGTTCATTTCTTCACTGTTATGGATGGAGCTCTTACCACTCAAATAAGGAAAATAAAAATGGCACAATGCACCAAGAGAAGTGCAGAGATGTTACACAGTGCATGCTTACAATACATTTAAACTATCAACCTTAGTGTTGCCTGTCATTCAGCACAGTAAAGTTCTAATGATTCACATTGACTACATTCATCTGTGCATTAAATTCTATTATAACTGGTAAACCATTCTCTAAAGATGGGAGCTACAAGCGTGCCTACAAAGTTTCTTAAATATGCATGAATATTGGAAAGTAACAAATGTGGTAAATAATATGTTTGACACTTACATTAAGGAAATAAACTGTTTCCTACTGCCTAATTAAATAATGTCATGTATCTGCCTTTTAATTTTTTTAAAGTGTTTGATAAAGTAATGCTGTCCATTTATGAACCGTAGATGTTCTGTACACTGTGCACTCTTTTCAGTAATTTACATTATTAATATAAATAAATCACAGTATTACATCACACAATGTAAGCTGTTCTCTTTCTTTAGTGTACATTAATATTTGTTAACATATATTTTGTGTTACTAACATCTGTCTTGAAGTTTGGAACTTAATCTTCATAGGAAGTTCCCTAGCTTGACCAAAACAATACAAGTGCTCAAATTTCTGTCAACTGTCACAATTGAAATGTCAGCACACTTGCTTGATATTCAGAAGGTCCTGAGTAAACCCTGGTCCCAAAAGACCAGATGTTAATAGAGGTTTTTCATGTTTTCCTCAGACCCTCAAAGGCACATACTGGAACTATATTGTACAACAGGCTCTGAATGCACTGGTCACCTCTCCAAAGTCATGCATAATTCATAACCCTACTACTATTCCATGCTGTAACCAATGATACAGAAGGAATATGTTTGAATAAGCCATGACTTAGTTGTAAATAAAACATTTCTGAACCTGCTATAAAATATTTCACTTGTGCATGATTTGGTCATACAATATGCACCCAGTGAAGTGTTCTTACTGGTTATAGTTTACATATTTCAAGCATATACTGTACATTGAGTCATCCACAGAGTGAAATCCGGTGCACAGAAATTTCTGGAAATAAGTCTGTAGCCATTTTGTACAGCATGTACCCATACAAGTAAAGTGTGAAGTTCCATGCTGGGACTCAGAACTGTCTTTGCTGTTTCCTCAGTCATGTCTGTCGATTGCATTCATTATATTGCTCACGAAACAGCAATTTGTCATAACCTACCAATACACAGTTTTATAGGGGGGGGGACTTGACTGATCCTTAATAAATCAACAATTAAGCATGTTATGTTTTTACAAATACAAGGAGAAGCAGAGAAGGATAGTGGTTTTACTGCAAAAGAAGTATTAAGCATAACTCACAAACAATAACAAATTGAATGTTACAAATCTCTCAAGGGAGGTGTATTCTTTTTCATTCTGTGTAATATTTCATCAAGGATGAGGTAACAGGGGAGTGCAGAAGACTACATAATGAGGAGCTTTATCATCTGTACTCCTCACCACATATTATTGGGGTGATCAAATCTACAAGAATGAGATGCAAGGGAATGTGGCACATATGGGAGACAGGAGAGATGCATACAGGGTTTTGTTGGGGAAACCTGAGGGAAAGAGACGACATGGAAGACAAAGGCATAGATGGGAGGACAATATTAAAATGGATCTTCAGTAAGTGGGTTGGGGAGCATGGACTGGATTGATCTGGCTCAGGACAGGGACAGGTGGTGGGCTCTTGTGAATGCAGCAACAAACCTCCAGGTTCCATAAAATTCAGGGAATTTCTTAACTAGCTGAGGTCCTGTTAGCTTCTCAGGAAGGACTCTGCTCCATGGAGTTAGTTAACATTTCATCACGTGACACTTCCTCATTTTAAATTAGCTGTTTAATAGTCCCTACACATTCCTAGCATTAAATTTGTAAAACAAACACTTCATGGGGAAGTGATGTCTCTGTTAACAAGTTTTATTACTCAATGGTTTTCAGTTATTTGATATTGGGGCCTGCATTAAAGATACATCATAACTTAATTTGATCTCTACTCATACATACCACTACAGTTTACCCCAAAATTTACATGCAGTTAAAACTGAACTTACTGTCTAGGTGGTTCAACCCCATTGTGTGCAATCACAAGTATCACATATAATATGATATAAGATATACAAGTCAAAACACAACAAATTTATTGTGGAGTACAGGGTCAAGTGAGTGACAACATGTTTTGGCCTTTTTACTCTAGTGCGGCCATCATCAGGTCAAGCAAGGTAACCTCAAGAGGAATTCACATAGTTATAGAGTGTAACAAGAGGCACTCTATAACTTTGTGAATTCCTCTTGAGGTTACCTTGCTTGACCTGATGATGGCCGCACTAGAGTAAAAAGGCCGAAACATGTTATTATTCACTTGACCCTGTACTCCATAATAAATTTGTTGTGTTTTGACTTGTATATCTTGTATCATATTATATGTGATACTTCTGAAATTACTGGTTTTCTCATAAATGACTCATCATACAAAAATAAGTACACGGTATATAATATGGACCTGAACAGATCTACAGTTCTTGGTTGATCAGGATTTAACAAAAGACCAGGAGAAATAATATATGAACTTGTGGACTCTTGATTTTTGTTGAGCCTTATGGTAATGCTTGTTTTTGAAGACAACTAATGAACTTCTGTTATTACAGGAAAAACAGCTGGCATATACAGCAGTGTTCAATGTAGCAGATGAAGAAATGAAGGACAAACAGAGACATGAAGTGGGTCTAGAGTGTGGGGACACTTTAAGGTGTATAGAACATCCGTACTTTTTTGGGAAAACTGTAACTGAATTAAATTAAACCCCATTTTTCAGTGTTTGGTGAGTCATGCACTGCAAAAACCTCAACACTGACTTTGCAGATGACTAGAAAATTGAGTTCAGAGGTTTTTGCAGCAGTGTGGTTCAACATTCTGTTCTTCTAGGCTATGACACTATGTCACTGGGTAATCAGTTTTTGACATATTGCAGGAATGTGAACTGCCTTCACTTTCAAGGGTTCAGAGTTCCAGGAACAATGCAGGAACCTATTACCTAGTGACAGTGTCATGTATTCATTCATTCATTCCATTGGCATGTGCAGAATTCGATGATTCCTTGCCGTTCTCAGGGGCTTCTTCCATTCCTCTCTGTTATGTACTTTTTCCTGCCACCCTTCCCCACCAACTATTCTTCCATCCTCTCTCACCCCATCTTGCCATCTGTTTCTTGGTCTACCTGTCAATCTTGTTGTTCCCAAATTCATATATCCTGAAATAAAAAATCATTCTTAGAATTATTTAAAATGTGCTTTTGTTGCTATTGACAAAATATGTTTCTGTTTTCAGGGAATCATCAGCATTTAACTGCAAGGTATGCAATAAAGGATTTACGCACAGAACAGACCTGAGATTACATTCACGTACTCACACAGGATGGGTGAATTTTACCAAAGCACATTTATCTCATAAGTCACACCTTATAGATCACTCATATTGTATTACAGGATCAAATAATCAGTTCTGTCATTTGTGTAACAGAGAATTCACCAAACTTCAAGAACATTACCGCACCCACACAGGAGAAAAGCCATATAAATGTGGACAGTGTGGCCGACGGTTCTCATTAAGGGGTTCTTTGAAACGACATCTGTCTGTTCACACACGTGAAAAGCATTATCAATGTAATATCTGCTATAAATGGCTGAGTACTAAGCATTCTCTCAGGAACCATAAACTTCTGCATGAGAACAGACTTTTTGAGTGTCATGTGTGCCATGTTAAGTTCTCTAGATCAAAGAATTTTATTATACATTCACGCTTACACTGCATAGAGAAGCGCTGCAACACCGGAAGTCTCTCACCTCACAACAAATTGCAGTACCTTGGAAAGAAATGTATACGTTGTGAGATATGTTTTAAAAAATTTTCAAACAAGGGTAATCTATTTCAACATTATCGTATTCACAAAATGGACGGTTGTAACCAGCATGAAGGGAAACCATTCAAGTGTGAAGTGTGTTGTAAGCAGTTCTCAACTGCAAGTACTTTGAGACGACATTTCCATATGCATAGTTAAAGGAGACTATTCCACTGAACTTTCTGAAATATTTGTAATGTCTAGTAAAGTGAATTTTTGTTCCCATAACTGCATGCTGTACCTAATGTTGGATGCCAACTTTTCAACATCAAGCTCTACATACATTTAAGAAGGGTTACTAACCTACAACAGTGACTAAAGATGAGACGATAGCATGCTCTCAGATATCCACGTACTGTGAACAGGTGAATGATTTACTGGTCAGTAACTGGACTGTCGAAAGTTAATGATGTGTGGCAGGCTGATATGTGTAAGGCTGGGCTGTTAGTACACAGTGCCTCTTGAGGCTGAGACTTTCTACTGAAAAGTTGAAAACATACAAATCACCATGTCCTTATCCTAACAGAAATGATTCAAATAGGAGTTAAACTGTTATATTCTCAGATCCACAAACTTCTCAGTCCTATTTCAAATAAGGAAGGCTTGCCAAACAGTGGAAGGGGTCTATTACTATACCAACCACAACTGCCAAAACAATGGACTGTAGTTATTATGAAGAAATATCACTGATATCAAGTACACACATATTTTAACTGATATTCATCAGCATGGATTTTGATCTACTACAGATCATATATACTGAATTAATCAGATACTGTAAAACAAAGGAAAATACATTGGGAAAGTATTCCAGTTATTAATGACTGTAAGAAAGCGTATGGCTCAGTTAGAAATGAAGCCCTATACAGCATTCTCACTGAATTTGGAATACACATGACACTAGTTAGGCAAGTAAAATATGTTTAAATGAAATGTGTGGTAAAATTTGTAGAAAGCAATGTTTACAGATTCCTTATTCAGATGGGTCTGAAACAAGGACATGGAATTTAAACCCTGCTGCATAACTTTGTCTGAGGGTACACTATTAGGGAGATCCAAGAATACCAGTGGTTGGAGATGAATGGGATATATTGTCAGTTTCTGTTCTATGCTGACAAAGTTGAGCTGTTGGGAAAAATTACAGGTATCATTAAAGAAAGAAAGAAGAAAGAAAAAAAAAGCTTCATTACTCATTCCAGGGATCAGTCTATAAGTGAACACAGAAAATTTACGTAATGTTATACATATTCCATGCAGTTGTCTTCTACACACCAATGTTATTTTCAACCACTTCACAAAGCTAGTTTTTGTGCTTCAACATGTGTCAGCTACCTATTGTAGCCATCATCAGGGAGCTACAATATAAAGATACAGGCAGCATATCATATGTCAGTAAATAGTAAACATATGTACATGAGCATTATACAACAGTCAATTGATGTACAGTATTACTAAAAATGCAGATTAAAATGCAAGTGAAGTATTACAACATAAAATGTAAGAGTGCAAAAAAGTCATCTCCAAACATCTTGCAGTATTAGATGTCTCATGTTTTTGAATGAACAGAGATCCAAGGTTTTGATACACGATGTGTACTCCGTGAGTGATTGTGCTACACTACTTGGATCACTGATGATTTCAATATATCAGCTACATGAATGTCTGAGGTGAGAGCAACACTAGTAACATTTTGAAATAACCAATATCTTTTGCTTTTATAATCAATCGTAATTATTAGTAATTTAAAAGGTACAGAAAGCCATACCCACTAATTTTGCTTTTACTCTTGAAACTATCATGGAGCAAAACAAGATTGTACATATAATAATTTATTCACAACATTACTGCATGTGAAGATTACAAAGGATTTGCATATATGTTGTTGACTGAAGTGTCGCATTACATACAAAAAAGAATACACGCTTGCGGGAGGCAATCTCACCAAAATGGGGATTTATTGCTACAGTGAGATACTTAGCAACAGGCAGAAGCTTCAAGGATATGAAGTTTTCTATGAGAATATCTCCCCAATCATAATCGAAACATGTGCAACAATAATAAAGGGGTTGAATAACTATATCCAAGAAAGTGTATATTTATTATAAAACTGGTTTTGTACATCAAAGTGTTTCAGATCAGAATAACATTAAGAATGTTTGATTATGGCAAAGTATTGTCAAGCTCTATGAACATTAATTATTGATACTTGTATCATCACTCCCAACATAGGAAAAAGTTTCCAGCAAATTTTTAGCATTCGCAGGGTTTTAAGTTGTGTTTAGCGAGTAGCTCTGTACAGTACTTTTTGAAGACTGTGAATACTCACCAAACCATTCGGTAGTGGACAGAACTGGTGAAATACCTGTGGAAAGTATTGGTGAAGTATTTGTGGAGAGAGAAGTCCACCTGGTCAACTTACCCATTTGTGCTTCCACCAATGTTTCTGTTATTACTCGATCGGCAAAAATAATTTGGTTGTGTCAATTTTTTCATTTTTGCAGCATGACCCTTAGCCATAATAAAAAATTCATCATCTTCTTTCTGCAAATACGATGTTGCTACAGAAATAAAGCATTCTGCTGAAACAGGAGCAGAGGGTTTCTTCATCCTTTTGCAAGGAGGCTGAGTGAAAGTTGCACTTACCTGAAAGAGGAAAAACATACCTTGTTACAAGTAATGTTTTTCATTGATTATTCACTTTATGCATATGTTTTAATGATTTCATTTACCTGATTAATTTTTAATTTAACATTTTAATGGTTTAATTCATTTAACAATTTTCATTCAGTTTCACTAAAAATTCATTCAATTTTATTACAATTCAGTCAATTCCCATACTGCCTTCAACCATAAGATATGTGCTCTTTCTCTTGGCAGATTAAAAAAATAAACTCCATTCCAACTGACTCATGCATTCTGAATTTCCTGCTATAACAATTGCCAGTAAAAATGTTATCAGACACATTTTAAATGATTAAATTACTTTCAGATTCCATGTGATGAAGAAAAATTGAAAGAGATAGCCGAGGATTTTAACAGAAAGTGGCAATTTCCGCACTGCTTAGGTGCTGTGGATGGGAAACATGTCCAAATAAAAAAACCTCCAGGATCTGGGTCATGGTATTCCAACTACAAGGGAATGTTCAGTATAGTCTTACTGGCAATAGTTAACGCAAATTATGAAATTTTACTTGCTGATGTCAGAACAAACAGAAGAATTTCTGATGGCAGTGTAATTAGAAACACTAAAGTTTATGGCGTTCCAGTAGCAAGAAAATTTCATGAAGCCCTACTAGCTGTCCGTACTCAATACAGAATGACGCATTTACAATTACTGACATTCATGGGCAAGGAGGGTTGTGGAGCATTTTTTTGGAATTTTGACATCATGTTTTGGAATCTTTCAAAAACCAGTCACCGTCGCCAGAAAGGTGAACATTATCGTTTTAGCATGTTGCTATTTGTGTAATTTTTTAAAGAACAGTTCAAGTGGTTATGCTACCTCAGGAGTATTTCATATGCAACAGACAACATCGGATACTTTACAATCTGATACCTCGGGAGAAGTGAACAATAACTTCATTTTACCATTAAAGATCAACAACACTGCTTCAATAAACAATGCTAAACAGATATGAGACACTTATTGCTGTTATTTCAACAATGAAGGAAACGTAGAGTGGCAGGAAAATTTTTGTTAATAACTGTTATTTTGCTGTCTATGTTGTATGCTCTTTATAAACATTAATTAATAAACTAAAGGTTAATTGGTAAATAAAGTTAACTGATTAACACTTACTGTACACTGATTGTTTTCATCCTCATCACCTTCGACTGGTAGTCCACCTACAGTTAACAAACTTTTGTCAGGTGTTTCCTGATTGACAAGGACCATCAACTCATTGTAGTACAACAGTGATGGGATGTATAGATCGTCGGCTGAAGTTCCTGATTGTTTGGAGTTGTTCACTTTTTTCAGTTCCTTCCGAAAAGTTGAACGTAGATTATTAAGTTTTTTCACAACACTTCCGAGAAGCATTGGGCTCCAGCACTTTCAGTTTCTCAATAAGGTTGTCATATGCCACTGCCTTTTTGACTGTGTTGCTATAATGCCTATTTTCTGTGTCCCAAAGTTCAGGTAACGATCTGGACGCTTCAATGAACGCAAGGGTCGCCCCTCTTTTATTCATTTTGGAAGGTTATGATTACTAGAAGCATACATAATGGCTAAGGACCACAAATGGCTCATGTCAAAGTGAGCTGGCTGATGATAAGCACAAGATGCAACATGTGAAATAAAACGTTCAAGAGACACATTGCAGGTATCGGCTGGAAAATCTTCACATTAGCAAACTTGGATAACTAATAATACTGAATGGTAGCTTCTTAAATAAAGTTACATCATGTCAGTAAGAAACTTTTAATGCCAAACAATATGAAACTGACATTTTGCTTTATACAACAAAAAATCATAACATCCACAAAGTCACAAACAAGCAACACAATTTTTCTTAAACAACACAAGGAATGTCTGAATTGTTACACCTGGCTTATAAAAAAAGTCTGAAATATCAAAATACTATGTACATGAATAGTAAACTCATATATACTGTGCAAAAACAAACTATTATTCCCAGATAAACTGGATTGACATTTTTATAGCTGAACAAGACACTTGCAGCTTTGTACTTCGGATTTTTTGAGACACATTAAGTTTTGTATGCGGTTATTGTGTATGTATCCTACATCTCCATACAGCAATTGAATTTGCTGTTTCACAAATTGACTGTTCATTTATAGACATGTCATCAATGGAAGCATTTTATGGCAAAGAGTGAACTGATTGCATGTGAACACTTGGAGTAGGATTCCATATCAAATGCAAGTTTATGAAATTGTTCATCTTCAAAAGAGTTAACCTAGGTGTCCAGAAGGTGACCAAATTTGCTATTTCACAAAATGATGTTCCTTCTATTGACATTTCATCAATGGAAGCTTTTTGGGCAAACAGTGAACTTGTCCCTTGTGCACACCTGAGACAGGATGCCATTAGTTGCCAAGTTAATAAAACTGCTCAACATCAACAGAAAGAACATATATGTTCTGAGGTTCAGTTCCTGATCAGTCCACTCTAGCATATCACAAAATTCTGCAGCCAGTAATGACTTGAGTTTATGCTTCATCTTCTTCCCTTAACAGATAAGATCTAGCCTAATTTCTAGTCAATCATTGTTTGTTTATTTTTTGTCTGTGGGAACAGAGTTTCTCTTTAGATACTACCCTCGTCATTATCATTATTTCCATTTCTCAGGTCTTCCTCACAACAAAACAACAATGCTCCTCCGGCATGATTTTCACATCATGTGCTCTCTTCAGAGTGGGTGTTACATACCGTACACATATCTGTTTTCTCAGCTGTTACTGTTGCTTCCACTGTACCAGCCATTATTTAAACTGACAAATCTGTCTCTGCTTCTGGAATTTTTCTAGATTCATCTTATTTACTATTCACACTCTCCAGTATTTCTTCAGGATGTCTTCTGTTACCAAACTTTTCATACCTTCATTAGCTAATGAGGGTGGCAACCTAACTTTTATTTCATACCCAAACATTTTGTCCATACAGCAAGTATACTTGGAATGTCTTAATTGGCACATTCTGCTTAATAAATGTATATAATTTTACAGTCTAACATGACTTTTATTATGTAAATACAATTAAAAGATAATTTAAAATTATAACTGACATATTTCGGCTTTTTTTCATAAAGCCACCTTCAGTCTGTGATCCAAAAAGGCTTTTCGATACAACTGACAATGGATCACAGCCTGAAGATGGCTTTATAAAAAAAAGGCGTAACATGTTGCTGTTATAATTTTTAATTATCTTTTAATTGTATTTACATAATAAAGGTTGTGTTAGACTGTAAAATTATATATATACTATTAATTATTGAAAACAATGGGGATGCCTCAACTGGAAAAAAAAAGAAGCACATTCTACATTTTTTTTGGCTCTGGCATTGGCACAATTTATTGTGAAGTGTGACTATAACTACCTGTCACCACTGTGTAACATCCCAGAAGAGTGAAGATCTCATTTACACTGTGGCAGAAGCCTGAAATCACACATATTCCACATAGATTTCAATTCATTTGTCACATCTGTTAACAAATTATCTGTTGGGATAGTGTAGTCAGCAGTGGATAGGCCACAGGCTGGACAATCTAGGGTTCAAATCCCTGCAGGGGCAAGAGATTTAGCTCTTCTCCAAAACATCTGGATCAGACTCATATTTAATTGGTACTAGGGGCTCTTTCATTAGAGGTAACGTAACTGGAGTGTGAGGCTGACCATTGACCTCTATCTAGTACCAAAGTTAAGTATAAGTGCAGCAATACCCAGCTCCCCTATACACCATGGCATGTACAGGGTCACCTTTACCTTCACCTTAACAAATCCTCTTCCATTATTAGACCAAGTACATCAAGTGCACCTGTATCAAATATAAGTAGATGTTTAGCTACTACCTCATCTCTGTCTGATGTTCTTGGCCTTAATTAGACCACCTTATTCAAATGTACTTGATGGACCATAATGTAAATTAAAATCATCAGCTTGCAAATGCATGCATCTGAAGTCAACCTGGCATACGAGGGTTGGAACTTTAATAGTGGCAACTATTTATTTACAACTGATACAAAATAGATACATGTTTCGAAGTTTTACTGTCCTTCACTGTAGTCACCAGCATTGTGTACAACCCGTTGCCAG
>Ga0209629_10001855_pt1 | contig 13815 bp, 7 predicted proteins | sample TergutCu122P5_FD_187286 | JGI IMG/M metagenome (GOLD analysis project Ga0209629, IMG submission 187286) | Cubitermes ugandensis P5 segment gut microbial communities from Kakamega Forest, Kenya - Cu122 P5 (SPAdes) (version 2) | ecosystem: Host-associated > Arthropoda: Insects > Digestive system >... | reverse complement strand
TTACCAGGGAGTTGTCGCCGAACGGACTTTCGAAACCGCGTACCTCGAATATTGCATCATGCAGGAAATGGTTCGCGGAACGAACAAACGGATGTATTTCCTGCACGACCCGATCGAAGACAACCCGAACCATGACTGGAACGACTATCGGCGAAATTATATCTGCACGCTGACCGCTTCGCTTTTGCAGCCGGACACGCATTATTATGAAGTCTGCCCCTGGCCGAGCCGCGTCATGAACGGCAAGTATCCCGCCAAATCGCCGAATGCCGTCAATATTTCCCCCGAATACGCAACGACGCTCATGACGGCGTTTCAACAGTTGCGGGATATGGATCAGCCGGACGTTTCCTGGGAACAGGGAACCGACGGGATCGGCGTGTTTCTCGGCGACTCGGCGATGTTCCAGCGAATTCAACCCGACGTGCCCGGCGCGTTTGCGCAAAACAAGGATGATGCAACGCGCCCGACGCGCGATGAGATCGGTCATTTTTCAGCATTTTACGGCATCACGATTCCGCTCGTCAAACACGGCGTCCCGGTTCGCGCCGTGCAACTGGACAATGTGCTGCGTTACCCCGGTTATCTCGACCGTTACAAGGTGCTCGTGCTGAGTTATGAATTTCAAAAGCCGCTTCACCCCGGCATTCACCAGGTTCTTGCCGACTGGGTGTCGCGCGGCGGGATACTGGTTTACATCGGTGCCGACACTGATCCGTTTCACCAGGCACGCGATTGGTGGAATCAAGCCGGCAATAGCTTCGCCTCTCCGGCGGCACACCTTTTTGAAACGCTCTCGCTCGGCCGGGTGCCGCAAGAAGGAAATTACGTCTTCGGAAAAGGGAACGTGTTCGTCGTGCGCAAGCATCCGGCGTATTTCAGCCGCTCACAAACCGCCGCAGACGAATACCGGCAGTTGATTCGAAACGCCGTCGAGAAAACCTGCAACCCATTGATTGAACGCAATTACTTTTTGTTGCGTCGCGGCCCCTGCCTGATCGCGGCGACGATGCACGAGTCGTGCAGCGAAACGCCGCTGCAATTGCTGGGAAATTACGTCGATCTGCTTGACGCGAAACTCCCGGTTTTGCACGAGGTGACCGTACCTCCGGGAGAGCAAAAATGGCTGATCGACCTTGATCATGTCACGGCGAACGCCCCGGCGGTTCTTGCCGCCTCCGGACGTGTTGAGAATTGGGACGCTTCGACGAACGGCGTGAGTTACACGATTTCATCGCCGTCGGAAATCCGTGTCGCAACTCGAATCCTGCTCGTGGCGGAACCGAAATCGGTCACCGTGGCCGATCAAAAACTTGCGCAAACGGATTACGCCTGGGATGCCGGTTCCGCGACGTTGTTCCTGCAACACGCCGGTTCGCCGCAAGGAATCCATGTTGCCATCGAATGGTGATTTGATCGTCACCATCCCGTCGTGTTTCAAGCCGCAAATATACCGCAGCCGGTATGGGCGGCAGCCTTCGGCATCGCGCAGACGCCCTGCGTTGCAGGGCTTGCCGTGTCCAGCTTCCGGAATTTTCAACAGGCTTGAGTATATATGTCGTGTTCACCCAATGTCCGTGCGATAATTGCGGGTGACCTTCATGTTACGCCTTTCGTTGATAAGGGTTGCTATGCCTCAAAAACGGAAGCATAACATGATTTTATCACTCACTGCAATATCATTTCCCCCTGAAATGCTGTCAAAAGGCTGTTTGAAGACTTACTTCCAAGGATGATTCGTTTTTCAACTTATCGATTTTCGCTTGACGGTGCTGTTTCGGCGTCTTCTTTTTCTTCCGCTTTTTGACGGCGGACCATGGAACGCTTGGCGGCATTAAGGCCGAATTGCCAAAACAGTGCCGGACGGATGAAAAACTCCATGATCGTCGAAGTGAACAGGCCGCCGATCACCACCGTGGCGATCGGGTACAAAATTTCCCGCCCCGGCATTTCCTGGGAAAGCGTCAGCGGAATCAAACCGATCGACGAAGTGAGTGCGGTCATCAAAACGGGTGAAACACGGTCTTTTCCGGCTCGGATCATCATTTCCTTCGACCAGGTTTCCCCTTCATGCATCACGAGATGAAAATAATGGTCGATCAACAAAATACCATTGCGCGATGCAATGCCGAGCAGTGAAATCATGCCGACGAGATTGGGGATTGTGCGATGTTGCCCGGTCAGCACCAATGCGATCACCGCTCCGACCAGTGCCATCGGAAGTGCGGCCATGATTTGCAGCGAAATATTGGCCGACTTGAACATCGTGTACAGCACGAGAAAAATCGCGAGCAGCGAAAACACCGAAAGCGAAATCATCCGCAACGACGCTTCCTGTTCGCTTTGAAACAATCCGGCAAGTTCGAGCGAGTAATGATCTTTTTCGAGTTCCTGCCGCGCCGGGGCGAGTGCCTTTTCGATGTCGTTTTTGACGTCGACCGAACCGCGTTTCGACGGGTTGCACTGCACGAGAAGCTGACGCTGCGCCCCTTCGTGTTCGATCTGCCCCGGCCCGCGGGCGTATTCGTCGTCAAACGTTTTCGTCAACGATTCGAGCGGCACGCCGCCGCCGGTCGGTATCGGAATCGTCAGGTGTTTCAACTCCTTCAGGTTTTCGCGGTAACGGTCATGCAGCCGGGCGATGACATCAATATAACTTTGCCCTTCGATGACTTGCGTCAGCACTTTGCCTGACATCGCGATTTCAATGTGACGACTCACTTCATCGGGGGGCAGACCGTACAACAACAACTTGTCGCGGTCAAGCGCGATTTGCAATTGCGGAATGTCGACCGGTTGCGGACTGATGCGGACGGTTCCGATGTCGGGGATTCCTTCGATCAGTTTTTGGACCCGTTCGGCGCGTCGTCGCAGTTCGCCGAGATCGTCGCCGGTGATTTTGACCGCGATTTTGGCGCGCACGCCGCTCCGCAAATGACTGATCGTGTGTTGCAGCGGCTGGTCGTAAAAACTGACGGTGCCCGGCATGTTGTCCGGCGACGTTAATTTTTCAACGTCTTCAACGATTTCGCCGAGCGTGCGTTTCGAATTCGGATCAATGTTGCAGATGTATTCGGTCGTGTTGACCGGCACGACGTGATCGTCCAGTTCCGAACGTCCCGTTTTTCGTAACACTCCCGAAATTCCCTCGATGCCGAGCATCTGCCGGACAAGCCGTTCGTTCTGCGCGACGGTGGTTTCAAGCGAACGTCCCGACAAAAGATCGACGTTGACCTGCAACACCCCTTCGTTGAACGGGGGCATGAAATCGCGTCCCAAATTGAGGAACACGATGCACGCCGCCACGGCCATCAATGCCGAAACCGCGATCACCGTTCTGGGAAACGTGAGACTCAACCGAATCGTGTCGCCGGCAATCCGTTTGACTGTTCGAACGACAATCCCTTCGCGGCGGCTTTGTCTCATTGCGACTTTCGGCAGCAGCCAAAACGACATCACCGGCGTGACCGTCAGCGAAACGACCAGCGAAGCAAGCAGCGAAACGATATAGGCAAGTCCGAGCGGCTGAAAAAGACGCCCTTCGATTCCGGTCAGAAAGAACAGCGGAATGAAAACAAGCACGACGATGACCGTGCCGTACACGATGGAGTTGCGAATCTCGCGGCTTGCCTCAAACACGACGACAAACGTCGAACGCGGTTTCGCCAGGCGATAATTCTCGCGAAGCCGCCGGAAAATATTTTCGACGTCGACGATCGCGTCATCGACCAGCTCGCCGATGGCGACCGCAAGACCGCCAAGCGTCATCGTGTTGATCGAAAGATTGAACCAGGTGAAAACAAGACATGTGATCACGATCGAAAGCGGCATCGCGACGATCGTGATCACAGTCGCCCGGAGGTTTGAGAGAAAAAGAACCAGCACCACCAGCACGAGCAACGCCCCAATCCAAAGGGCTTCCCTGACGTTGGCGATGGCCAGGTCGATGAAACGCTGCTGCATGTAAGACGCTTCAATCCGAAAACCGGGATATTCCCTCCGGACGAGTTCTTCAATGGTTTTGATCTCTTTCAGAATCTGATTCGTCAGCAATTTCGTGTCGCTTTGCGGTTGCTTGCCGATGGTCAGCACAACAGCGGGACCGCCGGTGATTTTGCCGTCGGCGTCTTTCGTATATGCGGAGGCGTCGCCGATTTTGACGGCGGCCCCTTCGATCACCTCGGCGACTTGCCCCAGTGAAACCGGTGCCGCTTCACCCGGTTTGACGACCAGTTTTTTCAAATCGTTGATCGATTCGATGCGTCCAAGCACGCGAACGAGTTTTTGATTATCCCCCTGGTTGCGCAGGTAACCCCCCGTCACGTTTTGATTGCTCGCTTCGATCGCCGTTTCGACTTCCTCCAATGTGACGCCATACTTGATCAGATTGTCTGTGTCGAGCAACACCTGGTATTGCCGCAGGTCTCCCCCCATCACGAACACCTCGGAAACGCCGGACGAAAGCGCAAGGAGCCGCTTTCGGATCACCCAGTCGGCAATCGTTCGCAGTTCCATCGGCGACATGGTACCGGTGATGTCGCGCACGGCCAGCATCATCACCTGCCCCATCACCGACGTCGGCGGCGCAAGTTGTGGAACGATTTTTTCGGGAATCCGTCCGCGTGCCAGTTGCAAACGTTCTGAAACGATCTGGCGTGCCTGCGCATCGTTGGTCGACCAGTCGAATTCGACGTAAATCGTGACGAGTCCGGGATACGACGTGCTGCGAAGCGACTGCATTCCGGCGGTGCCGTTGAGCACGGTTTCCAGCGGAATCGTGACGAGCGTTTCGATTTCCTCCGGAGCCATGCCGGGACATTCGGCGATCACAATCACGCGGGAACGGTTCAAATTCGGCAAAACGTCGACCGTCATTCGCGTCATTTGGTACGCTCCGCCCGCCATCAACAACAATGCTGCCGCAAAAACCAACAAACGATTGCGAAGCGAAAACAAAATCAAATGATTAAACATGGTGCCGCTCCTTTCAGTCGCTGTGTCCGCTGTGATCGTGCGTCGGGTCGGAACATGCGGAAGTCAATTCGATTTTTCCGGTTCCCGTGTTCAATGCGACAAGCATTTGCGCCGCTCCGGCACCTGCGATTTTTTGGCCGGCATTGATGCTTCCGTCGTTGGCGATGACAATGCTCTCCTGATTTTGTGTCAGGACGTGCACCGGTGTTTTCGTCCATATTTTTTTGCCGTCTTCCATCCCCCCATATTTGAAAACGCAGGCTTCGGCGGCTTCGCGAACGACGGCGGCAGCCGGCAACACGAAACAATCGTCGATCGATTCGGTGCCGACCCGCAATTCACAACGTTGGCCTGGTTTGAATTGCCAATGCACATATTGCGAATCGCTATTTTGCGAATCGTTATCATGCAAATTGTCATCAAGCCGCTTGTTCGGGAGGCCGACGAGGAACGCAAGCGTTCTCTGGCCGGGATCAATCTGATTGTCGATCGAACGCAAACAAAGAGAATCGACAATCTCCTTTTTGCCGTGACCGTCAAACACGGCGGTGACCGGACTGTTTTGTTTAAGCGATTCCGAAAGAAGTCCGGCGTCGAAATCGAATGCACTCCCTTTGATGAAAAGCTGCGAATAATCGGCGATTTTGGCAAGCGTCTGACCGCTGCCCACGCGCATTCCCCGTTCCACGTCAAGTTGCAAAAGCTGCAACGGCGGTTGCGATTTGTCAGAAAAGGTCTTATCCGTCAACGACCGGGAAAGCGGATGCGGCATCAGCGTTTCCCCGTTTTGGGTCACAACGGAATGGAACGGAACGATTTGCGTTTCCGTCACGTCGGGCACATGAACCGTCAATAAACGTATCATGCTTTTTTCGCCGCGAATTTCACGCTCAATCACTTCGTCGGTCAAACCGTACAAACGGAGTTTGTTTCGCTCATTGGCGATCGCCGTTTCCGTTTCCATTTTTTGGAACGTCGATTCGCGATACAATTTCGGCATCTCTTCCGCGATACTTTTGAGCCGTTTCAATTCCGCATCAATGATTTCGAGTTTTTGGTCAAGCGAAATCAGTTCCGTTTGACTTTTGATTAATTCCTCATTGGTCAGGTCAATGTCAAACAGTGGGGCGTTCGGCGGGAGCAAATCTCCCGGCTCGTGATAAATTTTCGTGATCATTCCGGCAGCCGGTGCCGAAATCCCGACTTCGGAACGTCCAGGCTTCGCGGTCACGATTCCGGGATAGGTCGTCGTTTCGCGAAACCGGCCAAGCGTGAGAGTGACCGTCGTTTCGCCGGTCACACCGATGTTTTTGAGAGCCTGATCACTCAAAAAAAGATCATTCGAATGATCATGCCCAAGTTCGGAGTGTACATCCCCTTCCCAAGCGTGTTCGTCGGGGGCGGTACAGGAATCGGTGTCTTCATGTTGCACGCCGAACCATTGGGCGACCGCCGGCAATTCGACGCCATGTCGATACTGATAACCGACAAATCCGATCACAACAAGCCCAAAAACGACAATGATTAATTGATACAACAAACGTTTTTTCATCGAATTACCATTGAATTACCATTATTGCAGAAAAATATTTTGCGAATTGCGCAAAATCTGACACATCAATCAACAGAAAAATTGAAATATCAGCGTAAAATTAAATCAATAATGCCTGATATTGGCAAAAGATGGGGGCGGAATGCCTCAAAAAAGTAGGACACGTCCTGCCGGTCAGGCGGGAAGAAGAAAGAGCATCGACAGACTGCAATGGCGGCAAAGCGTCAAAATCCAAAGACGCGACGACGAATTGCGACAACCAGTATTGGAAAGGTGATGCGGCGGGCACAATGGCGCGAAAACAGAAACCCTGACAGTGCTCACAGGCATCACGGCCATGACGCGATTCTTCAGGACACGGCTCTTGATGACACTTCGCGACCTGCTCCCGTTTCAACACGTCTTTTTTCAACACCGGACGATCATCGGAATTGCGACAAGATGCGACACAAGTGATGGCGTCGCAGAAACTTGCATTTGCACTCTGCATCGTGGCGCAAGAATGTGCCGCTGAGATTAAACAAGCCGATTGCCCGCAACAACCGCCAAGGACGTGCAATAACACGCCAAGCAAAATGACGACGGAAACCGACTGTTTTATGAAACGACACATCAACAAACCCTGCCCGCCTAATGAAGATTTGAGAGTCATTATACGTGTCACATCCTCTCAAGTCAATCGAATTTTCGAAAAAGAATATCGATTTGATTTTCAAATTTCATTTTTATCAGAAAGATAAAGACACCGCTCGCGGTATCAATCTGTAATCATGATTTATCTTTTCGTCAATCCTTTTTCTTGCGTGAGATAGGCACGAGGACACAAAGGAGTTGAATCTCCAGAAATCCCATTTATTTTATCAGAATTCAGAATCACGTATTTCAACAGGGAGTCTCCGGCCTTGACTCGACAAATTGAGCCATTTGTGCGACAATGATTATCTGCCAAAGTCGAACCGGTGTTCGAAGTGGAGTGTTCATATCATTTGAAACGTGTTCATTTGTCAAGGGACAGTCTTGTCACAAGCGAAGCTCACCAAAGTTGCCGTATTGGGGGCCGGGATTTCCGGACTTTCCGCGGCATATTCCCTGCACCAATTGTTGCCGGACGCGATCTTGCACGTCTGGGACGAGCGCGACCGTTCCGGCGGCGTGCTGACGACGTTGGACACGCAGGGTTATCAAATCGAACAGAGTGCCGACAATTTTATCACCACCGTTCCCTGGGGGATTGATCTTTGCCGCCGGTTGGGGCTCAAGGACGAACTCGTGCAGACCAATCCGGCTTATCGCCGAACTTACGTTGTCCGCAAAAAAAATCTGTATCTGCTTCCCGACGGTTTTTTGATGATGGCGCCGACAAAGATGTGGCCGCTCGCTGTGACGCCGATTCTTTCGCCGTTCGGAAAAATTCGGGCCGCACTCGAATACTTCATTCCGTCGTCGAAGTCGGACGAGGACGAGGCGATGATCTCTTTCGTCACGCGCCGGCTTGGCAGGGAGGTATACGAGCGACTCGTCGAGCCGCTTGTCAGCGGAGTGTACGCCGCCGATATGAACAAGCTGAGCCTCATGGCGACGCTTCCCCGGTTTCGTGACATGGAGCGGCAATACGGCAGTCTGATTCGCGCCATGCGTCGCCAGAACAAGGCGAACCAATCGCACGCCCAGGAAAGCGGGGCGCGTTACAGTATGTTCGTCACGCTGAAAAAAGGGCTGTCGCATATCACCGACACGCTTGCCGCCGCACTCCCGGCCGGTTCGATGCAATTGAACCGCCGCGCCGAATCGTTGACACGGCTTGCCGTGCAAAACGGCGTGCAAAAATGGGAGATCACCGATCAGCACGGCAGGAGCGAAATATATGACGCGGTGGTCCTCGCGCTCCCCTCGCACGAAATGGCAAGGCTTTTGCAGTCGTCACAAGTCCAAAATGGAAATAGCCCTCCCTATGTCGCAGAGGAGCGACCAGCGGGAGCGGTCACAGGCCGCAAGGATTTTCCAGCAATATTAAAACGTTTGGGTGAATTGCTCGGCAAAATTGAACATTCAGGGACGGCCATTGCAACGTTTGCGTTTGATCAGTCGCAAGTGAAGAAAAAATTGTGCGGCATGGGGTTTGTCGTGCCGAAGATCGAAAACAGCCCGATCCTCGCCGGAAGCTTCAGCAGCATGAAATATTCGCATCGCGCTCCGGCAGGCAAAACGCTCATCCGGATTTTCGCCGGTGGGGCACGTTCACCGGAAATGGCCGAAATGCCCGACAGGGAGCTGCTCCCCCTCCTCAAAAAAGAGATGCGACCGCTTCTCAAAATCGAAGGGGAACCGGAACTCGAAGTCGTTTCGCATTGGCCGCGCACCATGCCGCAGTATCACGTCGGACATCTTGAGCTGGTCCGCGAAATCCGCGAACTGACGGCGGCGATCCCGAACCTCGCTTTGGCCGGCAACGCATTCGACGGCGTCGGTATCCCCAACTGCGCGCATTCCGGGCAACTCGCCGCACAACAGATTGTCGAAAAATCGGATGCGGTATACCAATAATCCACACCACAAACATAACAAACATGACGCCAAAATATACGCGAGGATCAATCAATCGAATCGGTAAAATACTCATTGCCGATGACATTAGCCCCAAGGAACGTGATGATGCGTTGGGTGAGTTGAGTGATTGGCGGTCCCTGCACCTGGAACCGATGAACGCTTTCCAGGCAAGGTTGCGGATGTACGTCAAAAACATTGATCCGAAATATGGAATCGTCGCCCAGCGTCTCAAACGGACACCAACGATCATCGATAAACTCAAAAACCGCCAACAGGTCATGAAACTCGGCGAGATGCAGGACATCGGCGGTTTGCGGGCAATTGTTAGTGACGTGGCAAAAGTGCGCACACTGGAAAAAAAATACGATCAATCAAGAACCGTGCATGTCCTCCGCCGAAAAAGGGATTACATCGCCGAACCACAGGAGTCCGGGTATCGCGGAATCCACTTGGTGTATTCGACGGTCAACCCGAAAAAGCCTGATTACGACGGCTTGTTGATCGAAATTCAGCTCCGCACCCGACTGCAACACTTATGGGCTACAACCGTTGAAACGGTCGGTACGTTTTTTCGCGAGTCGCTCAAATCCAGCCAGGGTTCGCCCAAATGGCTTGATTTTTTCAAACTGGTCAGTGCCATCTTCGCTTATGAGGAAGGCGAACAGCCGCATGAAGCGTACCGCGATATGACCTATCAGGAATTGCTGAAACTTCTCAAGGATTATGTGGATCGGCAATCGATTTGGGCTTCTTTGAGAATGATTCTTTCCGCAGGAATGGAATCCTCTGCAATGAAAGAAGCGGCGTATTGGGTCATTGAATCCTACCAAAAAGGGCCTTTTAATCGTGTTTATTGTTTTGACAAAGGCGAGGAGGAAAGAGCCAATGCCGTGTATCGGACGTTTGAGGAGTCCTATCGTTGTCGGTCCCAGGAAACGCAGGTCGTATTGGTGTCTGTGGACTCGATCAAGAAAATGAAAAAAGCCTATCCCAACTTTTTTTCCGACATCACGGACTTCAACAAGGAACTCGGCAGGTTGTTGGGAGAGATATAAGTATCACATCGAAATTTGGCAATCATTCGACGAAAGATCAATCATGTTTCACCGTTTCATTTGCACCCTGATTTTTGTTTTCACGTTGGTTTCGGGAGCCGTTGCCCAACAAAAAGAGCCGCCGCAACCCGAACCGCCGCGAGTCGAAAAAGTGCGAATCGGGATCGCGGGGCTTTCACATTCGCATGTGTTTGGCGTGTTGAACAATATTCCGAACGATTCCTATCAAATCGTCGGGATTGCCGAAAGCAACCGCGAATTGGCCGAACGTTACGCCAAACAATACGGGTTCGACCAAAGCATCGTGTTCGACACGCTTGACGAAATGCTCGAACGAACGAAACCGCAGGGGGTGTTGGCTTTCAACTCGATTTTCAATCACCAGGCGGTCGTCGAAGCATGTGCCCCGCGCGGCGTGCATGTCATGGTGGAAAAACCGCTCGCCGTCAACAGTGAACATGCAAAGCGCATGGCGGAACTGGCGAAAAAATACAATATCCTGCTCCTCACCAATTATGAAACAACGTGGTATCCGACGAATCATAAAGCGTATCAAAGGACGGTGAACGAGAATGCCGTCGGGGAATTGCGAAAGATCATCGTTTGCGACGGTCACAAAGGCCCGAAGGAAATCAATGTCAACAAGGAATTTCTCGACTGGCTGACCGACCCGGTTCAAAACGGCGGCGGAGCAGTCGTTGATTTCGGCTGTTACGGGGCAAATCTTGCGACATGGCTGATGAAAAACCAGCCGCCGGTCGCCGTTTCCGCGACATTGCAGCAGATCAAGCCGGACGTCTACCCGAAAGTCGACGACGAAGCGACCATCGTATTGACATATCCGAAAACACAGGTCATTATTCAAGCGTCGTGGAACTGGCCGATCGGTCGGAAAGACATGGAAATTTACGGTGCCACCGGATACGTGAAAATCCCGAATGCCACCGATCTCGTATCCCGTTTGTCCGAACGGGAGCAGGAAAAATGGGAAAAACTGCCGCTCGAGCAGGACATCTGGAAAGCCCCGTTCCTCTATTTTGCCGATGCGATTCGTGGTAAAATCACCGTGGCACCGACGGACCTGTCGTCCTTGGAAAACAACCTCGTCGTGGTCAAAATCCTCGACGCCGCCCGCGAAAGCGCCAAAACGGGAAAAGTAGTCGTTCCATTGCAATGAGTGGTGAAACCATAAAAACAGCAGCCCCAAGCGTCAGCGCGGGGGTCGAAGCGTTGGGAACGATCCATCGGAACAATACCCCGTCGCTTACGCTCCGGGCTGTTATTGTGTTGTTCCTGCTTGATTCATTTATTTGGAGTTAATCATGTCGCCGAAAATATTGCCCGTCTCAGAACAATTTGGGCAATCAATCAGAGCCGCGAGGGTTACCGAGCGGTCGAACTTGGGTAACCGCTCCATGACTGTCGCGGCTCTGGTTTTTTGTGTCGTTTTTTCAGGGCATGTCACGGTTTTTGCCGGTGATCCGGTGACGATTTCCCGTGAAACGACGTTCATCACCGAGCCGCGCACAAGCGACGGGAAGCGGATTGACTACCTGAAGGCGTTTGAAGAGCGGGCGTATCCCCAGGGCTGGAACACGGAACAAAACGGCTATCGCCTCATTGCCGAAAAACTCGGTGTGGATGCCATGAATGAGGGGGGAGTCGGCGGTAATAAAACCGAAGAGCAACAACAGCTTTTCGTCAAAAATATGTATGAGAAACTTGGGATATCTTCCCCCTCGAAAAAGGCAGAAAAATTTGTTGAAGCCGATACACTCTTGTACAAACTCTGGAACGCTAAAAAACTCTTGAACAAACTCCAATTTTGGAAAAATGAGAAAGTTGATGATTGGAAAGATGACTGGAAAAAATATTCTGAATTTACGGGGAGAATTTATCATCCCTGGACATTGGAAACCGTTCCCGAATTGAAATCCTGGCTGAAAGAGGTGGAACCGACTCTGCAAATCGTGAAAGAGGCGGCTGAAAAACCGGTTTTTTTCATCCCTGCCGTTTCTTGGAAGGAGCATGGGACGTTTTCCGAATGTGGAATCGCCACCGAAATGCAGCGGCTCAGAGTTTTTGCACGTACATTGGCGGTACGTGCGAATTATCGCTTGGGAACCGGCGACATCGACGGGGCGATTGACGACATCCTCACGCTCAGGAAGCTCGGCAGTCATCTTTATCATCAACAGAGAGTTATACCTCTGCTCCTCGGGTTAGCCTTCTTTTCAATCTCGGATCCAATCGGTCCCGAGGCGAATTTGCAACGTCCAGCCAGTCGGGAACAATTGCAACGCCTTTTGGAAACATTGCAAAAAAGGCCGCATCAAGTTGATGTGACGCCGTGTTATGAGCATGAGCGATATTTCGGTCTTGATCTTTTGCAACGGATCGCCTGGGGCGAAGATTTGAAAACGGTCATTGATCCGTTCTTTTTTGCGTTTTTATCTTCCCGTTCCACCGCCGTCCAGAAGCTGAGGGAAGATCGTTACAGCCTGATTTATCGCCTTGTGGCGGAGATGACCGACTGGAATCGCGTGCTGAAACGATACAACGAATGTTGTGACAAGGAATCAGACCTCAAGGAATTTCAAATCATTGAAGACACGTCAAAATTAAGCGAAGAGGAACGTTCCGATTACTTTGCGGACTTGACGATGAAAAGTGTATTGGGGCCATTCTATCGAAATGCGTTGGAAGAGGCAATCCATCGTTATGAATGTACCGATCATCTCCGTCAAATCGCGTTGGCGATGTTGATCTACAGTAAAGATCACGGGACGTTGCCGCCGACGTTTACCGTCGACAAAAACGGCAAACCGCTGCAATGTTGGCGGGTACTGTTGCTCCCGTACCTGGGGGAGGAAGCAAAAATGCTCGGCCAAAAGATTCGCCTTGACGAGCCGTGGGACAGCGAGTACAACCGTCAATTTCACGACGCACTACTATCGGTTTACCAGTGTCCGAGTTATCAAAATCTCAAGCCGGGGGAAACCACGTATTCTGTGGTGATCGGAGAAAAAACCGACGATCCGTTTGCCGTTTCGCCGTCTTCTTTGACCCCGTTTGACCGTTCGGGCAAGGGACGCAAGCTCAGCGATTTCGGCGAAAAAAGCCGTGACATGATCCTGGTGTTGGAAACAAAAAAGCCGGTTTGCTGGATGAACCCGAACACGGAAGTCACCCTTGCGCAGATCGAAAATCACAATAAAGACGAACACCAGTTGATCAACCGCGAGTGGCTCAAGGAGAATATTTATTCGTCCCATACCGGAGGATTTAACGCAGCATTGCGAAGCGGTGCCGTCGAATTTATTTCGGATACGATCAACGACGAAACATTTTTGGGACAGTTGCAAGGAACCGCGGAAAGCCAGTGATTCCGGTGAAACAGGTAAAGAAATACTGCGCCACGGATTGACACGAATGAAACACGGATTTTTTTGATCCACAGAGGACGCAGATTTTCACAGATGATTTTTTAAAATAAAAATCTGTGTTCATCTGTGAAATCTGTGGATAAAAATGAAATATTGGAATGTTAGCGGTCGAGCTTGCTCGACGAAAACCAGTTCAAAATGAATGATTGAAGGTCGGGAAGGAACCGTTGGAATGAGTACGAATCAGCCGACACCGCAGGGGCAACAAGGGCAACAGCAGCAAAATCCGCCGCGGGTGCGG